>Ga0100385_1003468_pt1 | contig 14080 bp, 7 predicted proteins | sample CryGeymeta201509_FD_81543 | JGI IMG/M metagenome (GOLD analysis project Ga0100385, IMG submission 81543) | Groundwater microbial communities from Crystal Geyser aquifers in Utah, USA - Crystal Geyser metaG 2015-09 | ecosystem: Environmental > Aquatic > Deep subsurface > Groundwater | place: USA... | reverse complement strand
GGGGGGCACCCGATGGACGCGCGAGGGCAGCCAGGGCGTCGGCGTCGAAGTCGGACGGATCCGACGGTTGCTCTTCGTCGCTCAAGAAAAACCTCGGTCAGCTAAGGGGCTCGGAACGTAGCACAATCGCGCACGGGATCTGTAGTGGTACGCGCACTCCATGGACGCCTGGGCGAGGACGTCCTTGGGCGACGCGGTGTGTGGCGAAGCAAGCACGGGATTCGGTAGTCTCCCGCCATGGCTGATCTCTGCTTCCTGCTGCTCGCCGAGAGCGCCTATCCGGGCGCGGACGCGGTAACAGCTGAAGCGCGGACGCGCTCGGGCCACAGCCAGGGCTAGCTCGGCAGCCCGGAGAAGCCGATGGTGACGACGAGCACGAGGGCGAGCGCGAGCAAGATGCCGGAGATGGGACCGAGGACCTTCAGCGCGCGACGTCCGAGCTTGTCCGCCAAGGCCATGAAGCCCAGGGCGCCCGCCGCGAAGAGCACGAAGGTGCCGACGCCGCTCGGGTAAGCCTCGCCGAAGAAGTAGACCAGCCCGTAGCTGATGACCAAGCCCAGCGCGCCGCCGCCGCTCCACGCCAGAGCCGTGGCCGCACGGCCCGCTCCCCTACCCTCTTCGACCGCGTCGCTCATGGGCTCCAAGCTACGTCGAGGAGGCGTAGGACGCCAGCAAGCGCAAGGGCGTGCGCTGCTTCAGGACCGTCACCCAACGAGCCACGGCACGGTCGAGGGCCTGTCGCACCCAGAGCACGCGCATGGCCTCGTGCACTTCCTCCAGGGGCTGGCCGATGAAGGGATGATCGCCCGCCGCGTAGGCGCTCTGGACCTCCTCCTCCGTGACGACTGCGGCGCCCTCGAGGTTCGCCTGCAGGAAGCGCTGCACGGTGGCGCGGCGACGCGCGATGTCGCTCACCTCTTCGTGGGTCACGCCGAGGGTCTGCAGCAACGAGGCGAAGCGCGTGGCTCCGCCCGCCAGGTCCGCGAGCTGCAACTCCTGGTGCGCCACGTCCGCGGCGGTGGGCGGGCTGACGCGCACGCGCTCCGCTTCACGCGCGATCAGCACCTGACCGACGATCTCGTCCAGCGTCGCGCGCAGCAGCGCGTCGGGCAGCGGTCCCAGCGGCAGCTCCCCGCGCGAGCGCCCGCACAGGCGCAGCCGCGCCTCGAAGGTCACGTCGCTCTCGAGCACCACGACCACGCCAGGCCCGGGTGCGCTGCCACCGACCAAGGCGACCACGCCCTCGGCGCGTCGCACCGCGCCAGGCTGGGCCCAAGCGACCGACGGGAGCTGCGCGCAGGCGATGAGCGCACAGAAGAGAGCTGGGAGCCTTCGCCGGCCCGTCACCGCGCCGAGTGCGTCAGTCGGCGCCATCGTCCAAGGTCGACGAGGAGTCGGGGGAAGCACCATCGATCGCGGCGTCGTTGGCCGCGTCCTGCGTCGCGTCGTCACCGACCGTGGCATCGACGTCCGTGGCGTCGACGTCCGGTAGCACCATCGGCCGCCGCGCCAGGCTGAACTCTAGGAAGGCGAGCGCGGTGTCGAGCCCTCGCGACGGCAGCTTGTCCACCAGCTCGTGAAGCTTCGCCCGCTCCAGATCCGAGCGACGCGCGCGGGTGTGTTGCACGCGGACCCGATCGCCGCGGCGCTCGACCTCGGGCAGCACCTCTTCGGCCGTCGGCACACGCCACTCGGGACGCGGACCTGCCTCGAGCCCGTGCGTCTCGAGCCAGCTCGTCATGCAGTCGCGAAGTCGCTCCGTGCGGAACTTGAACCAGCGCTCGCGATCGACGGGATGCGCCATCAGCACATCCTTGAAGCGCCGAAACGCGCCCTTGCCGTCGATGGAGTGGGTCAGCGCCTCGTGCAGCGTCTCGTCCTCGACGGTCTGGATGAAGTGCTCCATCCAGCGATACTGCTCACGCGAGGAGACCGGAGCCACGGGCAGGTACTCGGGATCGGCCACGATGCGCGCGAGCAGGTCGGGATCGACGGTGCCATCCACCAGACGCAGCACCTCGCCCGACTCGAGCTGAAGGTAGCTGTGGACCTGGGGGGCGTTGTTCTCGAAGGCGTCTTCGAGGGACTGCCAGGCGAGGGGGACTTTGCGCATCGTGGTCATCTGGAAGCCTCGGTAGATTTGGCACGAGCCACCGCCTCGCGCCATCGAAGCAGGCGGGCGGTGCGCTCTTCGGAAGCCATCGTCGGCTTCCAGCTGCGTTCGATGCGATGGGTGCGGACCACGTCGTCGAGATCCGTGAAGACGCCGACCGCGAGGCCCGCGAGGTAGCCGGCGCCGAGCGCCGTCGTCTCGATGTTGCTCGGACGATCGACCTCCACGTCGAGCAGATCGGCCTGCAGGCTCATCACCAGATCGCTCTGGGAGACGCCGCCGTCGACGCGCAGGCGGCCGATGCTGCGGCGCGAATCCTCGACCATGGCCAGCGCCAGATCGGCGACCTCGAAGGCGATGCCCTCGAGTACGGCGCGCGCGACGTGCGCCCGCGTGGTGTCGCGCGTCAGGCCCCAGAGCAGGCCACGCGCGTGGGGATCCCAATGGGGCGCGCCGAGGCCGGCCAGCGCGGGCACGAAGACCACGTCTCCCGCCGACGCCACGCTCGACGCCAAGGCATCGATCTCGCTCGCATCCTTGATCAACCCGAGGCCCTCGCGCAGCCATTGCACAGCGGCGCCGGCGATGAAGGCGCTGCCCTCCAACGCGTAGGTGGTGCGATCCCCGAGGCGCAGCGCCACGGTGGTCAACAGGCCGTGCTCGGAGGCGACCGCCGTCTCGCCCGTGTTCATCAACAGAAACGCGCCGGTGCCGTAGGTGCACTTGGCTTCGCCGGGCGAGAAGCAAGTCTGCCCGAAGAGCGCCGCTTGCTGATCGCCCGCGATGCCCGCGATGGGGATGCCGTCGGGCAAGCCGGGCACTCTTTGGGTGACGGCGTAGCGCTCGGAGCAGCTCTTCACGTCGGGCAGCATCGCCATCGGCACGCGCAGCAGCGCCGCGAGATCCTCGTCCCAGGCGCCGCGACGGATGTCGAAGAGCATGGTGCGCGAGGCGTTGGTCGCGTCGGTCACGTGGACGGCTTGGTCGCTCAGGCGCCAGACGAGCCAGGAGTCGATGGTGCCGAAGCAGAGCTCGCCGCGCTGGGCACGCGCGCGCGCCCCGTCGACGTGGTTCAAGATCCAGTCGATCTTCGTGCCGCTGAAGTAGGGGTCGAGCACGAGTCCCGTGCGCTCTCGGACCAGCGCCTCGTAGCCCGACGCGCGCAGCTCCTCCGTGCGCGAGGAGGTGCGGCGATCCTGCCAGACGATGGCGCGGTGGATGGGTGCCCCACCCTTGCGCTCCCACACGATGGTGGTCTCGCGTTGGTTGGTGATGCCGATGCCGGCGCAGTCCTTGGGCGACGCGCCGGACTTGGCGAAGACGTCGGCGATGGAATCGAGCACGCTCTGCCAGATCTCGTCGAGATCGTGCTCGACCCAGCCCGGCTGCGGGTAGTGTTGCGGGAACTCTCGATTGGCCTTGGCGAGCACCTCACCGGAGGAGGAGAGCAGCACGGCCGTCGAGCCGGTCGTGCCTTGATCGATGCAGAGAATGAAGGGCGACATGGCGTCGTTCACGGTATCCACGCGCATGCAGGCTGTAAAGCAGCCAGGGGTGGAGGGGTGGAGCGTGGAGGAACGGGCGTCAACCCTCGCCCAACTCGGCCAGAAACGCTTCCGCCTCTTCCAGGTCGGGATCCTCGCTGCGGGCCTTGCGTGCCCAGAGCAGAGCGCGCCGAGACTCGCCGCGTGTGTGCGCGATGCGGGCCTGATGCAGGAAGGCGAGCGCGCGCGACATGACACCCTCGGTGCGACAGAGCGTGACGGCGCGCAGCGCGAGCAGGGCCTTGTCCCAATCCTCGAGCTCCATGGCCAAGAGCGCGTACTCGCCCGCGACGTCGGCGTTGTTCTTGTCGGCGTCGAGCGCCGCGGCGAGCCACTGGAACTCGAGGTTCCGGTCCTCCACGGCGTGGGCCAAGCGCGCCATGCGGTGTTGGAGCTGCGCCAGCTCGGGTGAGCGCCTGCGCGTGTGCTCTCCGATGGCGTGCTCGAGCAGCTGTCCCGCCTCGGCGATGCGTTGGGTCGCGATGTAGGCGTCCGCCAACGTGACCTGGGTGTGGTGATCGTCGGGCATCAGGCCCAGCGCGGCGGACAGAGGTCCGAGGGCCGCCTCGGCGTCGCCCTCGTCCACCAGGAGCCGACCGGCGCGACGGTAGAGCTCGAAGCCTTGCTCGTCCTCGGCCGCGGCCGCTTCCTCGATCAGCAGAGCGGCCAGCTCGCGGCGCGCGCCGATGGCCTCGTAGAGCGCAGCGAGACGCTCGCTGAGGCGAGCCTCCCCCGGTTGCGCTCGGTGGGCTTGTTCGAGACCTTCACGAGCCGACCCGGGCGTGCCCGCGGCCTCGGCGGCGTCGGCCAGGAGCAGCGCCACCTCGACCTGTTCCTCGCCCTGGCTGAGGACGACCAGACGGCGAGTCGACTCGACCACGTCGGGCCAACGCTCCGCCAACAGATCCATGGCCTCGAGCCGATTCAGCGCGCCGACGTCGTCGCCCCGCGAGAGGGCCCAATCGGCGAGCACGTCGCGGCTCTGGGCGCGATCGCCCGCCGCGGCCAGGACCTCGACCAGGCGCATCACGGCCACGCGGGCCGCGTCCATGTCGCCGGCCTCTTCCGCGGCCCGGCGCGTCGCCATGAGCATGGCCACGAGCGGACCCGCCGTGCCGGGCGCGTCGAGCGCGAAGCCCTGCTCCAACGCCTCGAGGGCAGCGCCCCGATCGCCGAGTGCCGCGCTCAGGCGCGCCAGGATGCGCAACACCTCGGGGCGGTCCGTGGCCGAGACCGTGTCGGCCTCGAGCGCCGCCGTGGCCTCCGTGTGCGCCGTGTCCACGTCACCGAGCGCCTCGCGCGCGGCCAGGAGCTCGAGCAGCACGCGTGTGCTCGCCGTGCGCTCGTGGGCCTCGCGCAGCACGGCGACCGCACCCTCGGCGTCGTCCAGGGACTCACGCTTCAGGCGCGCGGCCTGGAGCAGGAGCTCGAGGGACGCTTGCTCGTCGCCGGCCAGGCGCTGGGCTTCGCCCGCCAGGAACTCGGCCAGCATCGCCCAATCCTCGCGCTCGCGCAGCCGTCCCTCGAGACGATCCCGCAGCGAGGCGGCGTCGGGGTTCGCGTGGTAGCCGAGCATGAGCACGCGCTGCATGCCCTCGTCGTCTTCCAGCGCTTCCCATGCGTCGCAGAGTTCGAGCGCGAGGCGTGTGCCCTGCGCGCCTTCGGTGGTGGCCAACAGCCGCTCGCGCAGATCGAGCAGATCACGCGGTCCGGCGTCTGCTTCCACGTGCGTGATCAGCGCCTCGACGATGCGTCGATCCGTCGGGACCCAGTCGAGGGCGGCGCGGTAGATCTCGATCGCGTCGTCGCGGCGGACGGTCTCGAGCAGAGCGCCGAGCTTCAAGCTGAGCGCCGGGATCTCGCTCAGATCCTCACGGTCTCGAGCCACGTCGAGCTGACGCTGGTAGAGTTCGACGAGCTGATCGTCGTAGCCGCTCTTCTCGTACAGACCGGCCAAGAGCGCGCCGGCCTCCGCGTGCTCGGGATCCTCCTCGAGCACAGCCTTCAACAGCTCGGCGGCCGTGGCCTCGCCGTCCTCGTCCCGCAACTCGAAGCGCGCGTGGGCCATGCGGGCCTCGTTGCGCTCCGCGGGATCGAGCAGGTCGTCCACCAGGCGCGCGGCCAAGCTGCCGAGCTCCTCGCCACGCCCGAGCTCGACCAGCACCGCGAGCAGAGGTCGCCAGATCTCGGCGTCGGTCGGCTCTTCGGACAAGAGCTCACCGTAGGTCTCGGCCGCGAGCGGCAGATCCCGACCGTCGGCGCGGGCCATGCTGGCCAAGCTCATGCGCAGCTCCCGACGCTCCAGGCTGTCGGCGTCCTCCATCAGGCGGTTGATGTGACTCACGGCGCCACGCAGGTCGCCCGCGGCTTGGCGTCGCTCGACCAAGCCGAAGAGGGCCCAACGCGCGTCCGTCGCGGCGCCCCCAGCGGCGTCGGCCAGGCTGACGGCGCGTTGCATCAGACGCTCGGCGCGCTCCTGGGCGTCGAGCCCCTGGGCGCGCTCCACCGCCTCCTGCAGCTGGACGAGGGTGGCGTCTGCGCGAGCGGCGCGACGCTCCAGGAAGTCGAGCATGAGTCGGTCGTCGCCGGATCCGCGCGCGACCTCCTCGAAGAAGCTCATCAGGCCGTCGTGATCGGGATCGAGGGACGCTGCGGCCGTGAGGATCTCTCCGGCGCGTCGCGGCTTGGGCGATCGGCTGAAGGCCAAGCGCAGGGTGTCCACGCCTTCGTCGCGGCGCTCGGTCTCGCCCAGGCTGAGCTCCGCCAAACGGTAGAGGGCCTGCACGCGCTCGGACTCGCTCGCGTCTTCCTCGTCGGCCAGCTCGGAGAGCGCCTTGCGCTCCTCGGCTCGCTCACCCTGCGCACGCGCCGCGCGGGCCAAGGCGGAGAGCACGAGCGCACGCGCCTCTCGGGTCTCGTCGGCCGCGCGATACAGCGTGAGGGCCTGGGCCATGTCGCCCAGATCCTCTTCCACGGCGCGCCCCTGCTGCACCAGCAACAGGCAGAGCAGGTGAGCGTCCTCCTCCCGGCGGCAACCCTCGACCAGTCGCTCCATCACCGTGACGTAGCGCTTCGAGGCGTCGAGCCTGCGCGCCAGGGAGCGCGCGGCGTCGTGCAGCGGGATGCGTCGGGGATCCTGCTCGACGGCGGCGAGGATCTTGGTCAACGCCTCCTCGGCGCGTCCGAGGCGCGTGTCGAGCACCTCCGCCTCACCGGCGAGGGCACGGGCGCGGGACGGCCCCGACTCGGAGGCCTCCGTGCGCCGGCCGTAGGCTTCGAGAGCCAGGGCGTCTTCGCCGTGACCGAGCGCGGCCTGCGCCAGGCGCTCGGCCTCGTCGTCGTCCGAGGCCGCGGCCTCCAGCGCCGAAGCGCGCAGCTCCTTGGCCTGAGCCGCGTCGCCTCCCTGCGCCGAGAGGGCGCTCAGCTCGAAGAGCACCTCGCCCACGCCGACCTCGACGGGGGTCCCCTCGAGCCGGCGACGAGCGGCGACGAGCAAAGCGCGATAGGCCTTCTCGGCCCGCTCGAGCTGCCCCGCCTCGCGTGCCATGCGGCCCAACTTGGCCAGCAGCCTCGGGCTCGCCTGAGGCATCTTGGTGGCTTGCTCGAGCGCCTCGAGGGCGGCCTCGGTCTCGCCCGCGGCGTGCAGCAGCTCTGCCAGGCGAGCGTGGACCTCCGCGCGCTCGGCGCTGCGCCGGCGACCGAAGGAGACGACCACGCCTTCGAGTACGGCGCGCGCTTCGGCGCCGCGATGGGCAGCCTGAAGGCTCTCGGCGTAGCGCAGGGACAGCGCGCGATCCTCGGGGTCGAGCGCCACGGCATGCTCGAGCACGTCGAGGGCGGCGGCGGGATCGGAGAGCTCGTCCTGGAAGAGCGCGGCGGCCTCGCGGGCGTAGCCCAGAGCCTCCTCGCCTCGACTGCGCAGAGCCGCATCCGAGAGCACGCGCGCCAGGGGCAGGATCCCGGCCGACGCGCGGTAGTGTTCGAGCAAGAGATCACGCGCACGCTGGTCCGCGGGCTGAGCGACGCGGGCCTGTTCGAGCACCTCGGCGGCGCGCTCCCCCTCGCCGCTCGCGAGGTGCGCGATGCCCAGGCGCAGAGCGATCTCGAGCCACTCTTCGGGCTCGGCAGCGCTGAGCCGACGCTCCAACCAACGCGCCGCGCCCGCGTGCTCGCCGCGCGATTCGTGCAAGCGCGCGAGGGCGTCGAGGGCCTCGGTCGAGGGCGCGAGCTCGGCCACACGGCGCCAGGCGTCGAGGGCGCGTTCGGGCTGTCCCAGCGGCGCTTCGCACAGACGGGCCACGCGCGCCCAGAGCTCGGGCGCCTGTTCACGCGGCACGCGCGCGGCCTGCTCCGAGAGGATCGAGACCAGCTCCTCGCCGCGACTCTCGCTGGTCAGCACGGCCTCGAGCTGATCGATGGACGCGGCGTGACCGGGGACCTCCTCGAGGTTTCGACGCAGAGAGGCGACACGCCCACCCTCGCGCTCGATCTCGGATAGCAGCTTCGCGATGCGCATGCGCAGCTCGAGGCGCTCCGCCACATCCGCCGTGGCCGCGAGCTGACGCTGCCTCAGACCCAGCAGCTCGGGCAGACGCCCGGCGGCCTCGTACAGATCGGCCAAGGCGCCGAGCGCCCCGGGATCGTCGTCGCCGAGCGCCAGCAGCTCTCGGTAGAGATCCGCCGCACGGCGCGGGTCCTGAAGCTCGTCGCCCGCGATGCCGGCGGCCTGACCCAACCATGTGCGCACGCGCTCGGTGTCGAGGGGCAGCCGAGCCGCGTCTTCGAGCTGAGCCAACGCCGCCTGCGCGTCGCCCGCGGCGCGCGCAAACGCGACCAGGGCCTCGACGCTGGCCGCGGCGGCGTCCGCCGGAGCGAGCTCGCCCGAAGCCTCGCGCTTGCCGCGCAGCAGGCGCGACGCACGATCGTAGAGGACGCCGAGGGCGCGACCCGCAAGCGCCGCGTCGTCCAGGGATTCCCCGGCGAGCCCCGCCGCTTCATGCAGCTCGTCGAGGCTCTGGCTTCGATGTTCGGCGCTCGCCATCAACGCGTCGAAGAGCGCTCGGCCCCCCAAGCGTCGCGCGATCTCGAGGCGCGCCTGCGCGATCTGCGGCCGATCGACCGCTGCGCCCAAGGTCTCCAGCGCCACGGCGTCTTCCCCCACGACGGCCGCGAGGGTCGCGACGCGTGCGGCGGCATCGAGGCGCGTGGGATCGGCCTCGAGCACGGCGCAGAAGGCAGCGAAGGCCTTGGCGTTGTCTTCGAGCGCCTCGTACAGCGAGGCTGCGCGACCGTAGAGCTCGGCGCGTCGGGCTCCGTCGTCGGCGTTGGCGGCCGCGGCGGCCAGAGCCTCGGCCACGGAGGCGTCGTCTCCCGTGCTCTGTCGCAGGCGATCGAGGTGAGCGTCGAGGCTGCGGTCGCCCGGCGTGTGTTGAAGCGCCTGCGCGACGGCCGCGAGCGCCGCCGCCGGATCCCGAAGCGACCCCTCGAGGTGACGCGCGGCCTCCATGGCGATGGACGCGCGCTCGATGGGCTCCTCGGCCAGGGCCACGCGACGATCGAGCAGGGCCACGAGGCCCGCGAGATCCCCGGAACGGCGCGCGGTGACCGCGAGCAGCTCGAGCGCTTGGCGCGAGACCTGCTCGACCTCGAGCAATTCGCGCAAGCCCTCCAGGGCACCGACGTGATGGGGGTCGAGGGCCAGAGCCTGACCATAAGCCTCGACCGCGCCCGCGGCGTCGCCGAGCTTCGCCGCGCGGATGCCGCCGAGGCGTGTCAACACACCGCACGCGTGTGCGGCCTCGGCGCCCGCGCGTCGCTCGAGCAAGGCGGCCAGCTCCTCGAAGCGTGCCTGACTCTCGAGCAGATGCGCCCGCGCGTCGGCGACCTCGATGTCCTCGCCAAAGGACTCGGCGACTTCGGACCAGGTCAGCAGCGCGTCCGACGGGGCGTCGAGGGCGTCGGCCTGGAGGCGCGCGATGCGCACGAGATCCTGGCGCCGTTGATGCGCCGGCATGGGCAGGCTCAGCCGCAGGCGCAGCGCCTGCACCAACGCGGCATGCTCTCCACCCGCGTCGAGCAGAGCCAGGCGGGCGTCCAAGGCCTCCATGTCGCCCGGATCGAGGGCGAGGCGCTGACCCCACGCGCCCAGCGCGGTGGCCGAGTCTCCGGCGGCCTCGGCGGCGCGGGCCAGATCACCCAGGGCGCGACGACGCGCGGGCGGATCCTTCAGCAGCTCCGCGCGGCGCGCGAGGGCCGCGAGCTGCTCGGCGCTCTGACCATCGGCGGCGTGGAGCTCCGCCAGGATCGCCGCGGCGTCGGCCGCGGTCGACGAGCGGACCTGATCGGAGCCAGCGACCTGACCCAGGAGTTCACGCGCGCTCTCGCCCTGGCCGGCCTCGCCCAAGAGTCGCGCGGCGTCCATGTGCAGAGACGCAGCGGCCTCGGCGTCGGGGCACGCGTCGGCCGCGGCGACCAGCGCCGCCGCCACCCGTGCGGGAGCATTCAGCTCTCGGCCCGTGGCGCGCAGAGCCTCGAGGGCCTCCTCGTCGAGCGGACGCAGCGTCAGGATCGCGGCCAGGTGATCGAAGGCCTCGGAGGCGTCGCCGCCAGCGAGCAGATGCGCCGCCGCCTGACGATGCAGGCTCAGGCGCTCGTCGCCGTCCGCCAGCTCGAGCGCGGCGTCGAGGGTACCGACCACGTCCGTGATGCGGTCCTCAGCGGCGAAGCGCGTGCGCATCAGTCCCAGGGCGCGGCGGCGCGCGGCGGCGGGGCGAGTCGTGTCGGCGACCAGCGCCTGGAGCAGTGTGACCGCCTCCTCCCCGGCCTGGCCCTCCGCGACCAGGAGCGGTTCGAGCACGGCCACGCCCTCGTCTTCGCGCGAGAGGCGGTCGAGGTACAGACGCGCCAAACGCAGGCGCGTCGCGCTCGAGTCCTGCTCGCCTTCGAGACGCGTCGCGAGCAGCTCGGCCAGGTCGCCGAAGCGCTCCTCGCGCTCGAGCAGGCGCTCCAAGGTGGAGGCCAGTTGCGCGTCGTCGGGGCGCAGCGCCAGCAGCTGGCGCAGGTATCCCGTGGCCCGGCCCGCGTCGCCCGCGAAGTCCTTGGCCGTCTGAGCCGCCTCTTCGAGCAAGGTCTCGCGCCGGGATTCGTCCTCCTGCGTCGGGATCAGCTTGTCGTACAGGCCGAGGAGCGCGTCCCAGCGCTGCGCCACGGTGTGGATCATGGTCAGGCGCGAGAAGGCCCAATCGTAGACCGTGGGGTCGATCCAGAGCACGCGCTCGAGCACATCGGCGAGCTGCTCCGACTCCTCGGGAAACCACTCCTCGTGGAAGCCAACGGCGCGCTCCGCCAAGAGCTCGGCGACCTCGGCGCTGGGGCTGCCCCCGAGCACCTCGCGGTAGAGCGCGGCGGCCTCTTCGGGACGTTGCTCGTCCCCGGCCAGCGCTTCCAGCGTGTCCCAGGCTTCGACCGAGTCGGGTGCTCCGCGAGCTGCGCTCAGCGCGTCCTCGAACGCCCCCGCAGGCGCCACTGCTGCTCGCTCACCACGCTCGTCGACCGCCATATCGCCTCCGCTCGGCCCGGATCAAAGGCCGGCGGGGAGGATACCAGCAAGAGCCACCCGAGATCCGCCCTGATCGTAGAGTGAGGCAAAAATGCAGGAGTTGCGGCGGCGGTGGTGAACACGGACGGGCCCCTCGCAGGCGCCGCCGATCCCGAGCGCTGGGCCATCATGGGCCACTCCTTCGGCGCCACCATCAGCCTGGCGCTGACCGAGCGTCACAGCGGGATGGATCACGATCCCCGCTTCCGCGGTCGAGTCCTGCGCTAAGCGACGCCCCGGCGGCGCGCTTGACGAGCCCGGGGTGCCGACTGGGGACCCTTGGCCGAGCGATCGAGCCGAGGCGTCTGGCGTGCGTCCTTCGCAGCCTCCTCGGCGGCGGCGCCCTCGGGACCCTCTTCGGCGGCCTTCTCGGCGGCCTCGGCCAGAGCGGCGTTCTGTGCCGCGATCTCTGCGGATCGCGCCTCAGCGTCCTCCTTGAGATGGCACTTCTTGTACTTCTTGCCCGAGCCGCAAGGGCATGGGTCGTTCCTGCTGATCTTGGAAATCGGGTCCTCCGAACTGGATGAAGTCCGGATCATGGCGCCGAATCTCGCCCCGCGCTACGAGAGGGCTGGGTCTGGCGCTGGCGCCCGCCACCCAGCCGCACGAAACCTCCAGCACGTACCAGGTAGGCGTGGAATTCCGGCGTGCGATCCTCCTGAGCGGCCTCGCGACTACTCGTGCGCGAGGCCCGTCGCAGCGTAGGGGTCTGCGATCTCGGCCAAGCCACTCGTGACGTGGGCGTTCAGGAAGTGGAACCACGCCTCCGCACCTTGTTCGCTGTCGCCGACGTTCGAGTGCGTGGCCATGTGAGCCGTGGCGCCGGGCGCATCGCGCACGACGTCGAACTGCAAGAGGCCCGCCGTGGCCGTGCCGCCCGCGAGGTTGCCGCTCGAGGGCGCCGCCGGGCCGACCGTCATGCCAGGCTCCGCACGCAGCAGAGGCGGCACGATGTCCACGCCCATGGCCCGCGCCAGCGTGTAGTTGGCCACGTTCGGCACCGTGTCGTCGTCGAGCACGACGCCGAGCAGCACGCTGGGCACGCGATCCACGGCGAAGCGATCCGAGAGCACGTGCGGACCGAAGGTGGCCGCGTCGCCCGCGTCGAGCAGGGTCTGCAGCACGGGGAAGAAGCGGAAGGTGTCGCCCTCGCTCACGCCGCGCGGCCGCAGCAGCGTCACCAAGGAACCAAAGGTCGAACTCTCGCTGATGATGGCCGAGACGCGTCCGCCGGGCACGACCAGCACGCCCGCGCCGTAGGCGTCCGTCAGCGCCAACAGCTCGGGGCCCATCACGCCACCGAGGGAGACGCCGAGGTACATCAGCGTCGAGCCGTCGACGTCGGGCGTGCCGTCGCCGTCCACGTCCGGACTCGCGCTCAACAGACGCGTGAGCTGCAGCTTGTCCCACGTGCTCTGGCGCCAGTTGTCGCGCAGCTCGAGCGGCTCGAGCGCGCGCGTGGTCAGGTCGCCGATGGTGAAGAAGCGCAGCGCCGTGTTGAGCGTGCTCGTGTCCGCGCCCGCCGGAACCGAAGGATGGGCCCCGTGCTGCACCGCGGGGATGGCGACGGTGGCGAAGCCCACGGGCGCGGCGAACTGCGCGAGGCGCGCGCCCTGGCTGCGACCGCCGCCCAGGCCGTGACCGTAGACTAACGTGGGATAGGGCGGCGTGCCCGTCTTGGGCAGCCAGATCGTCATGGGGATGACGTAGGAGGCGTGGCGCACGATGCTCTCGCCGGGGTTGCGCACCAACACGTGGTCGGCGTCGCGGTAATCCGTGGCCGTGAAGCTCGCCTCGCAGCGGATGAACTCGGTCTCGGTCGTGCACACGGGTGGCGCGTCGAAGACGTAGTCGCGCGTGGCGACATCGGCGGCGACGGCGCGCGAGTCGTCCGTGGCCGTCATCGTGGGGAAGACCGTGAGCGCGACCAGATCACCCGCCGAGGTGATCACGCCGAGGTCCTGCAGCGTGGTGACGGCCTGGGCCGTGCGCGCGTCGGGCGTCGCGAGCAGGTCGGTGAAGGCCTGGGAAGGCTCGAGGCAGCCTCCGGCAGCGGCGGTCAGGGCGCGCGTCACGTAGGCGATGGCCCAGCCCTGCTCTGGCAGCGGGCGCATGGGCGCGAGCAAGAGCGTGCTGTCGTGGTCCGTGGTCGTGACGAGCACCGACTGCAGGTAGGGCGCGCCGGGCTCCATCACCGCCATGCCGAGGCCCGCCGTGGGCGCGGCCGTCGCGTCTCCGTCCGGCAGCTGCGCGGGATCGAAGGCGCGGCCGAAGCGAAAGAAGGCCTGCGCGTTGAGGCCGAAGCCGTCGAGGCGGGGCAGGTCCTCGGTGAAGACGGGCACGTAGCCGGCCGCCATGCCCACGGTCTCGGCGTAGCGCGTGGCGTCGAAGCTCAGGCGAAAGCCCGTGCCGCTGCTGGGGTCGTCGACGAGCAGGCCGGGCTCGGGGAAGCGCGCCAGCTCCCCGCCCTCGGGATCCCAAGAGAAGACCGTGCAGCTCGGCCCGGCGTCCGCCACGCCGTCGTCGACGAAAGGCGAGTCCGCGCTGGCGTCCGTGGGACCTCCGTCGCCGCTCCCGCCGTCTGGCGCGCCGTTCGAGCCGCCGCAGGCTGGCGCGGACATCGCCGCCAAGACCAAGACCAAGACCGAGAGCACGCGCATCCGCACCTCCGCGACCGAAGGTAACAGCAGCGCGCCGGGCTGCTCAAATGCGGTTCAGCGCTCGAGCAGCACGGCGCCGCCCAGGATCGTCGCCTGGTCCGCCGTCAGCTCCGTGCCCCGGCCGCGACCACTCCAGAACATCAGGTTCTCGCTGCCGAAGCCGCTG
>Ga0100385_1003463_pt1 | contig 14090 bp, 28 predicted proteins | sample CryGeymeta201509_FD_81543 | JGI IMG/M metagenome (GOLD analysis project Ga0100385, IMG submission 81543) | Groundwater microbial communities from Crystal Geyser aquifers in Utah, USA - Crystal Geyser metaG 2015-09 | ecosystem: Environmental > Aquatic > Deep subsurface > Groundwater | place: USA... | reverse complement strand
TACCAATTTGATGAAAACAAATACGCAGTAGAGTTGCCTCACCTCTGTATTATTCTAAGCTAATTTAGAGCTGGGATATCAGGAACTGATAGATACTTTGACTAATCACTAGCAACTAACAAATAAAATAGTTTTACTTGAGTAAGCCCTCAAACAGCATGAGTGGAACAATCGGTAATCTTCTATACATTCGGGAAGCATAGACACCCTTATGAAGAAAGCTATCAAATACAAAGAAGTAAAAGAAGAGAACAAAAAATTGAAAAAGCTGCTGCAGAATCAGTTGGAGAACACAGAAAAGGTCAGATAATAGACACAAAAAACAATGAAAGTTTTACGTGAATAGTTTGATACTCTCGTCCGATAAATGAATCGTCAAGTGAGCGAAAAAGATCGAGGTGGGCATCTCCAATCCAGATCAGGTGAACCTATGTAAAGCTAGCATTGCTGATATTTCTTACTTATAAGCTCATAACAAAGCACATACATCATAACTCTGCCCGCTTGTTAAAATTATGAACGTGCTGCCATTCTCCTTTATTTAAACCATTTAGAGGAACCTCAGCTGCTCGAATCATCGAGCCACAGCCTAGAATGAACGAGAAGGAGGCACCACTAACAATGGTGGAAATTGGTATAGCCATGAATCTGCGGGTCTGTACAGCAGAGTAGCAGCCAACAGCAAAGCCGAACAATCCACCAACCATGAAGCCCATAATGGCTCCCTGAATCATATTTTCTTTTGCTCCTTAAAATTTGCCTTTGAGACGGTCCCATTTCTTGGCGATTTTGCTGGAGCTATTGAAAGGGACAAGGTTGCGGCTGTACTTTTCTTCATGGAGCATGCGTTAGTAAGGGTCGTGGGCGAGGCTGATATCGGAAGACAAACTTGTATCGACTGACATAATTAATATTTATATACACAGTAGGACATAACAACAGCATCACTAGCTCTTTGTGGATTTCTTGCCCTTGACTTTGGAGCTTTTGCTCTCCTTTAGTTGCTGTCCTGAAACTTCGCAGATACCTTCCATGAAGTCTGAGCTAAATTTGTCAAATCCAAATTTATTGATAACCTGCTTCCGTCCTTTTGTCAAATTCTTCTTGGCACCAGTCAAGATTTCATACATCTTTTCGGCCCATTCTGTCTCATTTTTGCACAAAAAACCACATCCTTCTCCAACAGATTCTTTTGGTCCGCCACTGTTGTCTGCAATGATAGGGACACCAAGATACATGGCTTAGCATGGGACAATGCCAAAATGTTAATTTTAGGGAGTATAGAGGACGCACTAAGCATTTCTGAGGAGGTATTTTCTGGCGTTATTGCTGATGGCAACATAAAAATGCACGTTTTCTTGAATGTTAAGAGACCATGCTAGCTGTTCAAGTTCTTTTTTATGTTCGATGTTTTCAGGTACTTTTAGGTCGTAGCCTCCAGCGATCACCAATTATACTTTATCAGCTCCTGATCTATACTTGGGATATATTTTGACAAGTAGAGCATAGGCATGAAGGGCCAAGTTAATATTTTTCTTCCTTTCATACCGATTCAGTGAGAAGAAATAAGGACATTTCACTTATCCCTTGATTTGTTTAACCTCTTAGTCCTCGGTTAGTGGCTCATCAAATTTGTTGAGATCAATTGAAGGATATAAGATAGATGTGGTGACCCCTCTTCTCTGTAAACTTTTGAACTGCTCCTCAAATACCTATTGAGTGTATTCACTATTCACATAGATTTTGTGAGCACAGAGTAGTGACAATTATTCGACCCAATCGATGAAGAATCGATATATCCTCTTGAAGAATCCTCTTTTCCCTGCCAGCAATTTATCAGGGTAGTGACAGTAAAAGATTGTCTTTTGGTTGAACAACCTCAGCAAAGGAAGCACCACGCTGACTTGATCTGCCACTACGACCTCATACTCCCTACTTCTGAACACAACCAGCCATAAAGTACACACCAGGCATCTGATATAAGCCAATAGACCTTTGAATTTTCCAAGAATGGTGGCAGGTATGAGCCCAAAGAAGGAGCCGTGTTGATGGATGGTAATGGTGCCATCATGGGTTTCAGGGAAAGATTGATGGTGATAAGGCGTGTATATGTGGGCTTAGTAGTCGTGCTTGATGACTGATAGACATAAATTGACGACTAGTTGTTATGCTCCGCCGATGCCGAGATCAGGATGAACAAATGCTATTTTTTTCTTGTTGGATGTTGTCATTGTACTATTATTATGTGCCACATCATCAGTCTGCTACCCAGTAATAGAGGATGATATATATCCGAATGGTAATGAAATGATATGATTCACGATCAAATTTCCAGAGGTGCAGGTTCGGGGTTCATCACACCATCTGCAATTTTTTTCTTGAACTACTCTGTTATTTTTAGAATTTTAGGGTTGTTTGTACTAAGGATTCCTGTATAATTATCGATGAACGCACTGACATCTTCACTAACTTTGCTCATTTTTTCGTCCAAATCAGTCATCATCTGCTCGATTTAACCTCCCTCCTCTTGGGGTCCATTGTCAGGGAACCACTCAATTTGATTCTGGTCGATTTGTCGTTTGATGCTATACTCCAGACCCGAGTAATCAGAGGGATCCTTCAATTCAACTACATAGCGATAGAAGATATAATTCCAAAGGTTATGCTTGGAGATGTGTTTATTGAATGTTTCACCATTTTTTTACATCTATGATATAAGGATACAATACGTCGGGTTTGGACATGGCGCAAATGTAGCAAATGTTATTTTTATCCTAGTTTCTGACTTCATCTTCTTCGTTTAGACTGCCGTAGCCGTCGATCATCAAACTGGAGGTCAGTTAGCCGATAATTGTACCGATTATTGTGCTATAAATGATGCCAAACAGGAACCGATCTACATAAATCCTGTCCATTTCTGCCTCACTCACTCCCCCTGTATACATCTCCAGCACACAATCAATAATGGCCTCGCACGACTCGGCGGGTATTTACTACTAATACATGACTGGGGCGTAAGTGTTGACTGAGAGGATGTTGAATACCATGATGAAGACTGATGCAAAAATAGATAAGAGGGTCAACTAGCCGATGTTGTTGATGACTGCTTGGAAAATGTTGGCCAGCTGGGCCACTCCCACGAAATACTAGAAGAGATGGATGACGTACCACTCTATACCCACAAAATTGCCTAGCACTGCAGCAACCACAAAGACCAAAATAGACAAAAATCCACCTTAGAAAAGCAGAAGAGCATAGAATCCAACAGCGATGCTTTTGAAGAAGTTGTAGACAGGATCGAGGAAGAAGTGCACAAATAAGCTGATATGTCTAAAGCCAGGAAGAGCCATCATCCAGTAGCAGAAATGTTTGATTCTGCCACCCATGCTGCTCATGGAATCCAACACCTTGAAGAACAATTGTGAGGCGTAGATGGCGTAGAAGATGACCTTATCGATGATAGTGCCTGGTACTGGAGGGGCAGCTGGGACATCTTCTTCCACTATTTATTCAACAGCTTCTAATTTTTATTATTCCTCTAATTATTCAGCTTAGTCTGGGGCTTCCTATTCTGATGCTTATTCTTCCCACTTTTTATGCAATTTCTTGATACATAAAGGCAACCGCATTTTGATCCACAACCCAAAGAACAAAAATGTCAAAAACAGTTGTACGAGCGATATGACCCTCGTGATTATCTTTTCATATCTGTGGAAAAAGGTAAAGTATGACTCTTGAGTCTAGAGATCATGCTCAACAATGATGAAGAAAAGCATGAGTGTACAGATGATGTATGAAAAGTAACGAGCTGCTTTTCTGACACTGTCGACGTAGTCTGCCGTAATTGAAAATTGTTGTTTGAAACCCATGAAGGATATAGTATAGTATTTCAGATTGTAGAACCAGAATATTTCGTCTTTTAACTCTTAGTAGTGATCCTGAAGGGTTATTAATTTGTCTCTGCGGTTGTCCCTTCCAACTTAAAACATGACTCGGTTGCGTGTATCACCAGCCAAATAGTCGAACACTGGGTGGTTGGGGAAATACAAGTTTTGGATGCTGTTGCACACACCGTTGTTTGATGAAATTTCTATCGATAGCAGGAGTTAGTCGAACAATCTAAGGAAATCTTCTATATGAGGGTACTCCATTACAGCTTTGCTGATGAGTTCAGGTCTGAAACTGAGGGCTTTCATGGCTTTGTGGTTTTACTCGAGATCGATTTGTTCAAGATTTTCATGGGCTTTTTTGGCACGAGCTGCACCATAATCATTGACTTTTCTCATGATGATCAACACATTGAGGATCATGCAAATCGAATCTCCAAACTCAGGTTTTTTCTTCCTTTGTTCAGTAATAAACCTACTTATCTCCTTATCTCCAAACCTTTCAAAAATTTTCTTGATAAATCTTTGTTCAACATAGTATTCTCTGAACTGATTGCGTTGGTCCAGCTCTTTGGGTTAGAGATTTGCATTGGCAATGTACTCTTCCTATTCTTTCTCGACTTGCTACTTGTAAACTTCGAACTTTTAAGCTTGAGGTTTAAGTAATTTTATTAAATTTTGTCGGATAACAATCCAGAGGTATAGAGGTTGGCATTTGTTCAAAAATTGCCAGAAAATTTCATTGTCATTGCCTTAGAAATTACTGAGGGTCAAGCCGACACCTTTTTAGTAGATCCCCATCAAAGTATCCAAATCATCATCTTCTGGGACCTCCTCTCCTTCTGGTAAATCTTCTTATGCTGGTTTGGGAATAATCTCAAATTTGAACTTTCTCTGGTCAATGTTGACCTTGTCTTAGAAGAAGGAGGCCATATAGCTCATATCTTCGAAGAAAGTGCTCTTCATTAGTGAAATCTGACAATCTAAGCAGGGAATTTGTGTGATCTAGTTGATAAAATCTAACAGTGAAGGTGGAATGTTGACGACCTTGATGCTCATGATTTTGAAGAATTGCCTCAGTAGTTGACAGGCTTCTTGAACAAAGTTTATGACAACTAACTTGTCAGTTCCATCGCTGTTGAGTTGTTTCAAAAGGAAAAGTTTCATGCCTGTGTTATTGTTTTAGCAGAAGAGTTGAAGGAATCTGAAGGTGCGACAGAGTGCTAACTCATAGGAAAGCTCAGTCTGTAGCTCGAATTTATCTGTCTTATGACCGAATTTCTTCTCCAGAATGGTTTGATCAGCATCAAAATGATCATAGCTATCCACAATTTTATACGAGAAGTCCCTCTCTTTCTCATTTTATTTGAACTTCCTTACTTCAATCAAGAAATCACCTATATTTCTGATGAGATTTCTCAGACTCATGAAAGTCGAGTTACTCATATCTTCTCTCAATTACTTCAGCAAAGAGTTTTGACAGTGCGTGTTTCCGTTATAAAGATAGGTGATACCCAGCAAAAGAGCCTAATTTAGTAGTTAGGTTCTTCCGAATAAGTTTTCCTTGAAGATACTGAGGAGTAACTTCGAGCCACCGCATTCCTCAATCATATGCTGTCTTTTGACCAGCTCTGATTTTTCATTGGCTTCAGCCGTAATTTCGACACAGTTGGTATCATCAGTGTAGTAATCAGCACTCCATTTATCAACGGCCAGCTTATGATTTTGCTTTTCTTCCACAGCTTCAGTGATATAGCACCTGACCAACTTGATCAAAAATATTTTTTCACTGTCTTCTATCACATCAGGATGTTAGATGATCAAGGAGAAACAATTTGATATTATCTCTTTTTTGGAAAAAAGAGGTCTTGGATCCTATTCAATTATCTTCCAGTCTCGTTGATAAATGTCAGCACTAAGGGCATCCATTCTATCAAAAATGTGAACCAATTTATAGAACTCATCTTGTTTGAGTTTTTTGAAAGCTGGTGAATCTGTCAGCATTTATTTGACATTACCGATTCTTGTATTCAATTCGTTGTTTTCTTAGTTCTACTCGTACTCTGGTTTGGCAAGGAGTTTGAACATTTTGGAGTGAGCTGTTTGCAAATGTTGGACATAGTGACCTTCTTACTATTGGCGGACTTTGATTGGTTGAATAGAGCGAAGATAGCGTTCATGAGGCACCTTGAAAATATGCTCGAGATAGCGGTCTCTAAGATCCTCTTCTGAGACGTCCATTTGATTCTTATTTTCTGTCATTTTTGTCTGCACGTCAAGAATTGTGTCGATTTGTCTGGCCCATCGCATCATGCTAATTAGATTTCTGAAGAAAGTTTTGGTCCTGTCAAAAGCAAATTTATTTTTGGCAACTGCACCCCCCTTATCTTTATCCGGACTGTCATCAACTTTCCTGGCACTACTCTCTTGCTCCAAATTATCTTCATCCCCTTCACCAACTTCTTTATCAGAAGGAGGTGCTGATTTCTTTTCCAGATATCTGACATGGAAGATGGGGAATATGTATCTTTTCATGAGTTATTTGATTTCTTTGATGAAGGAGGTGATTACCTTGGTGTGCTCGTATAATTTATGAATACAACCCAGGTATCTGAGTAACTTTATCAGTTGTGTTTTCTTCTCATCGTTATCTTCTTTCTCCTTTCGGATTTCTTTAAGGAGTAGTTCTCTGAATTTTTTCTTGAGGAACATCTCATGCAAACTAATCAGAATCTCTAAAATGTGCATAATGATCTCTGATTAGGCATAACAGTATCTGATACCGTTTTTGACCTTGAGATCTTCTGTCAACATTTTGCTCCTATGCAGCTCAATCAGATCATAGAGCTCGCGATTGATGATGGAGAACTAATTAGCGATGAACTGCTCAAACATGAAGGTATCTTTGTCTTTGTGGACGTAGTATAATCGATTGATGTAGGAACGTAAGGCTCGTCGCAATTGCCAGCGATTGGTTTCCTTCATTCTTTGCAGACATTTGTCATAAGGATGCAGATTTTCCAGCTTACCGATGTTGATGAGATGCTCGCTTTCGACCATGCTGCTGAAGAGTTAGTAGTGAGTGGTAGCATAGGTTTATATATCGTTGAGAGTAAAATCTTCACGTTTGGAGCGGTAGGGAAGTTCACCTTGTAATCTGAGTCGCTTGAATTTATTGTCACTCAGGCGGTTGAGAAGCAATTGTTGATTGCGTTTGTGGCCTTCATCATTGAAAATCAGTAAAGATCTCAAGCTGTAGAGGATTCTGCTTTTTTCAAAGTTGTTATAAATCCTCAGATCTTGCTCCAACACCTTAGAGACAGCTCCATGATCGATCTACTCTTGTTAGAGCTAGATGCATGAGTTAAGTGCTCCATCAAAAATGGTCTCAACAGAATCAAAATTATTGACCAGAATTTTGTTATTGATACAGACTTCATATAGGAAAGAAGCAGCTCCTACCCTCTTTGTGAGGAAAGGTAAAATATCTCCAATATGATTCATGAAAATATGTTTGGCTTTTGTGTTGTTGAAGCAAAGCAAGGTGAGATACTGGAAGATCGAAAAGAGCAACCAACGGTGAACCTCGGTTATTTCCTTATCTCGCATGATGCGGATGTAGCTTAGTAAAGGCTCGTATATGCCTTCTGCCATATTAAGAAGCTGGAACAGATCATTATTTTGTTACTTCTCAGTATAAAAATGATAAACTATCGATTTATCGAAGACCTCCTTCTACACGTGCATCAATGATTCGATGTTTTTTAGACTAATACCGTCTTTTAGGGTTCGTGCAAGGAAAAATAGATCTTGGATGATACCTGATCGCTTATCTTATTCTCTACCCAGATGGTCGTAAGGCTTGAAGATGGAATAAGCGTAGGCTTTGCTAGCTGCTCCATCCCACTTGTTTATGGTTTCATCTCGCAACATGGCGAACTTATTCCTCATGAATTTCAAATTTTTATACACCTCAGACAGATCTCCTCTCCCACAGATGAGCAAATTTTTGTAGGCATCGATGATATCCGAGCGTTGTTCAAACATAGCTCGAAGCATGTTCAGCGAGCTATTCAATAAATTTTTATTTTGATATCCTGACAATTAGAAAAGACTCAGCACTATTTTTTCAAATGGAAACTCCTGGTGCTCTGACAATTTGAACAAATCTCGATCTTTATCACTTTCCTCACCATCGCCAATAGCTTCAAGAGGAATCATAGTTTTAATCTTGTTGTACCAAAGATACTCCTTCATCATCATATCCTGGTCCTCGCTGTACTTCTTGATCTGTCCTAAAATGTTCATGCCAAATATTTTGTAGAACTAGTCCTTGGCAGTCTTGTTCCTTCCTACCACAGACTCTAGTTATTCTGATTACATTTTGTTGATAATGTCTTCAGGAATGTCGTCTTCAATTGGCTAGCTGTAGTGTTCAACATTTTCAGTAGCTTCGTAGATTCCCTTGAAGAAACTCATTAAAAATCTCAATCTGATGTCTATTTCCATCTCGTTCATGTACTTGAATATCTCGGTGGCTTTGCTTTTGCAGTCAATAGCCAGTGCAATTTCAGGTTTGTTCTTCCTCAAGCCTTCCTTGCGATAATCGACCCACTCTTTTCCAGTGTTGTATCTTTTCTTGGCAGTATCGTCAAATTCTTAGAACAGGAAATTGCAGTCAATTTTGATGATGTTTTTGATCAAAAGAGGAATGATGTATCTAAATTCGCCAATGGTTTCCCACAGGCCCAGCAAGATGGTTTCTTTGAGAAAACTGAGGACTGTGTGTAGCATTTGAAGGTTGCTGACACTTTTTCTATCCATTTTTTCAAAATCGTTCAAAAACTTCAGGATAAATTTCAGCAAATAGTTCAAGTTGTTCTTCTATTCTTATTCCTTCTCACCTTCATAGACTCTACGAGTGCGAGTGATGTCGTCCTCTTCACCTTCGATCTCAGGAGTTTCATCTTCACCTTTGTACCACTTTACAATTTTTCTAATTCTCAGAATAGGTGAAAACTTGGAGTTGTTAACGTAGGCATGATGCCCAATTCTGATAAACGGCTCCCAAATGTTGGTGATTTGATATCTTTTTGGATCTTTTTTCAGCTCTTAGTTGATGAGGCCCATATCCTAATCAAATAAAATATTGCTGACCACAGCAAGAGGAAGAGAATGTTAGACATACTAAATGGCTTCGTTGTTTCTGTCCATACAGACATTGGCCAGCAAACTGACGTAGTTGAGCAAATATGGGAATTTACTTCTGAAATTATGGAAAAACTCTGGAATGGTACAAGGCTCTTCTCTTCCAAAGGTCACCTTAATGACCTTATTTCTTTCGTTATTATTGCTCTCATCGGGTATTTCCTCCATCTCAGAGGTGCGATACTCCACCTTGAACCTAAAGGTATAATCAATGCCTTCAGCATTGTGCTGATTGTCTTCACTGTTGAAGAACTCACTAAAAATGATCTGTTGGTTGTATCTCATGACATAATCTTACCCTCTAATGAAAGAAGAAAATAGCCGAAGATGTTTGGTGGGCATATCTCCAGTTGTGGAGCTGGCTTCTTGGAAGAAAGAAGCGATTTGGCAGTTGATGGTCTCGCGGGTGATCATGTATTCAATTGATTTTTGGTTGTTCTTGAGGATGGCAAGCAAACATTCCTGGATGAAACTTCTATTGATCCTGTTGCTATACTATATGAACAATTCCAACCACCGCGAAAAGAAAATTTTGTTATCCTCAAAATCTTGAACAGTGTGTTGAACTAAGATATAGCTGAGTTCGAAAATTTAGGTAACTTTTAATCGTTTGGGTCTATCATCAGTGATCTAGTCTGTTGAGACGATCTCAGCGAAAGGTTAATAAAGAGTGAAGATGATTTCCATTAAAAGTTGAGCAATGCCGGTTTCCACTATGATCTTTTGAATTTGCTTGATAGGACTGCTGCCAGAAGACTCGATCTGGTCGTAGTCAGTATCATAGATCTTTCCGATCAGTAATTTGAGCACCGAGATGAACGAAATCATGAGGTCGTCCTCCAAACTCATAAAAAAGTCCAACCAGCTAGCATCAGGATTGGCAATTTTCTTCTTCATCTCAGTTGACAAAATTTCCACCATTTTAACAAATGCCTCCTGAGAGGATAAAATATAACTGACGTCATGGATCGTCTCTTCGCTGACTCTGACGATAATAAAGCTATCTTTGGAGAGTTGGGTGACAGCCACCAGCTCTAATTTGGAGTATTTGTCATCGAAATATTTTATGACTTTCTTGACGTTTTCATCGTTTCGTATGACTTTGCCTCTCTAGAGCTTGAGAGGACGAGGCTCATCTCCTTATATTTATTCAGTGTAGCCACAAACGAGATCGACTAGACCTCCGCTTTCGAAACCTCCTTATTCTGACTGCACTCTTGAGATAATTTCCACATTAAAGTTATCATATGTCAATATTTGTCCAGTGACGATATTCCTCGCCCAGAATGAATCGCAATTTTCAGGTCCATTTTAATTTCCTTCCTTGGGAATCAGCTCCCAGAAGCATTAATAGCTGACCACTTCTTCTGATCCCGATATTTATTTGAGGTAATACTGCTGTTGGGCCAGGGTAGAGGCAACCAATCCTTTGAATTTGGTGTGTTGGAAATAAACAATGTCATGAGATTTGATCTTGTCTTTCTTGAGACTGTCCTCGTATCGACAATGCTGGATGAATTTCCATAGACATTTGGGCTTGTTTTCGTTGATGACATTGATACGTCGACCCACTGGTTTTTTGATGCTGGGTCTTTCCTTGGCCAAATCATAACCTCTATCTTCCTTCTCAAAGGCTGCCACTTCATATGGTCTGTCAAATATGATCGAGACCTCAGTGTCTGGGAAGTTCATGTAGCAATCGGTTTTGCAGTGGTAGATCCTCAGGCAATCGTCATAGTAGATATCGTTGCCCACATTTTCATATGATCGATGGGAATCCAGCCTGAATATGAGGTGGCTAGACAGATCTTTGGCGAGTTCCAACTTGAAGGCTCCCTAGCCAATATCAGCTGCCATGAAGATACCGCTGAGGTAATCACCAGACTCGATATGCCTAAAGACCACCTCAGCTCCATAGGTCACGTTGACACTATCAGGGTGTTCTTTGTCAGTGTACTTGCTCTCTAAATTGCTGATAAGCTGTTTTGCTTCATCTTTTGCTCTTTCTCGCAGGGCAGGTTTTTCTTCCTCCTTTACCTTTTAATCAAAGAGTAGCTGATTATGTAGATCGAAATTGCTTCTAGGGATCACTTGGAAAAGCGACTATCTATAGAAATTAACCTCATCGTATTTTTTATAAGTTTGGTAGTAGATATTAGGATCTGTGAAACTGCATAAATTCATGATTACCCTTTGGAGATGATCAGACCTTGGGTTTATTTGTCGGGGACGGTGCTGACACCATGAAGACGGAGGATATCTCCCCATTTGATTTTTTCTTGAGCCAGGGACATCAAGATATTACCCTTATTAATAAAATATAAATAGGCGTATGTAATCTGTCAACTCAAACATTTTAGATATTCGCAAATGTATTCAGTACATTGCAGGGCATTGAAGATCTATTGTATTTGTTGGCTTATATAGCATCATTACCAGTCCTCGTCAGATATCTCGTATCTGTTTTGTTTAGGGGGTCTGCGATCTCCTCTGTCTTCCTGTCGAATGTGGCTGGGGTCGTAGTGATGGCTAGCTAACTTGCCTGTTCCTCTGTTTTTGGCTTAGCCTCTTTTGTAGTCTATGCCTTCTTCTTTCTCTTGTCTCACAGGTTTTTCCCTTCTAAAATAAATTTAAAAGTACCCTTTTTTCTATTTTTTGGGAATGTAGGATTGCTTGGGAGGTTCATAAGAGTTATCTCTTCTGTCTTTGTTTTGGAGACGAGGAGCCTTATCGTCTTCCCTGTTTCTATATGACCTGTTGCGATATCTGTCATATCTTCTCTCATCTCTTTCATATCTCATATCTCGATCTTCCTTTGGATCCTTTCTATCTCTTCTATCATCTCTATATCTCCTTTCGTCTCGTTATTGTCTTTCATCTTTTTCTCTTCGGTCTCTCCTTTCCTTTATCTAGTCCTTTCCCCTTCTATCTCCTCTATCTCTTCTGCCATCTCTATTTCGATCCCTCCTATCGTCTCTTTAGTCTTTTCTGCCTCCCTTTTTGGGATTCCTGGTTCTTCTTTCATGTAATGTCAGTGGCTTTTTTATATCTTCAGCTTTGAAAGCTTCATGGAATCCATAGCTCTTTCTGTCTTGCTCAGTTGGCTCTTTAGTGAGGGTAATTCTGAATATTGAGTCCTCTTTTGGTGTACCTTTTCTATCATTTTCATCTTCGAAATCGGTGTATTTCACTTTATCCAGTTCGACGATCATAAACATATCTGGTACATTTTTGTGAATGACTGAGCATAATTTTAGTGTATTGAAGAGCAAATTCAATGAGCATGTGAGTTCTATTCTTCTAAATCTGCGCCTCCCCATGATCCCAAAGATCAGTTCCTTAAATAAAATAGCTTTTTCTCTGGCATCACTATGATTTCTTTTGATCTCTATTTCCTTTCTTTCCTCCAATCTGTATCCCTTTCTTGGCTATCTCTTATTTTTCTGCCCTTCTTTTTGAATTGCCTTGTCTCCTTATTTCTGGTTTTACTGCTTCTGTCCCTAAGGCTTTGGATGAACCTGAATATGTTCAATTGTTTTATCAGCTTTAGGAACAACCTGCTCTTCTTGAGCTGCTGGTGCTTATCCTTGAGGTAAGCTCATATGCTTTACTATAAAAATATATCAAATGAAACAATAAGAACTTAATATTGAGTTTAGTAATAAAATAAAACAGTAAATGCAACTAGGTAAAGAAAACAGTAGATTGCCTCTCGACCGCTTCATTCCCAACTCAGTTAGGAGTTGTGCCTTCCAATTAGATCAACAGACCACAGAGCTACCCTGCTCCAGCTACTAGGAGTTGCTGGGCAGAAGCATCCTTGATGAGGTCAATCAACAGCACAACCCAAAGATCATGACTTTTTCTCAAAAACAGCCTCTCCACAACACATAAAAGCCACAAAGCATGTCAGTTAAGATGGGAAAGAACAGTGAGCAAAAGGTGAGGAAGGTCAATCGCAAGCCATACAAAGTGCTAGACGCTCCTAATTTGCAAGATGATTACTATCTTAATCTTTTAGCTTGGTCTGATCGCAACCAAATCGCCGTCGCTCTCGATGATTCCCTCTATCTCTGGTCGGGCTGTCACTCCTCTGTAACAAGATTGTATACCACCTCACATCCGAGTGACTACATCTGTTCGGTTTCTTTCTGTTAGCAAGCCTCTATAGCATTGGGCAACACACAAGGTCAGGTTAAGCTATTCGACATGAACAAGCAAAAAAAGGCACATTGTTTCCAGGGGCATTACGGGAGAGTGGGCAGCCTCGATTGGTGCAATGGGCTGCTAGCCAGTGGCAGCAGAGATGGAAATATCTCCATCTGGGACCCGAGAGTAGGCCAGGTTGGAGCTTATCGTGCCCATTCGCAGGAAATATGTGGATTGAAATGGAGCCCAGATGGTTCCTATATTGCTTCTGGTGGAAATGACAATAAGTTATCCGTCTTTGCTTCAAAAATGGACAGTCAGGTGGTGAGATTCCATTAACACAAGGCCGCAGTCAAGGCTATAGGTTGGTGTCCATCCAGTCCAGGCACCCTAGCTTCAGGTGGTGGAACAGCTGATCGTCATCTTCGTTTCTTTTCCATGAACTCTCTCAGCCAAACTCATGCAATCGACACTGGCTCTCAAGTCTGCAACTTAGTTTTTTCCAAGATATCAAACTAGATGGTAAGCACCCATGGTTACAGTCTGAACCAGATCAACGTATGGAGGAGCAGCACAGGTCAATGGTAAGACAAATCTGTCAGCAAATTAGCCACTTTGACAGGTCACACATATCGGGTGCTCTACTTGGCCATGAGTCCATCAGGAGAATCAATCATTACTGGTGCAGGTGACGAAACATTAAGATTTTGGAATGTATTTGATACATCCAATTACAGGAGGCATGAGACTGTCAACACGCAGATGGATCTCAGATGAATTTTGATATTATATTGTCTATTATTGACATATTGCATCTATAGTAAGTTTAAGTGATTGTTAGTAAGG
>Ga0100385_1003451_pt1 | contig 14129 bp, 12 predicted proteins | sample CryGeymeta201509_FD_81543 | JGI IMG/M metagenome (GOLD analysis project Ga0100385, IMG submission 81543) | Groundwater microbial communities from Crystal Geyser aquifers in Utah, USA - Crystal Geyser metaG 2015-09 | ecosystem: Environmental > Aquatic > Deep subsurface > Groundwater | place: USA... | reverse complement strand
GCTGCCTCTATCTGGTTATACTCGATATTGATGGTGAGCGTTTGCTTGGTTTCCTTGTGAACCAAAGATGTGATTGCACCGACAGCTTCTCCAGGTTTTCGAGGAACTCCCAATGTGTTAAAGTCGAAGTCTTTTTCAGAAGAAATACCCAACAAAAGAGGAAGACTTCTGAGAGCAAAAGGGTTCGTATCCTGGAAAACAGTGATCCACTTTTTACCCTACTGAAGCCATTTTTTAGCAAGTCCGCTCATGTGGAGTAGAGTATGAACATCTCCATGGCCATGAGGCTTGGTCTAAAGTAGAAGAGTATCTGATTTCAGTTGGAAGTGGGCGTCATTGTCAGTAAGAGCAGGCACTTTTTCTTGAGTGAGTAGATGAACCTGATCTTTCTTCAACCCAAAGAAGTTGTTTTGGACAAGCAACTCCAATGTCTTTTCGTGTGTGTCTTAGGAAGTCATGATGGCAAATGGAATTGTACTTTTCTGGCAGTATTTTTCCTCGTAAGCTAACACATACTCGCAGTAGTACTTTAGGAAGCTCTTTTCAGTCAACAATTCTGTAGGGATCGAAATCTATTTTAATCTAAGCTTACTTTGATCCCTGGGTATCCAAGTCTCTACCCCAATCCTCCTGCCACAAGCATGAAGCAGGTATCTTTGAATTGCTGAAGACCCAAAGTTTCGTATTTCTCCCAGGTGTTCAAGTAATCATAGGAAAAGCTTAATCCTTGGGGCTTGCCGATGTCGTAATTGGCATATGGATTCACGCCTTCGCTTGAGGCTTTAAGAAGCTGGATTGCATTGCGATGATAAGCTCTCAATCCTCCAGGGTAAGTGGTTTCTATTTTAGTGAGCTGAGCATTGAAGACAGTCTGTTGCTCAGGAGGAGCCTGCTGGTATGCCTCAATGATGTGAGGTTGATTTATTTACTTAAGAAGCTCAAGGTAGTCAGCTTGCATCAACTTTTATATTACAAATATTGTTCTACACTTCGATACAATATGGAAGTCAAAGTGCTATTTTGTGGACCATTATTTTAGATATTTTCAACAGCATGGTTATGTTATAATGGGTCAGTGCTGCTAAAAATTGTCGGGAAGAAAGCAACCGTCAGAATCAGGTAAGTAGGTCGCCCTACAACAAACAAGGCCTCCCATCTCCAGTCATCAAAGCACCCGGAATGATGTATAATTCACCTACTTTCGAGGAGTCTTCGAGCTACTCTCTCTCGGCGAAAAATTAGAAACACCTTCCTTCATTGACGAACTTCACCCGTAATTCTCCTACCAGAAGTTTAACCATACTTACAACGAGTACCAGAGAGTCATCAAGAGTCTGGGGCATTATATCAATGAGCACAAAGAGGAAAAGAGTTAACTAAACACTCGTATTTAGGCTGATCGAATGGTTCTTCAAGCATTCAAGGCTCAAGCAATGCTGCCGTAACCTGGAGACCCTGGTTGTTTAGTTAAGGTAGAATTACAGGAGCTAAAATGGCCTGGAGTAAGGGAAGTAGGCATTATTCTTAATCATCCCTTGAGCTGGCCCAATAAATTCGAAAAATGGTATCCTGTTGAGGCAATCAACGACGTATCTGCCTTTGTCTAATTTCCTGTCCCAAAGATCAAAGGCGCGAAGGTTAAAATTGGTAGCCGTCCAGCAAAAGGATAAATAGTAATTGATATAGAAGAGTCTTTTAAGAAAGAGCAGCTTCTTTACTGTAAGATCATGAAGTGGAAAGGGGCAGCATAAGATGAGGGGATAGCAATTAGAATCCAGATGGTCAGCGAAGAGAAGAAAGAGGAATAAGAGCGATTTTAGCAAATGTAGGCTTTATACCAGAAGCTGGTGAAGGAGTATGGCGTGGATGGAGAGATCGCAATGTCATTGAATGACAGACAAATCAGCGAGAGACTGTCCCGCCATAGGACCTCTCTCAGCAATAAGTACAATCTTAATGCCAACGATATGTTCTGATCATCTCCTCATATATTTATTAGACAAAAGTAGCAGATTTATAAAGATGAGTCAAGAAAGTAAGGTCAAAATGGTTGGATTCAGAAGAATGCAAGTAGTCATGGGAGAGGATCACCCCAAAGCTATGAGCTTTCAGCAACCTAAACTGAATGTTGTATTGGTTGACATTGGAGGGACAGAGGCAGAAAGGATAAAACTTATTCGATGCTAAAAATAGATCAAGCAGAATGACAAGCTTGAGCTCTGGAAAGTAACGAAAAAATAGGCTTTTTACCCTATCTACCTCGATATGATGAAGCAAACGCTACCTGTATACATCATTTCGACAGTCGGTCTAGAAGAGCTATAAGAGGAGCCAATTAGCAAAGCGTATCGAGTGCTCCTTTAAAAAGGACAAGGCTCCCTTTAAAAGGTTATGTAAACCAGTATGGTCAATATTCAAAAAATAAGGATCGTACTTCTGAAGGATGATATTGAAAAGTTACACAAGTTCAACTACTTTCATGGAGGAGTGTCTCTCATCACTGCAGATCCTATTTATGTCATAAAATTGCTTGAAGATGAGGTAAACCGGTTAGTGCTTAACGGAGCAGAAGAAAATAGTTCGATCAATACTGAACAAGTTGAGCAGTTTGCCTAGAAGATGGAGATTAAGCTGGAGGATGGAGTCAAAGTTCCTTCCCCTGGCAAAAACGACAAGGCTGATCATGAAAATAAGGCTTGGGGAGTATGGCATAGCACACCTGGCGTTGGAAGTTATAACATATCAAGATGATCATAATTAACCTATGTTTCGCATTAAAAATCTAAGAAACTCTACCGTTGCTAAGCAAACAAATATCCTACCCTCCATCAACAACGATTTCAGACAACCCCTTCTGAATAAGGGCAAAACAAATCCCGAAGCCAAACATCAACAAAGACGGCCAAGTAGATAAAGGGCCAGGAATATTTTCCCTCAAAAACACACAGAATCTAAAATCCACGAACATAAATTGATAGCGCCCAATACACCCCACAAAGCAGTTTTGGTCTCAAAAGCTCACAGATAGGACCTGACTCTGGGAAAGAAAATGATTCGCCCTGGACTGCATCATAAACTACTGGCTAGTACAAATCAAAGCATAGCAGATAAGAACAAATAAAGTGTCAAGAACATTCAAGTTGGAAGATAAGAAGAAAAGCCTGAAAGTAAGTAAGAAAAGGACCACAAGGAGGTTGAAGCAGTACATATGCCTGAATCAAATCTATAATCAAAGAGCAAAGAAATAAAAATGAAGGATGCTCAGGAAGAAGATTTTATGAACTTCGTCAGAGAACAAGAATAGTTGAAGAAAAAGGATAGCGAGAAAATTAAAATGGAAGAAATAAAAATAGAACAACTTCGAAAGGAAAAATAAATGAAATAGTAAGAACAAAAAATTAAAGAATAAGAGCAAAAAAGAAAGGAGATGGAAATGGATGCCTTCAGAGAAAAAGAAATGGGTGAAATGATGTAAAAAATATATGCTAGAAGAAAAGCTAGAGAGGAATAGAAGCAGCGAAGACTTGCCCGTTAGTAAGCTAGCAAGAAGTAAAATAGCAGCAATATACAAAAAGTTGCAGGGTTAGTATCTCTAAAAGATCCGCTCGCCCATATTGAAATGAGTGAAGCTTTGATGGACAGGCAAATAGAACACGTTCTTAAAATGAATTTTTCAACCTATCCGAACAAAGAGACAATTTAAAGCCAGATAGATCAATTAGATAGAATAAACCAATCCTATTTGATGGTGAGAGATGATCCAAATAACCCTATAGCTTCTGGACTTGCCAATTTTAGAATTGAGCTTTTCAATCGAATTGGTGAGATGGTGATGGCTGGTCAGAGTCAAATGGGTGAATCTGCCTCGGGGTTACAGATAGTGTAGGCAGATCATCTGAATGGAAACATTCCGGATATAAAAATTACTAGAGGATTGGAGGGACATATTCACAGATTTATAAGAACAAAGAGGTCATAGAGTGAAGAAGAGTGTGCCATTTGTTTGGGGATAATGAACAAAAATGAATAGATATACAAAGTCAATTGCGGTCATTAATTTCACAAAAAATGTCTGGAGGATTGGCTGTTAACAACAGCCAACTGCCCATCTTGCCGGTATAACATAAAAATGGATCATCCTTGATATTATTTATCATAATTATATCACTTTTTCTTTAGTCTCTTTACACGGTCTTTCTTAGCCAATTTCGATACACTCGATGAATGTTTCTTCCCCTTTAAATGAATTATTATTATCAGTTTACTTTTTATCTAAGGCTTATAGAGCTATTATCTAAGTGCTTTCTCTCAAGATTGAGGATGGATCCTACTTAAGCTCTATAGTATTTTTCTCCCTCTTCTAAGAAACTAAATTTAAGTCAATCAACCTGGAAGGATGGTATTCCTAAATACTTTTCTGAATGGAATCTTTCCAAGCTTCAAAGCCTCCTTTTAAGCTTATAGCACAACTATCTCGATGATTTCTTGTAAAATCTTAGTAATTACCCAGATACGGACAATCTGGATTGTTACATTTGACTTACAGATCAGAAATCAGGTTAATAGCTGTCAGATCTGGCTGCTTGACTTAAATTAGTCTATTGCAGTACCCGCATACACTTTATATATTTTGAGAGCAATCTTAACAAAAAGTATGTCCACAAGGATGCATTCGAACTGGATTGGTCATAATTGTTTTACATGAAAGGCAAAGTAGATATGGAATAAGGGGGTTGTCGAGGAAGGAGCAAAGGTCACTCATAATGCAGATCGAATTATTTGAAGAAACGAGTGTGATGATATTGAATGCATTTTTATATGGATCAAATTCTCAATCAAAGAAACTTTGGGACTCTCTCTTGACAATATTTTTATGATCTTTAACTAAATTTTGCCATTCTTGCTACAGCTGATACCGTTTGTTTTTCAGCCAAAAATACACAATATTCGCTATAAACGTGAATAAAACCAAGAAGGAAATGTATTTGTTTCTCTGTAGTTTGATAATTTGGTAAGATAGCCGTTCCCTTCTAACCTCTGAATAGATCTATTTGTACATGCGCCCATGGTTGTTTTCATCTTTATTTTATTTTTGTCCTTCAGGAAAATTCGTTAGCTACGGTGGAGGTCGACAAAGAAGAGGACAATAATCAGACAAAGGACGAGTTGGACTTTGAGGATGACATGCACCTTATGACTGCTGATGAGTTGTTCGAAGATGCCAACTTTCCAGGCCTTAAAGATCGGAAGGTTGAGGAAAAAGAAGAGCAACATCTCTGCCAGCATCAGGAAGAAGAACACCACATAGACCAGTTCAAACATCTTATAAACTATTATGCAGCGATATGATTCTAGCGTTATTGCTGCAGTTAATAAGAATTATGAAAAAAAATAAACTCGCCACATTCGAATAAGACAGCGAGCTCATTCTCAGAGAGCTTGAACGCAACTATCTCTAAGTTCTCACCACCCTCGGCTATGGAACCTTCGGAAGAGTCAAACTAGTTAAGTTTAGAGGGAAGTCCGAAGTCTACGCTCTCAAAATCATGAGGAAGCAAGAGATATTGGAACAAAATCAACTGATGCATCTTCACTCGTAAAAGGAAGCCTTACTTTAAGTGCACCATCCGAACATCGTAGCCCTGTAACTTTCCTTTCAATCAGAAAATCCACGTTTCAAGACCCCAAGCATATTTACATGATGTTCGAGTACATTCAAGGAGGAGAGCTGTTTGCCAGATTGACTAGGAACGGAAGATTTAATGATTAAACCGCCATGTTTTATGTAGCAGGAGTACTCGATGCCATTTGCCACCTTCACACCAAGGACATCGTGTTTAGGGATCTAAAGCCTGAAAATATCATGGTTGACTATGAAGGATTTCCTAAGTTGATCGATCTTGGTTTTGCCAAAAAGCTCAATCACGTGCGGACATTCACAATTTGTGGAACACCAGAGTACTTAGCTCCCGAAATGTTGTAAAAAACTAACAAGAGTGGGTATGGGAAGCAAGTCGACTATTGGGGAATCGGCATTCTAGTTTATGAATTGTTGGCTGGATACCCTCCGTTCTACGACAATGACGAGCCAAGAAATATATACAAAAAAATATTGAAAGGAGTTATCTAATTTCCTGAATTTTTCTCACTTAGAGCTAAGCATTTGATTTTGAGTTTGCTGAATCCCAATCCACAAAGAAGACTGGGAGCAAGAAACAACGGAGAGGACATTAAAAAGCATCCATGGTTTAGGAAGTTCGATTGGTCAGATATCAGAAATGGAAGAGTACCCTGGAAACCACAAATCAAAGATCCTCATGATGCCACCAATTTTGAGCAGGTAAGTGCATCCAGAGGGACCACAGTCTCTATTGCTGAACAAGACCAGAACTTGTTTGAAGGATTTTGATGTGATATCTGATGCATAATAAATAAAGCTTATCAATAGGAAAATTGCTCACTCGGATGCTTGACTCCGACAGAACACTCTAGTTGGATCTATCCGATTGGTTTACCACAGTGAAAGAGCTTGGCTGTGATGGGCTATCCTTCAGATAGTGGAAAGGAGAAATATCCAATTGACTGTTGGTCTAGCCCTTTGAATTGCTGAAGTTCAATGATGAGAGGCTATTCAGATTGGAGAAGCCGCTTGGGTATGTGGAAATAAAGATTGCGATGGAGCAGATCTTCAGCCGGAAAGTTGGGAAGCTTTTGTTTCTTCGGCTTTCCTTATTTGGTGTAATGGGTCAAGACAATAATGATCTGGTCAAGAACTGGTTTTTGTCTGTAGAAAACCAAGGCTAAATAAGCATTAATTTACAGTTAATTGTAATTTTGAGATAGTGCTTGAGTGTGGCAGTTGTTATCGCTCGATCTTCCCCCAAATGCTCAACATTTTCTTTAAACTCTTGTAATTCTGCATGGAAGAATTTTTACTTTTCACCCTGAACTCAGTAGGCATCATTTTGTTGCTACTGGAAGACATCAACCCTTTGACCAGCTTTTTGTGCTTTCGGTAGTCTTCGTCTAACCGGCGCTTGCATATGACTGGTGAAGCTTCGATGATTCTTTTCCCTAAATGATAGTTGTCCCATAATATTTGCTGTTCCCGCATCGTGAGATTATCCTTTGATTTGCAGACTGCCAGCATTTCATGTGAAGGCTAATCGATTCGAAGCTCGACATGAGGCCTTGGTCGGGAAGTGAGGCAATTTTTGGGAGTGCTAACTGACTTCCTGGTAAATATTTTGGTGAGGACATTGAGATGCTGGACGTAGCCCCGATTACTGAGCCAGTCTTGATGTTTCATCATAATAGAACAATAGAATATTACATCAGCAAAGCAGAACAAATAAATTATTCTTATATTTGCCCAAAACCAGTCAGATTTAAATAGATTCTATTTCTTTCGACTGCTGAGAGCACAGAGTGAGAATCGGAATTACTAAGTATTATAAACAATATCATAGTGATGGAAAGCGATAAGTATACTGATGTGTTTCTCCGTCTCCAGTCTAACTATATCCTCCTTTACATCCATGATATAAATGACTATTCAGTACTCGAACTCGAAAAGTTAGCAAGTAGGTTAGAAAAACAGCTTCCCCTTGATGGCTCAGCAGAAGAGATTAATCAGGAACTGGCCCAAAAGAGCGAGTACAATGTAAAATAGAAGAAGAGAAAGAAGAAGGAAAAGAAATAAGCTGCTCAACAGCAAACTTCATAAGAAAAGTAATCTTGTAATTAAGTCAGAAGTAAAATATTGGGATAACTCGATTCAACAATGGCGAATTAGAGTTAGCTGGAAAGAAAATATCACAGTAAATATACAATTTCAAAATCGGTAGAGGGAATCATCTTTGATGGCAAAATGTTTGTCAATTTGAAAATCGGGCTGGAAAAGGGAAAGGACCTTGGAACCTGTGGGTTCGCAATTAGCTCTGAGGCTAACACTTCATTAATCGCAATAGAAACTCTAAAAGAAATGAAAATTCCACATAAAAATATTGACTCCACGGTTTTTTTATTCGTGGAGGACATGAGAAAAAAATTCAGAGTGTCAGAAGAAGAGAACTTATTGGGCCTAGATTTTTTGCAAGAGCATGGTGTGCTGGTGAGTTGTAACTTCCGCCCTGATAGCTGCAAATGCTAATTGAGCTTTACATCTTGATTTTCAGTCTATATTAAATAATTTTTTAGGAGACAATCGTTTCCTCACAATGAAATATAATCATCCAAGACTTTGTTGACTGCTTGCTTGTGTTCAACTAATGCCTTCCTGCTGAACTCACTTTTCTTCAACAGCTGGGCAAATGACTTATCGATGCCTGATCTTACCTTCTTGAGCAAGGCAGCTTTACTCTCAGGTTTCTAGGGTGTTAGGGCAGCATGATTTGAAAGTTTCCCTTGAAGCGCATCTCTTTGTCCGATTGATTTGTCGAGCCATTTTTTCAAGTCTATTCCAGCAAGGACATCCTTCATGTCCTTGCCAGCATCATTTTAGTAGCCTTCTTTAAGGTATGCTGGAATAATGTTCGATTTATCCTTTGAATTGTTCCGTATCGGGCCAAAGTCAAGAAGGAAAGAATTTGGAGATTTCCTTGTATTTTGCCGATGAGGGTTTGTTTAGTGAGGCCTGGCATATGCTGCCAATTGCTGCTTGAGAACCTATACGACTTGTTTATATTAAGAGACCTGTCGATGAAGACTTTTGTTGGCCTGCTCTAGTTGCTCGATAGTGGCTGCATCAGCAGGATTTCGATTTTTTGGAAAATCACTTCCTTTTTTTTTGAGATCGGGCATCAAAGTAGATTGTTGCATTTGTGGAACGAGGTTGGGATACTTTTCGGTGAGTTTTTTGATTACTGAGTTAATAAATTTAGCAGCTACTTCATTTTTGGACTTTTCAATTTGGTACATCTGATAATATGCTTCCTTTTCAGCCTTGAATCTTTTCAGCTCTTTCTCATTTTCATTATTTTCGTTGTCCTCCTCAATAATTTTATAGTTCTTCGGAATTTTCCTGACCTAGCCTTATCCTGATTTCTAGCTGTGCTTCGACCTGACCTTTATCAGCGAGCTAGAGCTATTTTAAACAATTCTATCGTCATTCATTGGAGTGGAGGATGAATTTTTAAAGGTAGAACTTTCAAGAGGACCCACTCGTATTTTAAGCTGGATGGAGGCCTATTTGTCCTCTGCTTGTGTCAGTTTATAGCTATTCTGTATAAAGGGTTTATCCTTTGGCAGACTGATGAGTGTCATGCCTAGTCTTCTCTTGTCATTTTCATTGTTAAGATTCAGAGTAAGAGAACACTAAATAGAAGCTTTTTTACTCTTTGAGTTTCGAGCGCAGAAGAGTCCACGTTGAGCTGAAGTATACCTGCAAACTGGTTAGGGGCTAGAGATTCGACCGAGAGTGAAGTTGAGCTTTTCCCTAAGTAGACTGATTAATACCTATTCGAAGAGTGAAGAGAATGTTTCCTTAAGGGATATTTTTATAGCGAAGCGTTCCTAGTTAGACCTCAAGGAGGTAAACTCCAGTATTTCTCATTGTTATTACAACTATCACATAATTAAAGGCAGCGTATTGACTGCACCCTTCCCTGAATAGAGACTTGCTCCCAGCAAGAAGGTTCAAAGCATACAAACCTAGAGGTAATCAATATGTGAACCAATTTATACTATCCATGAAATACAAATCAAATCAGCTGAATCTTTACACAGTGTCTTCTTAATCTTCATAGGTGATGCATTTTGCTTATCCTGTTTGCTTAGCCTCAGAAAGAGGGGGACATTGATATGGTTCTGGAACTATCAGTTGGATATATGGCTATTCGACTGTTAACCGACTGTATTTTTTTTAGTTTGATTTTAACTCTGTGATTTCGTAAGCCTATTTGAATAGGGCGAGACGATTAAAATATTTGTCAATTAATTCAGTTAAGATAAGTTACACTTAGAAGTCGAAAAGTGGCAGCTACTGAAGACTTGCAAGAGCAGCGGTATATATTTATTCTTCAGTTTGCTGATAGATGGATTAGATGTTTTTCAGACATTAAAAAGATTCTCTGACTTGTTCAGATTTTGATACATCCAAGTTTTGTCTTTGTATAATCCCTTCGAGGACCGTTGATATGGCTGAAGCTACAGGATTAGTTGTATTTTCTTTGCTCATCTTATATTTAATGAAACTTAATAGTATTGATATCAGTATCACTGTGCTCTCAGTGGAGTAAAATTCTCATCTTCCCCTTCTCCACCGTTTAGCAGATCTTTTAGTTCAAATTTGAGAGATGTCCTTGCATCGCTATCAATTCCTTCATGCTTTCGACGATAGTAAAAGTCAGGTAGTAATTTTTATCGACCTCCTCCCTCTACCTTTCCTTTCTTTTTAGTAATTTTCTCTTGTCCAGGGGGGCCATTCTCCTTCTCTTTCCTTTTCAAAAATTTCCTCACTAAATGCCTTGCCACCTACCTTCTCTGATTTTTTGCTCCTAGCAGGCCGCTATAATCACTCATTTTTGGTTGTGTAACTTTGACTCCTTTATCTGAGATGAGATCGAATCCTCCAACTGTCATTTAATTTCCCTGGAGAATTCCCTAGAAATCTACAATCGTTAGTACATCGTCAACTAGCCCTTATTTCAGCCTTTCGTCAAATGGAGTATTGGCTGTCATGGATGGACCTCCATTTACTTCTATGAGCCAGGGTTTGAGAGTTTCGTCCATCATGAAATCATAGCCGTAGAGTTAAAATGAGTTTTTACTGGCAAGGACATTTTTCTGAACTGCTTGTAATGACCGCAAAATGATATTTTGGATCTCAGTAAAGCACCAGTCTACCCTTACTGGTGAATATTTGGATAAGAGGTAATGCTTGAAGTTCCCGAGAAGCCATTTTCCTCCTCTGACTTAATCGTAATTTTCACTGTGCTTTTGGATTTCTACGTTAGTGAGGTGGGATTCGAGGTTGCCTATATTATCAGGAGAATAAGGCTAGTGAGTGAACCTTGCAAATCCACTACGATACAGCCAGGCTGTTAACTGACTATAGTTCGTGCACAAACAATAGATCCGCAGGTCAAACTTTTTTGAGCCGAAAAGGAGGGGCCTACTGATGTATTGCTGGATAATATATGATTCGGGAGAACCTTCTGCTTGCCCATCTTCCTTTTCTTCCTTGTCAGAATCTGAATTGTCTGAATTCTAAGATTAAGGGTGTTTGATTTATTATTTTTTGGCTTTTGTTGGCTTTGGAGGGATAGCTAACTGTGGCTGAGGCTGAGGCTTGTGCCTGAAGGGAGCAACTTCCGACAGTTTGTCAATGATAAAGATACCTTTGCCTTGGCATCTGGAAGTGGGTTTCATAATCCACAAGCCTCCTTTCTTTTTAAATTATTCTGCAAACATGATGTACTCACTCGGAAGGAAAAAAGTCATAGGTAGAAAATTCCAGTCCTCTTCAACAAGAGTCTTTTACTTCTGTAAATATCTTTTGTGCTTTCTGATGTTCTTGATCAGCATGTCCTTCCGGCAAAGCTAAATCAATGCTATAGTACCTGTCCCCAAAGTCTAAAATGATTGCAACGCTGATTATTATTAAGACCCTCTTCAAATACATCGTTTACTCTCTCTTTTTATGACCAGTTTAGATGCCAGCCTGGAGCGTCGACTTGCTTCCACTGCCGGTTTTGTAAAGCTGTAAGCACGCAGTTGCCAAATGAAGTTCTGAAAGTGATTTGATTGCTGAATTATATTGGAAGGTACTAGTGGGTCAGGTACAGTTCTGGTGACACCATTCTTCTCATTTCTTCAGACATGTTTAAATTTACTTTATTATTAATAATGGAGCCATAGTCCATAGAGCTGCCCGAAAAATATTGGTGTTACAAGAAGGCCTTTGAGTTGCTAAGCAAGGGCAAACGCCTGTTTAGATAGATGTTCACTGAGTACCGAGTTTGCCTCAAATGCATATTTATGATCTTCGGCATCGAGCACTGTAGAATATACAGTGACCCTTAATTTTATGTGGAGATGATTCCAAAACTGATAGGAAATCAATGGCAGGAAGAGGAGCTTCTGAAGAGTTACCATGTGGCTCAGTGTTGTATGGGGAGAACATGTTGGCTTTGTGAAGGGATCTTCCAGAAGTCTTTTCTCGATAGCTTGTTGAGAGAAGTTTAAGAGCAAGTCAACTCAAAAGGGTTCAACTGCTATGAAAAATTCAAACTGAATATCAGAATCCCAAACATTGTTCTTTTGAGGAAAATAATATTCACAAGACATATCTACTATCGATATGGGAAGATGGATCTTCAGCAAGAAGAGCTTGCATTTTACTACAACCTTTTGGTGCTGCCACTTGATAGTCAGCAACCAATAGTAGAACCCAAGACAGTCCTAAAATGGCTGTTGGCCAGCATTCTGAACAACAATACCCACATGACATCAACAGCTGAAGATAGCCCTGATAACCTAGTTGTCTCTTTGGAGATATAATACACTGACATCGGAGCTTAATCAGCACTGATGAGCCACTTCAAGGGTAGTTTGGGACTATAAAAAAAGAAAGAGAAAGTCAAATATAGGAAACAAGCTATCGATTTGGGAGGTAAAAAAGAGCATCAGCAAGACTATCGATGCAATGCCTACAATATTGGCAAAATCACCAAGCTAAAACAAACAGATATTCAGGACATCCTTGCAAAGATTGAAAGTTTAGATAACTTCTGGTAAATAGTGATAGGTAAGTAAAAAAATTAGGAGGTACTGACCAACTCAATCACCCACAAGTTGTCACTTTTCAGCAAAAATGTCTACATCTGTGGAAGATATATTAAATTTTCAAGATACCTTTCCCAAACTCCCTGGGCAGTCAATGGAGTTAAACTCACAGAAGGCAGCCTTCAGGAGTAAATTGAGGATAGAATTTATTCCTTGTTGTATCCGGGTCGCAAAAAAGAAGATGTGTAAATAAAATTTCATGCTGGTGGAAGAGAAGACATTGATGTCAGGATGCTCAAAGGAGGTCGGCCCTTCGTGCTTTAATTTGTTAACCCAATCAAATCGATAAAAGCTCTAAAATAAGATGATGTATGGGCAACTCTAAACGAAGAAAAGAAAGCCCTCATAAAGGATGAGTTTGAGAAGTGGAGTGAGAAGCAGAAAGGGAAGGAAGGTTTTCATTCATGGCGGATAGTAAAGTTAATGGAGCTGATGGTTAACTGCTAGAATCAGTATGTTCAAGTCGAAGATTTCCAAGAAACCACTGAATCATACATAAGTATCGAGCTCAAAGCTGCCGAAATGTAGAAAATAAAGCACTATCTATGCTACATACACAGCGTTCAATAACTTACTCTTGAAGATAAGGAAAAACTTGACAATCTCAAAGATTTAGTCTTGGAACAACTTACACCTCTACGAGTTCTTCATAGAAGAACTCTCATGGTCAGGAATAAAATGATTCACTGCTTGGCAATGCAGCTAGTCAGCAAACATAGTGCTATATTGGAAGTGTGGGCGAGCGCTGGAACCTACATCAAGGAGTTTGTTCATGGAGATCTAGGAAGGACCACACCAAATGTGGGAAGCCTGTTGGGCAAAGAAGTTGATATTTTGCAACTGGACGTCGGCAGTTTGAAGGAAGGAGAGTGGGCTGAGGGGGACCAACATCAGATGAAGATGGAAAAATTTGAATGGATGGAATGATTGACTATCATGGTTTCCATCTTATAACTTCTAAAGTTTCGTCGATATACTTTTTCTCGATACATTTTATGCTTTCTAGTTTGGATTCGATTTAGGAGGCCAGCTGACGTCCTTTTGGGTTTTCGGCTAAGTTCGCAATAAGTTGAACTGCGTTGAGAACTGTGGGACTCTAATCTGACAGTAACTCGACAATATTCTCAAATGAGCAATATGCCAGAATTTATATTTTTCCTTGATTGAGCTGAGCCAGGGAACATAGCAAAAGGGTGCTAGCCTATCTGACTTGGCTGTCTTTGTGTTTGATGTACTTGCATATTTATTTGATGCAGCCTTTTTGTGTGATAGCAATTTTCCCAGCTTAATTGAAGGAGATGTTAGTGAGTGTCATACATACATTGTATTGGATCTACCTTATC
>Ga0100385_1003447_pt1 | contig 14146 bp, 12 predicted proteins | sample CryGeymeta201509_FD_81543 | JGI IMG/M metagenome (GOLD analysis project Ga0100385, IMG submission 81543) | Groundwater microbial communities from Crystal Geyser aquifers in Utah, USA - Crystal Geyser metaG 2015-09 | ecosystem: Environmental > Aquatic > Deep subsurface > Groundwater | place: USA... | reverse complement strand
GGAGCCACGCGTACTCATCGCGCAATCATTCCTGGTCCGTGTCCGCCGACAACTCTTTGGTAATCGCGACCAACTCCCGAATCAAAGCCTCAAGTTTCTCCGCATTGGCCATCGACCCGCGGCGTTCGAATCGGATTTGATGCGAAGTGACTTCAAACCAGTAGCTCTCCAGGGAGACCAGGCGCTGCAGGCTCGCCGACACGTTTGGTCGTTGCGCCCAAACTCGAAGTTGGCTTTCATCGAGTGCATTGACCATCAATTTGGAGTCAACGCCTGGAAACTCAAACTGCACAACCTCGGACCCAATCAATGCGGCGACCGTTTCCAAGATCTTCTCGGGTCGAATAGACATTCCTGACGGAAGTTCGCCTGCCATATTAAGTGTCACGACCGTAAAGTATTTTCGCGAGTTCCCAACCCCTCGCCCCTCGTGTTGAATCGTGAGTTGCACACCGTCAACTACCCCACTGATATCATCGTCAGGAAACGAAAGCCCCAAACGCTTGGCCGCCAATGTCCATGCGGCGGTACGTCGCCTCGCGTCAAAAATGAACGCAAGGATCAGTAGAGTAAAGAAAGTGACCAAACCAATCGTGATGCCCATAAATGCCTTAAAAAAACGTGAGGCACGCCTCGAAATGCTGCCTCCCTTTTACGCCATTTAACCAGTTTTGCCGTCCATCATTTTTACCCTCGACAACAATCGGCATGCGGCGGGCACAATTCCGAATCTATTCTTCGTGGTTCTTCGCACTTTGAAAAACAACCGACCGTACTTAGACTGCTCATCTTGATTTCACGAAGGGGAAGCTTATGAAGCGGATAGAATTGATTTTGGGTATCTGCGTGATGGCAGGCTGTACTGGAACCCCGACGGAACACGCCAACGCCTGCGCGCCGGCAAATGATGACCAACTCATGGAGTTCCCGGGCTACATCGTCGTGGGAACCAGCACGATGTGCACCAAATCGGGAAGCGTGACGCGTTGCCCGTTCGAGACGGTGGGCAAACCCGGCGACCAAACCGGCATCATCCGCGCCGAGATCAAACTTGGCGACGGCTCAAGCGAGGTCGAGAACGTGGACGGCAAAGGTTTTGTGATTCGAGACGCCGAGGGCAAAGAAGTTGGCAAGGACCAGAAGGTCAAGCTCACGGCCCAAATCAAGGCGGTCGACTACGGGGATAAGCGACTGCAAAACTGCTACGTGGTCGTCAAAAAGATCGAAGCGACCCAATAGCTCGTCCAAGAACGCTCGTCTGGTTAGTACTTGGCCGATCTAATTTGGATCTACGCAGATCGAATGGCCGTCAGTGCCATTTTCGCAGGTATATCCGGGGCGACAGTCGCTTTGAGAGGTGCACGTTGCGAGGCACGCAGAGGCTGAAGATGTGCCATTGCAGTAGGACCCAGAGGGGCAAACCCCTTGGTTGGCGCCGCAGTAAATCGAGCAGTAACCGTCCTGCCAAGAACCGCAGTACGCATAGTCCCCGCCGCCACACGCCTGACCTGACGTGCACGGGTCGCCCACCGCGCCCGCGCCCTGACCGCTGCCTGCTACCGAGACGCACTCCATGCGACCATCACCATCAAGATCGAGGTCAATGAAACCTGCGAAGTTACACGAGTTTGCTAAGCAAAAACCTATGGCGCAGTGTGAATTTGAATCACATTGCGGGTCTGCACTGCACTCCTTCGTACAAAACTCGTCCCCGGTGCAATATGCTCCGGCGGTGCCACAATCTTGCGTGAACTCACAGGGTTCGCCGAGGCTGGCGTTCCCAATCGGTATGGGGTCACAGTAGCTGTTGCCATTATCCTTCATGACACATCCGTAGCCTTCTCGGCCGCAATCTGTGTCCGTGGCGCATATGGGGGTGCAGAAACCCCTATCTGGGTTGCATCCCGCACCAGCGCCACAATCCGAATCAACGTCACAATATTCAGTGCAGAAACCGCCGAACCATTGGTCGGGTTTGATGCAATGCAGTCCGCCACAACCAGCGTCTGAATCACACGACGCCCCTGCCAAATAGGGTCGAACGCACTGACCTTCGACGCATTCAACACCAGTCGCGCAGACCCCACAGTTCCGGGTTGCGCAGCCATCGGATAAGTCCCCGCATGTCTGGCCTTCGGCCGCGCAGGATGTCGTTGGTGTGCAAGTTGCGTCAACGTTCGAAGTCGAGTCTTCGAGACCGCCAGCATCGGTGTTGGTGGGTGTGCCGCTGTCTGAATTATTCGTGATGCCTCCGTCTGCGCCAATCGTCGTCGGCTCGCCGGTGGTCGTGCCATCGGGCCCCGAATCCGTAGAACTTCCATCGATCTGGATCGGGCCGGAGCCTCGTTTTTGCAGTTCGTCACCGCACCCACTGAAGAGCAAAAATAAAACCATCCAATTCATTAATTTCATCTCAATTCCTTCCATAAATTTTGGCAGCGAGGACCTTTCGAAAGTAAATCAAACGGTCCCACTTCAAAGGTCAGCGGCTGATTGCGCGACACGTTACGGATAGGCGGTTGCACCACGTACCTCAAGAGGCCGAGGCGCGGAGTAAGGTGATGTAAGGTGTTGTGAAATACTAGAGTCCGCACTCATGCTGATGGGCCGCTGAAAACGGCTGGGTGGTCGACACGTTTGTCGATAAGTCGAACGCTCGACGACATGTTTCATCGGCATCGCGAGGCTATTGAATGAGCGACTGCCCGAGCTTGATGGGCGACGAATGCAAGCGCGGTCTTAGCTCTGCACGGCAGGGGCAACCCTACTAGACCGCCAAGCGAACGCTATTGTCGCCACGTGGACCAACAACGCGGCGCTCGCGAGTGCAAGCCCATATCCAGTTGTATTCAAGACGTTTATTGCTTCTGGGATGCCGAGAAATTTCGCATAATTGCCGCGTAGCGCTGCGACCAGAACGCCGTCGAATATCGCGAGTTCAACGCCCAAGACGAAAAGAAGCTGAACCACCGGCGCAAACGGACCGCTATGGCTTCCTGGGATCAGTAGCATCAAGCGCGCTCGCCATTTCTGTGAAAACTGTTTTACCAAGACGCTCAGGCCGACGGCGAGAAGTCCCCAGAAAACGAATCCACTGGTGCGGCCGCCTGAAAGGACTGCGTTGCCGAGTTCACGCAATAACCCTCTCCAGCTTTTCGCCGTCGCTTCGCGTTCGCGAGCTTTGGACAAAGCCTGCCGATCCAGAGGTTTGGGCGCGACGCTCGTGCCCAGGCGTTCCCGCGCCTGCTTTGCGTCCGCAATCAAAGAATCACGTTCAGGCGACACGGCGAGTGTTTCGAGCCATTTGAGGGTCTCAGGATCGGCCATTTCGCCTGCCTCCAACGCATGAGGTTGGTTTCCCAACACATCCGTGAGCGCTACTCGATGCATTGCCAAAGACAGGCCAAGCGCGCTGATCACGACAAGCATGACAAGACTCGCGATTTCCGTTCGGGTTGGGCGATTCGGCCCTACTCGTACCAGGACCAAAAGGGTCATGAGAAAAACCACAAGCGGAGCCGCGACCATTACCCCGAGCCCCAAATCGATCTCGGCCGCACTACGAGTGAAAGTCGTTTGTAAAAGCGCAGCGCGGCCACGCTTGGCCCACAGGTTCGCTCGTTCTTTGTCTGCGCGAGCTGCGAACCAACGCGACAACGCAATCCAGGTCGCGCCGCGAAACTCTAATGAAGGCAAAAGATCACGCAATCGGTTCGTCAGCCGATCTACTTCTTCCACGTTGTCTTGGTTCACGGCTTGTTCGATCGCTCGAGTGAGCGGAATGGCACACGCGAATGCAATCGGGCCCGAGAATTCGTCGATATTGCCGCCGCCTTCGCGAAGCTGTGTTTTGCCCGCTTGGTAGAGCGTGTCCGCCATCTCTGTGTGGCCCACGATGTCTAGTATTTGCGCCATCTGCAGCTTATCCGACCAATTCGCTTCGATCGCCATGGCGTGTTTGATTGCAGCCTTGGATTCCGTGGCAAGCCCCGCCTTTTCGAGGAAAACCCCTCTCAACAGGGGAAAAAACGGATTGGTTGGATCGCGGCGTTCGTCCTGGCTCAGACGCTCGATCACGGCCTGTCGCTCTTTTCCATCGAGCTTCATGAATTCCAAAAAGTCCCCAGGAGCCGCATCTTTGAATGCACGTCCCTGTGCCCACCCGAAGGACATCATCGGAGGACTGAGTATCGCGTTGGCGTGATACGCAACCGTCAGCAGAGCAGGCTCGTCGTCAGCGTGCGTCTCGAGCACGATATCCATGCCGGTCTTTGTCGACTTAAGGTCCGAAATCAGTGCTGGATAGGTCTGCAGGCGAAGTACGATTCCGGATTTCGGATCGACCGCGAAGAGGTCGGCGCGTACCGCATAAAAAAGCTCCTCGCCAAGACGAATGGGCCCCGCAATCGGGAAGCTTGGCTTTCCCTCATGAACCTGCACTGAGCGATATTCATTGGTCCACACGACGTCGTGCGACACCGAATCGCGAGCGACGACCTTTGCCCCATCGACTTCAAACGCGAGGTCAACCGGGGCATCCTGTGCAAACCCCACGTTCGCCCACAGACAAAAGAGCAGAACCGAAAGTACTTTCATCATTTCCACGCCCTTCATGACAGGATGGCGCGCCGCGCCGGCTCACGCTCTACGCCAGAAAAAGTAGCCGAATCATGGTCGAAGCACCATGCGCCTCGCACGGTCGTAAGGTATTGTAAGGTCGCCATCCTCCGTGCCCTTTGTAGGCATGCCACGTTCTTGGGACCTGCATACCCACGAAATTCGACGCAACTAAAGCGTGGCGGCGGCATCCTAGAGGCGCAGCGCAACTTAAGAGGTCAAGATGTTAAAGGTGGGCGACGCCATACCGGATTTTTCCGCTCCAGCCAGCACGGGCGGCTCGTTGAGCAAGGCCGACTTGGCAGGAAAACCCTTCATTCTGTTTTTCTATCCGAAGTCTTTTACGTCCGGGTGTACGATCGAAACCCGGCACTTCGCACTGCTCGCACCGCAAATTCGAGAACTCGGCGCTCAGGTGGTGGGGATTTCGATCGATCCCTTAGAGAAGCAGTGCAAATTTGCCACTGAAACAGGCGCCGATTTTCCGATCTTGGCCGACCCCGATGCCGTGATCACCAAGAAATTCGACCTCAAACGAATGCTTTTACCCGTCGCCAAACGGGTGACCTATCTGGTGGATGAAAAGGGGTTTATCGAGGCCATCTTCGCCTCTGAGCGGGGCTTCAAGGAGCACGGTGATAACGTACTCAAAAGTCTGTCTGCTCGCTCGCGCGTCTAATTTTTTTCGATTATTCGTGTTCGTGAGCATCCCCTGCGAGCCGAATTAATGATAAGTGCATCTCATCAACCCCGAATTTGAGCGGGAAGACTAACGAAGGGCCGCCACCTCATGACGACACTCTTAGCCATCCTGTTACCGTTTCTTGCCATCTTGCCGGCATGGATCGCTCAGCGATACAGCCGAACAGCCAGCACGCTTGTTGCGATAACAGCCGCAGCAGCATCTCTCGGTCTGCTTTTTTCGCGCGCCACTGATGTGCTCGCCGGTCGAGTCTTCGTGGACTCGTGGCCGTGGGTCGCTGCGCTAAACCTGAATTTTTCGTTGCGCTTGGACGGATTGGGATTGCTCTTCAGCATTCTGATTTTGGGCATCGGTCTCTTGGTCCTGCTCTACGCCAGATTCTACCTGTCCGAAGACGACCCCATCGGTCCTTTTCACGCGATGTTGTTGACGTTCATGGGGGCGATGCTGGGCGTGGTTTTGTCCGAAAACCTGCTGCTCATGGTGATGTTCTGGGAGCTCACCAGCATCTCGTCGTTCTTTTTGATCGCGTATTGGAGCCATCTTCCCGAAGCTCGAAAAGGTGCCCGACTGGCGCTCACGATCACGGGAGGAGGCGGTCTAGCCTTGCTCGCCGGTGTTTTGATCCTGGGTCATATCGTGGGTTCTTATGAACTCAGCGACGTGCTGGCCTCGAACGAACTCATCCTTTCGCACGCCATGTATCCGGCGCTGCTCATCCTGGTTTTGCTCGGGGCGTTCACCAAGTCGGCGCAATTCCCGTTTCATTTTTGGTTGCCCAACGCGATGACCGCCCCCACACCGGTGAGCGCTTATTTGCATTCGGCGACGATGGTGAAAGCGGGAGTATTTTTGCTGGCAAGAATGCATCCGGCGCTGTCAGGCAGCGACATGTGGTTCTATCTGGTCACTGGCGTTGGACTGGTCACCCTTGTTTTTGCAGCCTACGTCGCGCTCTTTAAAGACGATCTCAAAGGCTTATTGGCTTACTCGACGATCTCGCATCTGGGGTTGATCACGGCCCTGCTTGGCTTCAGCACAAAATTGGCGACGGTGGCGGCTTTATTTCACATCATGAACCATGCTGCGTTCAAGGCCGCGTTGTTTATGACGGCCGGGATCATCGATCACGAAGCAGGCACGCGTGATACGCGACGCCTGGGCGGCCTGCGGCACTTGATGCCCGTCACGTTCACGCTGGGAACTTTGGCGGCGGCCGCCATGGCCGGGTTTCCGCCTTTGAACGGATTTTTGTCGAAAGAAATCTTTTTTGAAGAAGCCCACCACTTGATGTCCGATGGACGTTTGGCAAGCAGCCCATCCTGGATCATCCCGGTGTTGGCGACCACCGGTGGCCTGATCAGCATCGCGTACTCGATACGTTTTGTTTCGGCTGTGTTTCTGGGCGAAAAGCGCGATGACTACCCGCATCACCCACACGATCCGCCGGTTGGAATGTGGCTACCGGTCGCGATTCTTGCCTCGATTTGCGTGTTGGTCGGGTTGGCACCTGAGTTCTTTGCTGCCCCCTTGCTTGCCGCGGCCTCGCAAGCGGCCACATCAGGCGCGCTGCCCGAATATCACCTTTCTTTGTGGCATGGATTCACGCCTGCACTTGGTATGACCGGAGTCGCATTGGCGCTTGGATTCGCACTCTTTGCAAACCGTGAACGCCTGCTTCAAGTGAACGCAAAAGCTCCCGACGTCAGCGGAATGAATCTCACTGAATCATTCTTTGATCGCATCATGGTTTTGTCTGGATGGTTCACGGAGCGCGTCGATGGAGGCTCGCTGCAGAAGTATCTGTCGTACATGATCGCGGTCTCGATCATTGCAGGCTTCTGGGCCTTTCTTCAGCTCGGCTGGCAAGATGGCAGCCTGGCCCCCACCGAGGCACCACTGCTGATCCTTTTGCCATGGGGCCTGCTGATCGCCGCATGCGTTTTCACGGTCTACTACCAACGAAAACGACTCGCCGCGGTTGTGTTCATGAGTGTGATCGGCCTGCTCGTCTCATTGATTTTTGTGTATTTCTCGGCGCCGGATTTGGGCCTGACGCAACTTGCCGTTGAAGTGGTCACGATCCTACTGATCTTGCTCGCCATGCATGTGTTGCCAGAAAGATGCCCCCCCGATTCAACCGGAAATCGACGCCTACGCGACGCGACCCTTTCGGTCCTTGGTGGATTTGGGACAGCGGCCCTTGCATGGGGGGCCATGACTCGGCCGCTCAAGAGTATTTCGAGCTTTTACATCGACAAGGCACTTTCGGAAGGCGGCGGCACGAACATCGTGAACGTGATTCTGGTCGACTTCCGTGGCTTCGACACGATGGGGGAAATCTCGGTCCTTGTGATTGCCGCGGTGGGCATCGTGGTGATGCTGCGCGGAAACAAGCCGGCTCAGCCCACACAAGTCCCAGTGATGGATGAGGAACGATTCCCGGTGATGCTCACAAGCGTCACGCGGCCGCTGATGCCGCTGGTGATGTTGATCGCGGTCTACATCTTCTTTCGTGGGCATAACCTGCCAGGAGGCGGTTTCATCGCGGGACTCGTGGCCGCCGTCACATTGTTGATGCAGTATTTGGCTAGCGGCCTGAGCTGGTCGAACGCACGTGTCAAAATCAATTACTTGAAGCTCGGTGGTTTTGGCGTCCTGATCGCCATCGGCACCGGTGCCAGCGCGGTCGTCATGGGCAAACCGTTCCTGACCCATGTCATGGGCCACCCAAAGGTTCCGCTTCTTGGCGAATTTCATATCGGAACACCCGCGCTCTTTGACCTCGGGGTATTCCTTGCCGTTGTGGGTGCCTTGATGGTGATCCTTGGACGACTCAGCGAGTACCAACGGTCCTCCTACGACTCAGAAACAAAGGGGGACTCATGATCAGCTACGAATTTCTGATGGCCTCATCGATCGGTGTTCTGGTGACGTGTGGAATCTACCTGATTCTGCGCAGCCGAACGTTCCCGGTGGTCCTCGGCCTGACTTTGATCTCGTACGCCGTGAACCTTTTCTTGTTTTCGATGGGACGTCTCAAAGTGGGTGCCCCGCCCATTCTTGGCGCTCAGGCCGATTACATCGATCCGCTACCTCAGGGATTGGTCCTGACCGCCATTGTGATTGGTTTTGCCATGACCGCATTCGCGATCACACTGGCCGTTAAGGCTCATGTGGTCTTGGGTAACGACCATGTCGACGGCCAGGAGGGCGCATGAAAGACCTTCTGATCTTGCCGATCCTAATCCCCATGCTTACCGCAATGATCACGTTGTTGATGGGAGATGGACTCCGAAACGCCAAGCGCTGGCTCGGAGGCATCGCGATCGCGGCGACTCTGGGTGTGTCCGCCTACCTGCTGAGCATGAGTGCCGGCGGGGAGATCGTGACCTATGGCTTTGGCGACTGGCCGATGCCTTTTGGGATCGTGTTTGTCCTGGACCGTCTGTCTGGCTTGATGCTGACATTGACCGGGGTTTTGGCGCTCTTTGCTTACGTGTATGCGATCACAGGCCCAGACACGAAGGGCCCTTCCTTTCATTTTCTCTTCTTAATGCAGATCACAGGCGTCAACGGCTCGTTCTTGACCGGCGACCTGTTCAACCTCTTTGTATTCTTCGAGATTCTTCTGCTCACCGCCTACGTTTTGGTGGTTTATGGAAGTGGGCCCGCGCGCACTCGAACCGGCATGCAATATGTGTTTATTAACCTGCTGGGATCGTCGCTCTTCTTGGTCGCAATCGGCGTCATTTACGCGGTCACAGGCACGTTGAACATGGCTGATCTGGCTGTGAAGTTCGCGCAAGTGGGAGCTGCTGACGCAATGTTGGTGCGCGCTTCCGCCTATCTGCTCATCGTCGTATTCGCGGTCAAGGCGGGGCTCTTCCCGCTCTACTTCTGGCTCCCACATTCCTACGCGGCTGTGACCGCGCCTGTTGCTGCGCTTTTTGCCATCATGACCAAGGTCGGGGTCTACGCGATCCTTCGCTCTACGACGTTATTTTTCGGGCCTGACCAGGGGTTCGTCGAGAATCTGGTCCTTCCCTATTTATTGCCTGTCGCGCTCGTCACCTTGGTGGCCGCAGTGTTGGGGGCCGTTTCGGCCACGAAGCTACGAACGATGGCAGCCTATCTACTTCTGGCCTCAATTGGGACGATGCTGGCTGGTATCGGCCTCTTCACGGCGGCTGGCATTTCAGCATCCTTGTACTATTTGTTGCACAGCACCTTGATCATGGGCGCGCTCTTTCTGGTCGCAGACCTGGTGTCCGCACAGCGCGGGCCCGACGTGCGTGATTCTTTCGTAGCCGGACCCAAAATCCGTCAACCTCTGCTGCTGGGGGTGTTTTTCTGCTTCACTTTGATCGGTGTGCTGGGATTACCACCCCTGAGCGGTTTCCTTGGAAAAGCCCAGATTCTTGCGGCGGCCGTCGCATCACCGTGGCAAACCGCAATGTGGGCGACGGTGTTGTTGACGAGCCTCCTATCTCTGGTGGCCGCCGGCCGCGCCGGAACCACACTGTTCTGGAATACCAGCGACACCCTCGAAACGCGGTCGAGCGAAGCAGGCTGGAAATCCCTGCCCATCGCCGGGCTCTTGGCCTGCGTGGTCCTCTTGACCGTTTTTGCGGGTCCTTTGACTCGTTTCACCGAGGCGACCGCAAATCAGTTGTTGGAGCGGACTCCCTACATTTCTTCCGTATTGGAGTCCCCATGAAGAGGTTCTTACCCGCTCCAATGCTGAGCTTCTTGATGCTGACGAACTGGCTACTGGTCCAGATGTCGCTTGCGCCAGCCGATATCCTTATCGGGATTATCTTGGCTCTTAGCATCCCCTTACTGACGATCCGCTTCTGGCCCGACGCCCCGCAGGTGAGACATCCAGCCAAAGTGGCAAAATACATCGTGGTCTTTCTCTACGATGTTCTGATCGGCGGCCTGCAAGTGGCCTGGTGGATCATCGGGCCTCAGTCGAAATTGCAGCCCAAATTCATCTTCGTACCTCTCGAACTGAAGCATCCATTTTCGATAACGATGCTCGCGAGCACCATATCGCTGACGCCAGGCACGGTTTCCGCGCACGTCAGCGGAGACCGACGTTTGTTGATCGTTCACTGCCTCAACGCACCGGATGGAGACGCCACGGTGAAGGGAATCAAGGAACGTTACGAAGCGCCACTCATGGAGATTCTCGAATGATTCTCGAATACGCGACTATCGCCGCGATGATCCTGATCTCGATCGCGCTGCTCTTGAATTTCTACCGTATGGCCATCGGGCCAAGAACGATGGACCGGGTGGTGGCATTGGACACGATGTACATCAACGCCATCGCGATGATTGTGCTTCTGGGCATTCACCTGAATTCAACACTGTATTTCGAAGCCGCGCTGCTGATAGCGATGATGGGTTTCGTCAGTACTGTCGCGCTGAGCAAGTATTTCTTGCGCGGCGACATCATGGAGTAAGCCTTGAACCTCGCCGTCGAAATTATCGTTTCTGTGTTGCTGGTGGTTGGGGCCCTTTTCGCCCTGATTGGCTCGTGGGGACTCGCTAAGCTCAAAGACTTCTACATGCGCCTGCATGCACCGACCAAAGCGACCACGCTTGGACTGGGATGCATGCTTGTCGGCTCGTCAGTATACTTCACAGCAAGCCTTGGAACGCTCACCCTGCACGAGGTTTTGGTGACCGTCTTTCTGTTCATCACAGCACCGGCGAGCGCTCATATCGTGGCCAAGGCAGCCCTGCACGAAGGCTTCGCTTTCGAGGGGGGTCAGAGCAATCCACTGGATCACCCGCTCAACGTTCATACGGTTCAAACCGTGGATTTAACCGGTGTCGACGACTAGAGGGTCGCAAAGCGGGAAGGATGCCTAAAGGCGATGACCGGTGGCTAGCGGGGTTCCTTTCGCGATCAGGGCGCCATCGAAATCAGTATTTGATTCAAGGGAGCGCAAGAACTCGAAGGTGAAGATGCCGGTGTCGTGGCCGTCTCCCCACGCGATGCAAACGGCGTAGGTGCCCACTGGAGTCACATTTTCGACTCGCGAAGAGGCATCGGAGGTCATCGGGTTCCATTTCGGTGGACCGCCGCCATGCCCTTGGCAATGCGCACACGGGCAGTATCCGCGCAGGAATGTGCAAGACAAGCGGCTCTCAGCATCATCGCTCCATTCAATCTCCAGAACGTTGGTCTCTGCGACAAATTTGATCTGAGTCGGGTGCGGAACTTTTGCCATTATTGAATCCTGAATACGTGTACGCCGCCATCATCGCAGCCAACGGCCAGATGCTTACCACGTAGATCTACCGACCAACACGCGCTTCCTGTCCTCAACGACTGATGTGGCTCGGCACTGTCGCGATTATAAATCATCACACGGGCGTCTTCACCAACCGAGACGATCGTTCCGTCTTCGCCCACCGCAATTCCGCGGGCCTGACCGCGATGCGAAAGCATCGGTTTCGGATGGCCTTCGCTATCCCTGAAAACATGGCCGTTTGCCGCACACCATGCCGTAATTTCCCCATTGGTCCCGCCAGAAATCAAGGTGTCGAAACCGTCGAAGATGTCGACTTGAATCCACTGGCTATTCCAAACCCGAACCGTCCCGTCATGCCCCAAAGTAATCGTACGTACTGGCGATGTCGAAATGTCGGCCACCGGCCCCTGATGACCGTTAAGCACGTGCACACTTTCGCCGCGCTCAAGGTTCCAAATACGGGCGGTGCCATCGTAGCTCGACGAGAGCACGTAACGTCCGTCTGCTGTGAAATCGACGCCCGTCACCCATGCGGTGTGACCCACCATCTGCGCATGTCGAACACGACCAGACTCTGCGGTGGGCAGAAGCCAGAGATGAACGATTCCCTCGTCGCCGCCTGCGGCGAGCACCGATCCGTCTGGACTGAAGGCCACGGCGTTGATGCCTGGATGTTCAACCCGCAAACGATGAACGAGTCCGCCATCGACGCCCCATACACACACATGGTTATCGCCACCAGCGGTTGCGACATAGGTGCCATCTGCGCTGACCGCCACCGCATAAACGTGCTGATGGGCTGTTTTCAACACCGCAACGGGGACGAAAGTCGCCACCGTCGTCTTGCGTTTGCGACGTAAGATACCCGCAGCCGGTGCGGATGTGACTTCGGCAAAATTGTCGGGAGCCACCTCAAAAACACCGGGAACCGACCGGACGCCGTTGGGGGCTGGATGCTTCGGATCGCCGATCTGCTCCATGCGCTCGAGGGCGCTCGTCGAAACGACTCCAAGACCTTCTTCGTTCGCGCCAAACTCTGCAGCACCCAAACGCGGTTTGGTACTTTCGGCCCCCACTCCGCCGATCTCGGGCTCGATCTCGATATCCTCGAAGGCCTGAAACGACTCCTCGGCCGTGAAACTCATGATTTCGACCGGCAGGCCGAGACCCATGATTTCTTCTGCGTCAGAGAATCCATCCAAAATCGGGCGCGACGTGTCGGTTTTAATTCGTTCAAAAGGCGAGGTAGGCGGACGAACTTCGTCGGCGACCGATACTGGGCGTTCAAGGTTCGGTGAATGAGCCCGTTCCTCGGATTCCGGTTCGAGTTTTTGGGCCGGTTCTAGTTTTCTGGGCAGCGGGGATACTGCATTTTCCGACTTATCCACCGAAGAGGCGAAAAATGCGTGAGTATGGCCTGACTCTCCCTCGAGGCCCATGATGGCACTAATCTCAGACCCTAGATTCAGAAGTCCTTCATCGTCTGGATCCGAGCCCAAGCTCAAGTTCGGCGTGGCAATGGTCTTGGGGTTTTGAGGCTTTGGAAGATTGAGTCGCTCTTGCAGCAATCGTTTTTTGAGATCCAACGAATTCATGGCCTGCGTATCACGTAGCGTGGACACTTCGGCCGGAGCCTGTTTGAACGACGGGGCCGGAATCGTGCTGACCTGAGGGATTGAGACCGCTTCAGCAAAGGCTGCTTCGATTTCGGCATCGACCTCGTCGGGGTCGGCGTAGGCCATATTGCCGATGCCTGTGGTCATCGGACCAGGTTCGCCCACCAGAGAGGCTGGTTGTTCATCTTCGACCGGCTTCTGAGAGGCGTTTGGCGCCTCGGGGGGCACCGCGGGCGCCGACTGATTTGCCAACGATGACAGAATCAGATCTGCCTCGGATACCTGAAGGGCTACAGATGACTCTGCACCGGTGAAGGGGGACTGGGCTTGATCGGCTTGCGCTTCTTCGGCGGCGGCAGCGAGTTCGGCTGCCGCAAGTTCAGCGGCCTTGGATTCAGCTTCAGCAGCGGCAGCAAGTTCAAGAGCAACAAGTTTAGCGGCAGCAAGTTCAGCGGCAGCAAGTTCAACAGTTTCGGCGGTAGCAGCGGCAGCGGCAGCGGCAGCAAGCTCGGCCTCGGCAGCAGCAGCAAGTTCGGCGGCTTCGGCAGCTGCAAGCTCGGCGGCTTCAGCGGCAGCTTCAGCAGCTGCAAGCTCGGCAGCTTCAGCAGCAGCAAGTTCGGCGGCTTCAGCGGCAGCAAGTTCGGCGGCTTCAGCGGCAGCAAGTTCGGCGGCTTCAGCAGCTGCAAGCTCGGCAGCTTCAGCGGCGGCAGCAAGCTCGGCAGCAGCAACCTCGGCAGCAGCAAGTTCAGCGGCGGCCTTGGATTCAGCTTCAGCGGTGGCTCTTGCTTCCGCGGCGGCCTTGGATTCAGCTTCAGCGGTGGCTCTCGCTTCCGCGGCGGCAGCGTCGGCGGCGGCAATCTCAGCGGCGGCAGCAAGCTCGGCAGCAGCAAGCTCGGCAGCAGCAAGCTCGGCAGCAGCAAGCTCGGCAGCAGCAAGCTCGG
>Ga0100385_1003431_pt1 | contig 14181 bp, 13 predicted proteins | sample CryGeymeta201509_FD_81543 | JGI IMG/M metagenome (GOLD analysis project Ga0100385, IMG submission 81543) | Groundwater microbial communities from Crystal Geyser aquifers in Utah, USA - Crystal Geyser metaG 2015-09 | ecosystem: Environmental > Aquatic > Deep subsurface > Groundwater | place: USA... | reverse complement strand
GACCAACAATACCGATGGTTACTGATTTTAAAAACAAGCTTAAAATAATTGATATAATAACTAAAGCGAGCGAGAGTGAGATAATAAACGAATGAACAACTTTCTCGTTTATTGACTGCCATAGGTATCGCTTGCCTGTTACGACAAGAGGAAGAGAAAAGTCTTTGGCCATCTTCTCAATACTTCTGATCATCTTCATTGTTGTTTTAGAGTCCTGATTTTTCATCAAAACACTTAGTCTGAGCTTGTCACCCTCGATATTCATCTTGTCATTTAGGGATTCCCCTTCTGGGATGCTAAGATTATATAAGAAGAGATATTGTGATATTTCTTCATTGGTATTTGGAAGTACTCTAAACTCTTCTTTGTTAGCATGAAGAACTTGGTTCATACGCTTAATGATATCGACAATGGATACTGTATTTGTGATCTCTGGGAATTTATTTTTCAATTCATTTGAAAACTCATCGACTTTCTTTAAGAACTCATGATTTTTAACTCCATTATCCATTTTTGAGTCGATCGTCATTTCCAAAGAAAAAATACCACCGACATTATTTTCAACATATTCGAGATCACTTGCGACATTATATTTTTCACTGAAGTATTTTAAGGGATCAGAGTTAACTTCTAATAGTGTTGCCATATAGATAGAGAATGCAGAAAAGATTGCAAAGAATATGTAGATAAATTTCTTATACTTGATGATTGAATCCACAAATTTCGTATAATCTATAGGAAAAGAAACTTCGCGAAACTTTTGGTTGGCACCATCTTTAAACAGGATAATGATCATTGGCGCCAAAAAGAAAAAAGTATAAAACCAGGCTATTAATGTCCCTAGTCCGGCGATAACTCCAAGGTCATTGATATTTTGAATATCAGCACTCATGAAACTTAGAAATCCAAACATCGTCGTGAGACTAGTGATAATTGTTGGAAGAAAGTTCTTCTTTAATGCCTTCTTCATTGTGAGCGCTGTCGTCGCACCTTCATTCTTAAATAAATAGAATGTGGAAATAATGTGGATGGCATCAGCAAGACCAATCGCCATGATAAACTCTGGAGCAATGGCGGTGAGATTATGTACGGGAATTCCTAAATATCCACAAAAAGACATCATCGTGATGATAGTAAGAATAATTGTTGTAATCGAGAGACCGATAACTTTAAAGCTTCTAAATTGAAAATAGATAAATCCAATCATAATTAGAACCAGAAGTGGAAATAGTACCTTGATATCATCGATGGCCGAAGTTTTAAATATTGCGGTGATGACAGAATTTCCCGTAAGTTTTAATTCGATACCTTCGGGAGGAGGGTTTGAGCTAATGAGTCCTTGCAGTTCGTCAACAACTTGCTGTGACTGAATCTCTTCTCCTGGAAGGGCCCTAACCTTGATGTAAATCAGTGAGACTTTCTCAGTTGGGCCGAGGAAGCGATTCATAATATCTTGATCTTGTGAGCGCTCTTTTAAGTTTTTGATGACACTATCATCAAGTTGAGCATCACTTTCAAGCATTGGGCTAATGTCGATTTCGTCGTCAGTAGATTCAACCCAATTATGCGACGTTAGGGATTCCGCTTTTGAGGCATGGGGAAGAAGTGAAGCTTTTTGAGTAAGTGTTCTAATATACTCAATCGTTTTTTGATTGAAAATTCCCTGTTCATTTGTAACGACAATAACAGTTGACTCACTACTGCCAAATTCTTTTTCAAAAAGATCTATTTGCTTTAATAAGGGATCATCTTTTTGAAACCATACTCGATAGCTAAAATTTGTTTTAGCATTCATTAGTCCAGGGATTGATGAGAGTAGGATCAGCAATGAGATGATGATCGTAAGTTTTGGTCGATTACAGATAAGTGATACTAATTTATTCATTGACTACTTCTTGTGGAGTTAAAAGTTCTTTTGAGCTTATGGCAAACATTCTTGAGAGATTAATGATGAAGTATAGGAGCGCACATCCAACGAGAAGTTCCTTGGTGTTTACCCTTTGTCCTAGAATTGAAATAATTGCTGAGGCCGAAATATTTGTTAGTGTGAAAATAAAATCGAGTAGAGCATTTGTTCGAGAGATATATCCTTTCGCAACATGATGGGAGAGATAACTAAATTGAGAGGGAACTCGAACAAAGAATAAAACTCCCCAGAAATAAAATACAGTCTGTGAAATATAGTAATTTATTCCAAGCGCCCAGATTAGTAAGAAAAGTGGTTCAATAAAACTTGTAAAAACTAAAACTCTTCCTATCCCAAATTTTGAAATAACTTTCTTATTGATGAGTGCCCCAGACAATCCCCCTAGTCCAAAGATGAGCATGGCCACACCGTATTCTTTTTCACCTTTTCCTAGCACATCATGCATGAATGGAAGTATTAGTGGGATTACAATTCCAGAGAAAATACCTATCAATGCGTGACGTTCATAAAGACCACGCAGATCGAATCGATTCTTAACATAATTAATACCATCTTTAATGTCGGCGACAAATGAATGAGTTGCAATCTTCTTAAAGTGTGTGACATTGATGAGCATAAATAGTGCAGGGGCAATGATAAATGTTGAAATATCAAAGTAGACGAGGTTAGTGATTGATTTAAAATAACTATATCCCCATGTTCCAATAAGTGGCCCTAGAATATGGACGAGGGCATAGCTTGCACTAAAAATATTATTGGCCTTCGCAATATTCTCAACGGGGGTGATATCATTTATAAAAGCACGTTTGCACGGCGTTGAAATACCCGCAAAAATTGTTTTTAGGCCATGGGTGATAAGTAAGGCCCAAATATTATTTGTTAATAGAAAAACGATTGAAAGTGGAATGCGAATCACTTCACAAATAGTTAAAAGATTTCTTCGATTGCTTCTCTCTCCTAGTGGACCTGCAGTTACGTTACCAATTAACATTCCTGTAACAAAGAAGAGTTGGGTGAGACCCATGAAAGATTTGTCGTGTCCTGAAATATCGTAGATATAGGCCATGAAGGCGAAATTAAATGCATATGAGCCGAGGGCCGAAATGACGGTGGCCACCATCAGAAGTGTAAAGTTTAATCGATATTTATTCATGCTTAAATTATGACCTAGCTTCTTATGCTAGGCCAAGTTAGGCAACAAATGTGATAGAGCTATATTTAGTTGAGTGAATTGGTTAAGTTAAATAATCCCAAGTTTCTCATTAACTTCAGTTTGAGAAAATTCTCCTCTTTTCACCGCAGCTTGAACAACCATGATTGCTTTTTGATACTCAAGTCGATCAGATGCATTTACAAGAGAGAGGTCAATATGTTTTTGATTTTCGATTGTTGAGTATTTAACAGCGTTTCTAAGCAATTTTACTGCTTCATCAAATGATAAGACATTAGACATCTTTATATTCTCCTGAAATTCTTTTTCATTATTTTAAACAAAGATTAAAACTTTGACTATCATTTCTTCCTTTATAACTCACTATGTCTAAAAAAAAATCTTTCAAATACATGACAATACACATTTCTTCACGTTAAACTATTTTGGTTTGGTATTTTATTTACATACATATGAGACAAACTACTACTAAAGGATTGGTATTATGGTTAAATGGATTTTATTATTTCTAACTCTTTTTTCTGGCAATGTTATGGCCCAGGAAAACTTTCAAGTTATCGTTAACGACGTTTTCGGTAGCATCAATGGTGCTTACGCTCCATTCCTATTTTGGGAAGTTCCCTTCATTAAGTTACCACTGATTTTATTTATCATGGTTGCCGGTGGTATCTTTTTTACTTTTAGATATGGCTTTGTAAATATTCGACTCTTTAAGCATGGGATCGATGTTGTAAGAGGTAAGTATGATGATCCAGATCATGAGGGAGATATATCTCACTTTCAGGCCCTGACTTCAGCTCTTTCTGCAACAGTTGGTCTTGGAAATATTGCTGGTGTTGCTGTTGCCATTGGAGCAGGTGGACCTGGTGCGGTATTTTGGCTTTGGGTTGTCGCATTTTTTGGAATGTCGATGAAATTTAGTTCATGTACATTTGCGCAATTCTACCGAGTCAAAGATTCTAATGGAAATATCCTTGGTGGACCAATGGTCTATCTTACTGAAGGTTTAAAAGAGAAAGGCTTCTCTAAATTAGCAAAGGTATTTGGGATCTTCTTTTCTTTCGCAACTATTCTTGCTTCATTTGGTGGAGGAAACCTCTTCCAGGCAAATCAAACTTTTGAAATTATCAAATCACAATATCCAGGGGCAAACCCATGGGTTGTTGGTGTAACACTAGCATTCCTCGCTGGAGTAGTTCTTATTGGTGGAATCAAGAGAATTGGGGAAGTAACATCTAAGCTTGTTCCACTTATGTGTGGATTCTTCGTTATTAGTTGTCTTGCAATTATCTTCTCAAATATTTCTCTTGTTCCTGAAATGTTTATGTCGATTTTTAGAGAGGCGTTCTCTCCGGATGCTATGTACGGTGGATTTCTTGGTGTGCTTATCCAAGGTGTTAAGAGAGCTTCTTTTTCAAATGAAGCAGGTCTTGGTTCTGCTGCCATTGCTCACGCTGCTGCTAAAACGGATGAACCTGTTAGAGAAGGTGTTGTTGCGATGCTTGGACCAGTTATTGATACGCATATCGTTTGTACGATGACTGCGCTAACAATTCTTATTACAGGTGCACATTTACAACCAGAACTTCTTGGAAAGGGTGTTGAGATTACTTCTTATGCCTTTGGAACACTTGGCTCATTCATGCCAAAACTCTTACTCGTGGCAATTTGTGTCTTTGCATACTCAACAGTAATCTCTTGGTCATACTATGGAGAAAGAGCAACAGAGTTTCTCTTTGGTAAAACTCTAGGTCATAATGCCATTAGAATTTACCGTTTATGCTATGTATTCATTATTATTCTTGGTCCAGTTTTAAGTATTGGTAACGTTGTTGACTTTGCCGATTTGATGCTACTTTCAATGGCATTTCCTAATATCCTAGGAATGATCTATTTGAGTAAGCTCGTGAAGGATAAGACTGACGATTATACAAAAAGATTTAAGGCCGGCTCAATGAAGGTCTACAAATAGGAATAACTTGGCCCAATTCGTTGGGCCTTTCTTTTATCTATGATTAAACAAGTAGAAACCATTTTTCAAAATCAAGATTTTGTCATCATCTCAAAACCAGCTGGTCTGAGTTTTCATAGTGACGGTCTCCACACTTATTTACGATCTATACTTTCATGTGAAATTTATGGAGTACACAGACTAGATAAAGTAACTTCTGGTCTTTTAATCTTTGCTAAGTCCAGTGATGTGGCCAGTGCTCTTTCAAAGAAATTTGAAAGTCGAGAGATGAAGAAAGTCTACATCGCTCTCTCTGATAAGAGACCAAGTAAGAAGCAGGGGATGATTAAAGGCGATATGGAAAAGACACGTGATGGTTGTTACAAACTTACTCGTAATTTAAAAAATCCTGCCCTCACTCGTTTTATCAGTGAGTCTGCAAATGAGCAGGGAATACGTCTCTTTAGACTCTTTCCTGAAACCGGAAAGACCCATCAGCTTAGAGTGGCCATGAAGTCCCTTGGCAGTCCGATTATCGGTGATGATCGTTATGGTGGAAGTGAGAGTGATCGCACTTATCTCCATGCTTATGAATTATCTTTTAATTTAAATGATGAAGATTTTAACTTTCAGGTCCTACCTGTTGGGAGTTTGTGGCCTAGTTCTTTATAAAGTTATTCTCGTTTAAAAAGTCCCAGATAGGCCTTGCCTGTTCAAGATCATTATAAATTTGTAAAATTTTACCTTGAGCAAATACTTTCTTTTGACAGAGGTACTTATCAAGTGAGCCTGCTTGTCCAACTTCGATTGTTGGACTGAGTAGCCTGGCCTCACCCTTTCTCATATAGGAATAATTTAGCGCTTTACTAGTAAGATTATTTTCGATGTGTTCAAGAAATTTTATGGCATCAACATCATCTGATTTAAATTCAAAGTACCAGCGATAGCCTTTCTTTTGTGATTCATTTTCGTAGGGAGAAAGAAAGAAATTATGCACTTCGATTTGAAGTTCTCTAGACACTTCATCAATGATCGTGTGAATATCTTCAAGCTTAATTCGCTCCGCCCCGCCGATTGTCACGTCTTCTCTTTCTCGCCCTAGTATTTTGATAATGGGAGGGTAATGTTCAATGAGTTCAATAGCGTCGCCAATATTATAATTAATTAGACCTCCATAGGTCGTTAGCAATATTCGATATCTCTTATCCTTATTAAGCTCATTGATGGAGTACTTCTTGGAGCTTAGCTCACTTCCTACTTCTTGAAAGAGAAAGACGGACATATCAAGATCAACAATTAATTCCCCCTCCTTCTTATATTGAAAAGCCACGGCCGATTCAGTTGCCGAGTAAACTTCAAAAGTTGGGATGTCTCCAATAATCTCTTTAATCCGTGCACGATAGTTTCTAAGAGGTGAGCCTGACCAAATATAAATCTTAAAATTTTTCCAAATATCTGTTATTTTTTCTTTGTCTCCTAGAATTGATTCAAAAATAGGTATTGCAAATGAAGGGGGAGAACTAAAGCCCTGGATGTCTTTGTTTAGAACTTCTTCTTTAATCTTTCTGATCTTTTCATTGGTGTCACTAATTTTTAATGTTTCAAGTGAAGGGTAGATTCCTTGTCTTGAAAACTTTGGCGCAAGCTTTGTCATTATTCCTGTCGCCATCCCAATAGTCACACTTTCATTCTCCTCAGTGATCAGGGTTGCGGGATTTACAAGAAGTCCTCGGTCAAGAATCTGAAAGTCGTCAATATATTCGCAGCTGTGGGCCGCTGTTTTTAATTGAAAATTTTGAAAGGATTTAATTAATTTTGTAGGAAAGGGGATATACTTATGGGCGCCGGTCGAGCCGCCTGTTTGAGCGATATATTCTATCTTATCCCTCGTTATAATTCCTGGGCGATTATTTTTCTTTATTTCTTCAATAAAGGGCAAAAGAGCAGAAGCATCGGTAACGGGATAATTTTTAAGATCACTAATACATTTAATTTTTCCAAGCTCGTAAGTCTTTTCAAATAATGAGCCTTGAAAGTATTTGAAAATATCATGACATAAACTTTCTTGAACGAGTAAAGGCCTTTTGGAAAAGGCCTCTATTCTCTTATTCTTTTTATAGTTTACATATCTTAGATAGATTGATTTTAAACTCACTGATTTGATCTCTCCCAGGCTTCATATATACAGGCTGCGATTTTTTCTTTCCCATCTGGCATTTTAGCACATCTTAGTGGAGATGAACTTGGCCTTTTCGGTGTATATGAAAAATTAATAATGTAAGTTCCTGTTTCATAGTCATAAGAAGGCATTACCATAAAGCCACCTTGACTATCATCACTCTTATGCATTCGATAAACAAGCTTTGTCACAAGATGGCCAACGACTGCCCCTGCTAGTACATCTGTTGCCCAGTGTTTCTTATCATGCATTCTAGCATAGGCCGTCATTGTTGCAACCCCATATGCAACATATGGCACCCATTGCTGATCTTCTTTGTAGACTTCAGAGATAACGGTCGCAAGAGAGAATGCACCCGAGGTATGACCTGAGAAGAATGAATTATTTCCATCGTAACCAAATTGATATGGACCTGCTTCCTGGTTGGGTCTTTTTCGATTAAAGCTCTTTTTAAAACCTTCAGTCACTAGTTGAGTGGCCAGTCCTGCGGTAACTGTGATCAGACCAACATCTTTTAGTTTTCCATCTTTAAAAACCATTCCAACAAAGTACGATCCAAGTGCGATTGGTGGAATTAATTCCTTTCCAAACAGATTTGCAATATCTGCAATTTTTTGAGTTTTTTCTGTTTTTGTATCTTGAATATAATCCATTATTTCTTGATCATTATGAAAAGCAACAAGCCCTAAACTTGTTGACGCTGCTAATGTGATGAGTTCTGTATTTGATAATCCAAGAGGGATAAAGTATTTCTTTGCTTCTCTTTCATTCGCTGTCGTTATCATGTCTCTCAGTTCATGTGACTCGATATACTTTCCTTGAATGTCTCTTATATTAATTGAAGTGCTCTTACCGTGTACAACTTTCTGTGCTTCAATTTGTTCCTCAGTACAGCCTTCAATCGTATTCTTACATGCAAAGAGTTTATCAAGCATACGTTTACTTGATGAGCGCATATCAATTTCGTTCTTATCAATATTTACGCAACCTTCAAAACGCCATTCACACTTGTAATTAAGATAGTAATTAGCATTACTACTAAAGGTGAATTCTTGTGCTGCATTTGTTTTTAATGGCGCAAGAATAGTCGCGGCAAGTAGTAGTGATAGAGTTAATGTCTTCTTCACTTTATGTCTCCTCATGTGTTATTTTTATTTACCTTATCAATAAAAAATATCTTGACGCAATGCACTGTGTAAATAAGACATGTTCATTTTTCTTGATTTATATCAATAAATTAAAGAGCTTATCATTTATTTTCTTTTCATTTGTTAGAGTTAACTTTTGTAAGTGGTTAATATAGTGAACATTCAATAATTCTCAGATAAAAGCTTAAATATATATTAACCATTGTTTTCTTGAGAATAAAAAAAATTAGGCGATGATAATAAGGAGATAAATACTCAAGGAGATTAAAATGAAGGGTGAAGTACAAATTAACTTAGAAGAACTTATTAAATATAAATCTTTTCTCGATACTGACAACCTCTTAGATGGTGAGTCTTTATATGTTAATGAAGCTCTTGATAAGACAATTTCAATTTACACAACTGATGGAAGTGAGCTAATGCTCTTTGATAGTCCTGAAGAATTTGAAAGACAAATGGGAATTGAATTTAATGATATTGGTGAATATCAATTAGTCTTTAATGAGAAAGATCAGGGGCAGCTTATCTCTTTGCTGCCACTGATTATCGCTCCTAATTTTGCTCGTTTAGATTCTTAGTAAAGCAGAGATGATTTTCTAAGTTCGATAAAATCAGCGTTGCCTTGTTTTTCAATTTCTAAAAGTCGACTAATCGGTAAATTCTCATCAACCCATTTTCTTACACAATCGCTACCATTGATGAGATCAATTGGTAACTTATCAAATTCATACTCGTAAGCTTTCTTTGACCATTCAAATTTATCACCTAGAGTATTCTTAAGTTCTCGACAAAGAAATTGTCCGAGTTGCCATGATTTAAATTCGCCTGGATTTGTCACATGGATATGGATACCGCCACAAGCTTGCCCTGCATGCTTATGAAATGTCGGCATAAAGATTGTTGGTCTTAATTTAAAGCCTGCAAAATCAAGTTGTGAGAGCTTTGGTTTTAGTTCTTCGTAAAAACTATAGGGCTCGATATCAGGATGCCCAATAACTTCAAGGCTTCTTGTCGTTCCTCGTCCTTCTGAAATATTTGTACCTTCGTAAAGTACTGTTCCACAAAATGTAATTGCTCCATCGGCCGTCGGAAGATTTGGTGAGGGATTTAACCAATGAAGTTGTGTGTCCTTCCAAAACATTGAGCGCTTCCAATTATCCATCTCAACGATATGAAGATCAACCTTAAGTCCAAGCTTCTTTGTTGCAAAGAGAGCGACTTCTCCCATTGTCATCCCATGTCTTTGAGGAATTTCCATGCAACCGACAAATGATTCATATCCTTTTTCAAGAATATTTCCTTCAATCATTTCTCCACCAACTGGATTTGGCCTATCGAGAACGATCACTCGAATATCTTTCTCGCTACATTTTTTCAAAATATAAGTCATGGTTGTAATATAGGTATAAACTCTTGTTCCAACATCTTGAAGATCGATAACAAATGTATGAATATTTTCAAGCATCTTATCTGTGGGCTCGCGAGTTTCGCTATAGAGTGAATAAACTGGGAGATTAAAATACGGGTGAGTGTAATGATCTGTTTCAATCATATTATCTTGAACGTCACTAACAAAACCATGCTGTGGGCCAAAAAGTTTTGTAAACTTATCACCAAATATATCTTTGAAGATTTGAACTGAAGAGTTGAGATCTTGATCAACACTTGCTGAGTGGCACAAGAGGGCGATATTCCCCTTAAATAATGATTGTATATTCTTATCTGTTTTTAATTTTTCAATTCCAATTTTTATCATTGAATTATTTTGAAGTATTTCGGGATATAAGTAAAGATTTATCAAAGTATGAAGCGCGTCAAAAGGATTTGATTGTGGCCATATCTTTTTACTTTTCGTTATAATTATTAGTAACACACGGAGAGTTTTTTATGCAGCAATACCTCGATTTAATGACGCATGTTCTAGAAAATGGACAAACAAAAGAAGATAGAACAGGGACTGGAACTTATTCAGTTTTTGGTTACCAGGCAAGATATAATCTACAAGATGGATTTCCCCTCGTTACGACAAAGAAATGTCATCTTCGTTCAATCATTCATGAGCTCTTATGGTTTATTAATGGTGATACAAATATTAAATACCTTCAAGATAATAAGGTGAGAATTTGGGATGAGTGGGCCGATGAAAATGGTGATCTCGGTCCTGTTTATGGTTATCAGTGGCGCCATTGGAAACGTCCTGATGGAAGCGAAGTTGATCAAGTCAAAAATCTTGTGGCCGGTCTTAAAAATAATCCACACTCACGTCGTCATATTTTAACAGCATGGAACCCTGCTGATGTTGATGATATGGCACTTCCACCATGTCATGCATTTGTTCAGTTCTATGTGAGTGCTGATATGAAATTATCTTGCCAACTTTATCAAAGAAGCGCAGATATCTTCTTAGGAGTGCCATTTAATATTGCTTCTTACGCGCTCTTTACAATGATGCTTGCCCAAGTCTGTGATCTTGGTCTCGGTGACTTTGTTCATACAATGGGGGATGCACACCTTTATTCTAATCATATTGATCAGGCGAAACTTCAACTTACTCGTACACCATTTGCTCTACCAACGATGAAAATTAATCCAGACGTAAAATCAATTTTTGATTTTAAGATCGAAGATTTTGAATTAGTTGGTTACGAAGCCCATCCACACATTAAGGGTGAGGTTGCTGTTTAAATGATATTGTCGATGATTGCTGCCATTGGAAAGAATAGAGAGCTTGGTCTTAATAACCAACTTCTTTGGAATGTCCCTGCTGATATGAAGAATTTTGTGAGGCTGACAAAGGGCAAGGCGATCATTGTTGGTCGAAAAACTTTTGAGTCTTTTAAAGGACCTCTTCCTAAGAGGCTTAATATCATTATCACCTCGAATAAATCGTATACCTATGCTCATGAAAATGTTCGTATCGTACACTCCATTGAAGAATGCTTAACTCTCATCGAGGAGCTTCAAATTTCTGAAGCCGTCGTTTGTGGAGGAGCTCAAATCTATCAAGAATTTCTTTCTCGTATTGATCGTTTCTATCTCTCTCTTATCGATTGGGAAGGCGATGCTGATACCTTCTTTCCAGAATTTAATATGGAACACTTCACCATTAGTGAAGATATCGATCACGCTCTCGAAGAAGGAAGTCTCGCGTGGAGATTTCTTCAACTCGAGCGAAAATCTTAAAGTAGGCTTATTCCAAACTTTTCTAAACTCTTAGATAAGCTGATTAGCGGTAATCCGATAATGGCCGAATGATCAGGGCAATCAATACTATCAAATAGTGCAATTCCAAGTGTTTCTAATTTATAGGCCCCACAGCTATATAGTGGTTGATCATGCTTAACATACTTTGTAATTTGCTCGAGGCTTAGGTGCTTCATTGTCATATTACAAACAACACTATCAACAATCACCTGATCTTTAGATATAAGAGCATAGCTTGTGATGAGTTGATGGGTTTGTCCTTGGAGGCTTAATAATTGAAGTATGGCCTTTTCTTCAGTCTGTGGTTTTGAATATATCTGACCTTTAAAGTCGAGAACTTGGTCGGCACCGATCACAATGGCCTCTGGGTTTTTCTCAAGAATAACTTTCGCCTTAGCTAAGCTTAACTCTCTTGAAATATCATAAGGACTCAGTCCTGAGTGCTTAATTTTATCTTCATCAAGCTCGGGTGATTCGCAGTCAAAGGCAATACCAAATTGTTTTAGTTGGTTTTGTCTAAATACCGAAGAGCTTCCTAATATTAACTTCATATTTTCTCCTTCAATTCTTAATTATTACCTGATTTTTGGCGATAAATAAAGCAAAGGAGACAGATATGTCTAAAAATGAATTTCCATACTTACACGGCTTTGACAGCACTGAGCAAAATAGACTTCGAAAGCAGGCTGAGTTTACCGAGCATACAGTTTATAAAGATATTAACCTATCACAAGTTAAGAAATTAATTGAGGTCGGCTCTGGCGTTGGCGCTCAAACAGAAATTCTCTTACGCCGTTTTCCAAAACTTGAAGTTGAATGTATTGATTTATCAACAAACCAACTTGAGGCCGCAAAGCATTCTCTTGCTAAATGTGCTTATGCAAAAGATAGATATAAACTTCACAATATGAATGCAACCGATATGGATTTTGAGACAGCATCTTTTGATGGGGCATTTCTGTGCTGGATCTTAGAGCATGTTCCTGATCCAGGCAAGGTTCTTAGTGAAGTTAGAAGAGTCTTAAGACCAGGATCAATAATCTATATCACAGAGGTTTTAAATTCAAGTTTCTTTCTTGAACCTTATTCACCCAATGTATGGAAGTATTGGATGGCCTTTAATGATTACCAATATGATATGAAAGGTGATCCATTTATAGGTGCAAAGCTTGGAAATATTCTGATGCAACAAGGCTACCGCGATATTAAGGTTACAACAAAAACATGGCATCTCGATAATCGTCGTCCAGGCAAACGAAAAGAATTTATTGAATTTTGGACGGAGCTCCTTTTATCGGCCAGTGAACAACTTATTAAAGATAAGTATGTCGATGAAGAAACAGTTAAGAAGGCAACCGAAGAGCTAAAAACTGTTCGAAATGATCCGAATGCTGTTTTCTACTATTCATTCATTCAAGCAAAGGCAAAGGCGTTTTAGTGCGTAAATTATTTTTCATTATTTGTACGCTCATCTTCAATATTGTCGTTGTAAAGCTCTATCGAGCAAGCAGCGACTTTAACAGAGTTCCTGCGTCTACCAATGAGCTGCCTAAAAACTCTTGCGTAAAAAGTATAAAATCTTTTTTTTCAAAGAGTGAGTTCAGTTTAGTAAAGTATGAAAAATATTATCAAGATATTGACCCAAGTCTTACGCGATCTCAATTTGATAATATCGAACACTATGTTGCTTATATCGATAAGAAGATAGGATCAGAAAATCTCTCCTTGGCGCAGTATCTTGTTCAAAACTCTAAATCAAAAACACTATATCAATTCGTTGTGAACTCATCGAGGCCTGAGCGGTTTTATTCATTTCTATTTAACGATATGTTCAATGAGTTAATTTATAAGTCCGTTCAAATCAAAGGTCTCTCGAGTTCAAAAGAATTTGCCCTAAAGCAGTTAATGATCGAAAAAATCGCAGATGAGGCCCTCGAAAAACTAAGTGAAAAGCCTAACTCAAGGTGGTCGCGCTTTGTAAGTACAAAATTTTCAAAACGCATCTTTGATCTTATTTCCTATTTACCTGTGGCCTTTGGAATGCCACCATTAAAGCTACCTCATGTCCTAATCGGCAGTGAAAAGGATTTATTAGGAGCAAAATCTCTTAAAGAAATGAAAGAGGTATTTTCTTCTTTAAGTGAAGAAGATAAAGAGCTTCTCCTTGTTAAGAAGGGCTATGATCTCTTTCGTCGCTATTATGCAATCGCAATCGCTGGATACTATTCATATATAACGGCCAACGAAGTCATCGAAGTTAATCGCGATGAAGACTTACTTGTCAGTATGAATGAAAGTGTCGATGAGGCGATTACTGACCTTAAGGAAATGTCATCACCAAGTTGTAAGAGTATTTATCGTTGTCTCGATGACTACCGCGAAGAATGGGACGAGCGCGGGGAAGAAATCTATCTTGAATACAAGAATGTTTGTAAGGATGTTTACTCTGTAAAAGAAGATTGTTAAAAAAATAGACAGTTCTGTAAAAAATTCCATTTAACTAATAATTCATCATAGTCTTTGTATAATCTACATAATCACTCCTGAGGATTTTGTAATGCTAAAGACATCTAAGTTTAAAATAATCTTATTGATCCTGTT
>Ga0100385_1003424_pt1 | contig 14192 bp, 13 predicted proteins | sample CryGeymeta201509_FD_81543 | JGI IMG/M metagenome (GOLD analysis project Ga0100385, IMG submission 81543) | Groundwater microbial communities from Crystal Geyser aquifers in Utah, USA - Crystal Geyser metaG 2015-09 | ecosystem: Environmental > Aquatic > Deep subsurface > Groundwater | place: USA... | reverse complement strand
TACAGATATTGATGATATCACACCATTACAAAATTTAACTAATTTGAAAATATTAAATTTAGATAATACAGATATTGATGATATCACACCATTACAAAATTTAACTAATTTGAAAATATTAAAATTAAATGAAACACAAATTACTGATATCACACCATTACAAAATTTAACTAATTTAGAAGAATTAGATTTAATTAATACAGATATTGCTGATATAACACCATTACAAAATTTAACTAATTTAAAAGAATTGTTTTTAGATAATATACCAATTACTGATGTGACACCATTACAAAATTTAATTAATTTAGAACTATTACATTTAAATAATACAAAAATTACTGATATTACACCATTACAAAATCTAGTTAATTTACAAATATTGGATTTAAATTATACACTAATTACTGATATTACACCATTACAAAATTTAAATAATTTACAATCATTAGTTTTAAATGTTAAAATAATTAAAAATATTAAACCATTACAACATTTAACTGGGTTAAGTGTGTATGGTTAATAATTTTATGATTATAAAATTAAATGAATGATTTTTTAAGACTTGATTTTGTAATTACAATTCCTTTTGTAGATACAATTTTAGGTTTTTCTTTAACTTCTTGTACCTCAAAATTAAATAAATCATTGATATTATATTTATTTGGATGATATATTATTTGAAAGTTATTTGGGGATATAATTCCATTATTTCTTAATGTTTCATAAAAAACTTTAGATTTTTCATTAATATTCCTATCAATAGACAATTCAATATCATCATCATTAGTTAAAATTTTTAAAAAGAAAAATAAAGATTTTGATAACGTTAATTTTCTGCATATACGACCAGGTGTTTGAACATAATTTGACATAACATATCCTGTGATTTCAAATCCAATTCTTGGAAATTGTCCATATTTATCATCAAATTCAACACCCATTGATGAAACTTGTGACATTGTAATAATAACTCTATAATCAAGATTTGGTTGCTGAAATAAATTTTTCTTTTCAACTCTACTTTCAATAGAATCACTACCAGTTATGATTAAAGGATTAAATTCAATTAATTCTCTATTTAAAATATAAATAGATTCTTTATAATCAACAAAAATTACAACTTTACAGTTTTCAACTTGCATTAAACATTGTTTAGCCATTGGAGCATACATATAATAAGATTTAATTGTTTGTGAAGTAATCAATCCATGAATTATACCTTTTCTATTTTCTAAAGGATTACATTCTATTATCCCATCAGTAATTAAATCAAATTCTTCTTTTTCTTCAATACCAATATTTTTTTCATTATTATGAACTATATCATTTGTAATATTTATTAATTTCATTCCAATTGGTGGAATGTTAATATATGCATTAAATATTGTTTGTTTTTTATTTAGATCAATATTTTGTAATACAATAAAAGATGATATAGATGGAAATAGAACTTCAATACATAACTGATATGCAATCTGAAATGCATTTTTATAATTAATATCAACAACACCCATTATTAATTTTGTTTTTTCTGAATTTAATTTTAAACAAAAATCATACAATTGTTTTAATCCTAGGTTTGTACCATCTTTAGAGACTAATTCTAATTGTGTTATTATTCCAGATGTGTAACAAAAATTAATACACTGTTCTTTTTTATCAAATGGAAGTGTTGAAATACAATAAAATCCAGAAAATGGAACTTCTTCAATATCTGTTACTATTGAATGTCGGTATTTTACATATTGATTACATGTCATAATTGCTTTTTGTAAATCGCATATATTTTTTAATTTGTATGATTCGTCACAACATATAACAACTCCTTCTTCAACAAGTTGTTGAAATTCTGGTGTAACTTCAAATGTACCGTCAGAATGTCTAAATAATAAATTATGCTTTAATTTTACTTTATAATTAGTTGATGATCCTCTAAAATATTCATATGAACATATTAAAACTATATTTAAATTATATATAGTTTTATAATTTTCCCAATCAGATACCATAGATAGAGGACATAATAAAACTATATTTTTTACATTTAGCATTTTCATTGTCCATATAAAAATAATTGATTTACCAAGTCCCATAAATGACGTATCAAGTACAATTTTATTTGATTTAAATTTTTGTAAAATATTCTTTGCGTGAGTGTCTTGAATTTCAGAAAGTTCAATTTCCATATTTTTTTGTTTAATTTTTTTTATAATTTCAATTATGCGGATTATTGTAAGTTAAAAAAAATAATATCTGTGTATAGGTGATATAGTGATATTATATTTTTATGTCCAAAGAAATATTCAAAAAATATCATAATATGTTTAGAGGGGTAGTTCTACCCATTTTTCTTAAAAATTTGAAAACCAAAAAACCGAAAATTCAAAATTTACGTTTTTCCCGGATAGAAAAACAGTATCTGAGCACGATGTTTTCGTACCCGCAAAGGAGCAAAAAATAGGGTTCTACTATTATAGGTCCACCCCCTTTTTCTTTTCATTTTTTGAAGCATTTTTGACCTTGTTTCAAAATTTTATATTTATAATTTTATACACTTTAATGAAATTTAGTATCTATATATTATCTTTTAACGATAAAGATATAGTATAAATGATTAGTTTAAAATTTTAAACTAAAAATAGTATTAAAATACAGTATATTTCTAATCAAAAGAAATATTCAAAAAATATCATAATAGGGGGGTAGTTCGACCCATTTTTTCTTAAAATTTTGAAAACCAAAAAAAAGCCAAAATCAAAAATTTACGTTTTTCCCGGATCAAAAAACAGTATCTAAGCACGATGTTTTCGTACCTGTGAAGGAGCAAAAAATAGGGTTCTACTATTATAGTTTATTGTCCACACACTTACCCTTTTTCTTTTCATTTTTTGAAGCATTTTTGACCTGTTTTTAATTTATAATTTTAGATACTCTATCAAAAAAATATTAAGGATATAATACAAATAAATTAACTGTATTTTTAAAATGAATTTTTATATTTTTAATTAAATAAAATGGATCTATTTAACTATTTTTTTAACAATGGTGAATATATACGTCCCACTGAAATTCTTGAATTTTATATTAAAGACTTAATTTATATACACAAAACAATTAATAAAGAAATTATATATTGTTTATTGGAAAAATATCCTGATAAATTTAACTATATTAGGTGTTTTAAAGATAATCATGATAGAGATATATTTATTGATGAATATGTAAATCTTTTAAAGGACGAACAAAAACAAACTTTCTTTAAAAAAGGAACAATTTTGGTAAGTGATTATGAAAATATTTTAAAAAAAATAAGTCCCATGTTAAACGGAAATTATTTATTTGCTGATCCTAAAGATACAGAATTTCAAAAAATTTATCTTGGAAATTCTAAAAATAACGATACAATTATTATAGAAATTCAATCTGGAAAAATTTAGTAAAATTGAAAAAAAATAGTATTTTAACGTAAAAATGTTTGCTATAATATATTACACACCAGACTTTTCCGAATATTTTATAAAAATAGGAAGTTGTATTGAATTTAATGTAAAGTTTAAAAATTTAAAAGATCATTGGTTTAATAGGAAAATAAAAAGAAATTGGAGTCAAATTACATTAGAAGAAGAATATGCAAATAAAGTTTCAGATATTTTTAAGCAACACTCTAACAAATACATATATAATAACATTGTTAAAGAAGTATACATTATTTTTGTTAAACATCATAATATTTCAATTAATGATTTTAATAATATGTTAGAAACAGCTACTTTAATTGAAATCGAAAAATATAAAAATTAATAAATTAAAATGGATATTCATACGATTCATATTACACAATTACAAGAAATTATTACATTTAAAGGATCTTTAAATGAAAATAATGAAAATTATTATCAACCTTATGTTTTTAAATTTGACTTTGATTTATCAAAAACAACTAAAAAAAAGTTTATAGAATTTTGTGACAGTTTGAAATTAGATAAAAATATTTCAAGAGTAATATTTTCTGACTCTTCGTATATTGAATATAATAAATATAACAATAATTTAATTTTAAGTAATTCACAATCTAGAGTTATATTAAATATTATCTCTAATTATAAACTATTCATAAGAGAAATCGAAACATTACGTCTAGAATTATCAAAATAAATATTTGAATAAATATTTAAATGGAAAATGAAAATATAAATTAAAAAAATAATGAAAAAATTATGTCATCTGATTTTTTATCTAAATTTGGAAATTTACGTGAAAACAACATTGAAAGTTCAGGATTTAAAGGTTACGATCCAAATGTAAACAAACTTAGTTCCCCTTTAAATACAACTCCAATTTCAGCAAGAGCAACATCTAGTATATCAACTGCATCTTTCAACCATAAAATTGTGTCGAATAAAAATTTTGAACCTTATGTAATTGTATCTGCTCCACATGATAGTAGTGATGTATTTCTTCATGATATAGATTCAAAACGAATATTATTAACATATGAAGGAGAATTACACTTAGAAACATCAAATGGGAATATATTAAAAAAATCATATGATTTAATAAATACAATACATGGACAACAAAAAGGATATGTTTTTTATAAACAGACAAAAGAACATATGAATTTGATTGATAGCTTATTTGGAAATGAATGGAGAAATGAACTTAAAAATCCATTACCAGTAGTAGAAGAAAGAAATCCAGATTTATTATGGGAAGGTAAAATTGGAACAAATTCATTACAATTATTTGAATATAGTGATAAAGCATTAGCTTTATTTTCTTCAGAACATATGACTGATGTTTCTAATTTTATGTATAATCCATCATTAGCTCATCCTTTAGGAAAAAGAGCAGGATATATCATATCAAAAACTAGAGGAAAGGGAATTGGTGATATTAAAAGAATGATTCCTATTAATTTTGAAGAACTATATAAAAAATCACAACCTATTATTTCTTCAAATCCAGTTCAAAATCAAACTTTAATTGAATCAAGAAATATTTCGGAAGGTGGTAATATTTTTAATGTTGAATTATGGTTATATTCTCCAGCATCATATGCTTTAGTTTTTGAACCATTTGTTTCTATAGAAAGATCAAATATTAAAGAATCTAATCTTACTATCAATGGTAAAAGATTAGTGGGATATATATTAGCAAAAGCAAATAATAAAGCAATTTCTGAATTAATGGAAATTTTACCCGGTGTTAATTTAAACGATAATACTGCTGATACACAACCAATAACTACACAAATAACTACAGCTAAGAAAGAAGATAGAAATATTGAGGAAAGTATTATCCCAATAATACTTAAACTTACTAGTATAACTGACCTTGTTAGAAAAGAATTATTTGGTAAAGTTATTATTTATGGACCAAATGATGATGTTGAAAATGCATATGGAAACGAACAAGAAAATAAAATTATATTTTCAGGGAACACTGAAAATAACACAATTATTGTTTTAGAATTGATTTAATCTAAAAATAAGTGAATATTTTTTAAATTTAAAAAATATTTTTCTCTTAAAATGGACAATATCGAATTTGAAAATAAAATTAATGATCTATCAGATCAATTAAATATGTCATTTAGTATGTTAGATAAAAGTAATGACAATGTTAAACAAATTTCAACCAATCTTGCTGATAATATGTCAGAATTGCTTAATACTATATATGAAAATTTAAATGAAACAATTGATTTAGAAAAAACAAAAAATAATGAATTGCAATCAAAACTTGATAAATGTGATGAAAAAGAATATGAAAATATGAAAATGGTTATTACAACATTAAAAGAAGAAAATAAAATTTTAACAGAACATTGTAATGAAGAAAGTGATTATATCAGAGAATTAGAAGAAAAACTTATGGAATATGAAAACAAAGAAAATAAACATGATGATCTTGGTATAATTGCATTTAATTTTTTAAAAGAATTTTCACAAAAATACCAAGAATATACTGTTTTTATAAATAATAAATCATTGTTATATTTAAATTCCATTTGTCTATCTAATGATAATATGAATTTAAACGAAACTAACTTTTTAATTATGACATCAAACCCTCCTGATTATGCTGTTACTGATATGATTATGAAATCTAAAGAAATAGAACTAGATGGAATTGATATTTCATATGAAATTAATGATGATCAGAAGAGTGGCGATGTTATATTTGGTAATTCTAAAACTCAATTTGTCGTAAAATTTTTTGTTAATGAATTTTATGATAAAACTAAAAAAATAAGGTGCGTAAATGAATATTCTGAACCTGATTCTGAATCTGATTATGATTTTTATTATCGCAATTTACTTTTTTAATTAATTTTTTTTTTAATTTAAAAAATGGATAACGATTTGATCCATGATACAAATGTACTTACTGAAATTTATAATGAACTTAATAAACATTCTGTTATATTTCAAAGATTTTCACATTATATATCTTTATATACAACTAAATCAGATGATGACAAAAATATAAGAATATATAGAATGCCTCATATTACACAAGAAATGTTTGACAATTTTAATTTAATGGATATAAAACTTGAAAATACTATTTTTAAACAAAAATGTCAAGATGTAATGAGATTATGTAAAACTAAAGTTAATATATTTTTCTTCTTAGAAAAAACAACACAAATAAATACATTTTTCTTTGCATGTTTTATAGCATATATTCAATATAAAAATAATAGAATTCCATTTCATATTACAATAATGGCAATTTTATTTATATGTTTTGTTGAAATAATCAATATATTTGGTGAATGGAGTAAACTTAGAGAAAAATATTCACATATATATCATCTATTTAGTGGTTTAACAAATTATAGAGGTAAAGATAGAAATGATAAATTTAGATTATATTCTGAATATTTTACAGGAAATTGTTTATTTTGTGATGATATTAACTTAATAAATTCATAAAATAAAAATACATTTTAATAATTATTAAAATGGACGATCTATCAACAATGATACCATATTATCCTGATGTTAATTCTGGAAATGCTCAAAAAATTTTAAATTCGATGATGGAATTTTTTACTGAAGGTTCTAATAATGAAAGACAAATTTTAACTAAAAAAGGAGAATATTTTCATCATCAAATTTATATAGCACGACTTTTTAATATAACATGGCGATTACTTTTAATTTGGCTTCCTGGAACTGGAAAATCATGCGGTGAAATTGCTGCAGATTTGCGAGTTTTAGAAACATCAAGTTTATTTCATAAAGTAATTATTGCAACAACATCTTCACTTACAAAATCAATGGAAAATCAAACATTATGTAAATGTACAGATGGAATTTTTTTAAAACAAGGTAGAAATGGAATTGAAGAACCAACTAAAGAATTCAAAACTACATATTTTATTATATCACATCATCAATTATTTATTAAAGCAAAAGGTAAAACTGTTAAAGAATTAAATGATGAATTTAATGAAACAATTCTCCAAATTGATGAAATATCAAAAATAATATTAAGTGACTTTTTTGGAAGAAAAACAAATGAAGAGAATACAAAATATACAATCCCTAAAATTCTTAATGATATTTATTACATTAAAACAGTTGAAGAATTAGATAACAAATTAATAATTAATTCAAACCTAAAATATATACAAATTTGGAGAATTGTACATGGAGTTAAAAATATTAAATTTATGGGATTAACGGGAACACCAATTATTAACCATCCAATTGAATTTTTTATGCTTGCAAATCTTATGTTACCCTTAGATAATCAATATGATTTAAAAGATATTTCAAATAAATTTTTTTCATTAACATTAAATGATTACTCTAGATTAAATGGATATATTTCATATGTTGGTAAATCTGTTTCTGTGGCAATTCCAAATTATAAAGGTAATGTATTAGACCATTCATTTAAATTTAATGAATTAAAAGAACCAGTAAAATCACAAATTAAATTATATTTTACAGAATTATATGATATTCAAGCTGAAACGTTATATTCTGATATAAATATTGCTAATTCTACAAATATTAAAGCTTTACAAAAACAATGTTATGTTAATTTAAATGGTGAATATGGACTTGAAACACTTGAAGATGAGGATGATGATGATGAGAATGAAGATGAAGAAAAGGAATATGATGATGAAGATAGAATTTTTGAAAGTAAATCATTGTCGATAAAATTAAACCAAATGAAACAATGCGCACTTTTATTGGATATTGTGCAACGTGAATCGATATTATTTAAAAATAAAGAAAGAGGTTGTTCTTATGTATATAGTAAATTAACAAAAACAATATTTGCATCATTTAAAAAATTATTTGAATTATATGGATTTATTGTTCTAACTACTGAAAATTTGACTTTCACAAAACAAACATATGGAAGTTATTGTAATTCTAGTAGAATTAAAATAACTGGATTAACTCCAAATGATAATAAACCTAAAGTTATTTTTATTGAACGTAAAATGAAGAAAAGCGATAGAGAAGAAATTCTTAAAATTATGAGTTCAAAAGAGAATGTTAACGGTAGAATAATTCAAGTAATGGTATCTTCAAAAATTTTTGAAATGGGAGTTAATATTGGAAATATTGTAAGAATGTATCGTTTAGTTCCAGAATTAAATGAAAGTACAATGGATCAAACTAAAGATAGAATTTTTAGAGAAGATTCTCATAATAATTGGAGAGAATATCAAAGTGAAAAGACGGGAATTCCAATTAATGAAATTATTCCAATAGTTGATGTATATGATTATTGTCCTTATTATAGATATTTCTTTTGTAATATTACTGATGTTAATTATTTTCCACCAAATTCATTAAAAATGATAAATGAAATTCAATTAGACACTTTTAATTTAAATAATATCGAAAGCGTAAGATTTTTATCTCAGAGTATATGTCACATTATTGGATTTTGTAAAAATGGAGCAATTAAAAATATAAAAGTTAATGATATTTACATTTTAGATTCACCATTATTTTTAATATGTAATGAAGGAGAAAAACCATTTGATAAATTAAATGAACTTTTAATAGATAATAATTCACAACTTTATAAAGATTTTGAATTACTTAATGATGAAGAATATGAAGTTGTAGTATTCTATTCTGGTGTTGTACAAACATATAAATGTGGAAATAACATATTTGATTTATTAGGGTCTAAAGTTTTAATATATAACCAAAAATTTGATAATAAACATTTATATAAACCTAAAAATAGATTTGATAATAATTATATAACTGATGGTGACAATAATTATTATGCAATTGGTTTATATAATGACGAAATTTTATTTTCACCATTACAAATGCAAGTAGTTTCTATTTCATATTCACAATATTTACTTATGGAAGAAAAATCATTTCCTACTCATAAAGTTCTAAGACCAGTAAAACAAATGGCAATTGATTGTATTTCTAACAAGTTAAGAAATGTCCTCAATCCAGAATTAGATAATACATCAGTTTGTGATTATGAAAAATGTGATTATAAATGTTTCTCTGAAATTGTAGATATACCAAATAAAGATATTGTTATAGATACAAATAATAAATTTTGGGATAATTATGAAATTATATATTCTGAAGGAATAGTTAATGAATGTAAAAATAAAATAATAGATCTAATTTTGTCAAAAAATGGAAGTATATCTTTTTCTAAAATATATGAACATTTATCTAAATATAGAAGATATTTTATAACAAAATCTATTTTAGATTTAATCACAAATCAATATAAACATAGAGATGAATTTGGATACCCAATATATCTATCACATGATAAAAATTCTTTATTTTTCAAAAGAGATTTTTCAAAAAACACTATAGAATTTAATCATTTCCCATTAACAAAACTATTAATTGGTACTATGTCGGAACCTGATTTCAATAATATAAATAATAATATAGATGAAAATATTATTGAAAATATAGAAAATATAGAAATTTTTGAATATGAAGATGATAATGATTATGAAAATAAGATGTTAATTTCCTTAAATAATTTGATAAACAAATTTAAATTATACTCATCAAATCAAAAAATATTAGAAAATTCATATTGTAGAATAATATATTCTAAATTATTTCCAGATAATAATGATTATAAAGAACGACCAATTGACAGATTTGTATTAAACAATTATTTATTTTACATTCATAAAATAGATTATACGAATAAAACATATTATCTTCATACATTAGCAAAAGAAGAATTAAAAGAAAATAAACAAAAAATTATAAATAATCAAATTAACATTAAATCATTTAGAATTTTTGATTTGACAGAAAATAATGTTCCAATATTTAGAGATGCAAATTCACAAGAGAAAAAAATATTCATTCCATTTATTATTCAAGAAAATAAGCAAAGTTTTAATCCAGAATTAATGATTTATGTTTATAAATTTGATAATAATAGAAATATTATTGGTATAGATGAAATAAAATCACCATATTATATTTCATCTAGTTCACATGGTGATAAAATGGTAACTACATTTACAAAAAGAAAATCATCAAGTACAAAAGACGGTAGAAGTTTTGATAGCATAGAAAAAAATACAATCATAGCAATAATTCAATATTTATATGAAAATATTTCAAGGGAACATTATCCAAATATAGATGAGTTATTTGATCAATTTAATTTAAAATTAAATTCAAATTCACAGAAAAAATTTCTTTTAGTTACATTAAAAGAAATTTTTCGGAAATTGGATTTAATTTTTTCCATTGATACTATTATAACAAATAAATAAACCTATTAAATTGTGATTACAATTTAAAATTTAAAATGTCTTTTTAGTGAAACTGTTAATTTTTTAGAACATTTAAATGAAATCATTTTTTGCGGTACATTTTTACATTCACCAATTTCACACATTACTGCTTGATATCTATTATTTGAATTTTCATCAAAATAATATCCATTTTCATTAATATTCAATCCTACTATATAATTTATAGTTCCATATTTACTTATAATAATTGATTTTGTTAATAATGTTTTATTTGATAATTTAGAAAATATGCTAGAAATAAGATTTTTTTTAACTTCATCACTTAAATTAAATTCTCTACATTTTCTTATAGCAAATTCTTCTATATACATTCCTTGTTTAAATACACTTATATTAAGTTTTTCTGTTTCATTATCATCTAAATTTTCATTATTTATTTCTTCTACATTATGTTTAATTATATCTTCTTTTTTAGAGCAGTGAGAAGAATATGTAGATATAAATTCTTTACATTCACAATAATTTGGATAATCCAAATCAATATCAGTTTCAATGTTCATATTACCAACACATTTTATTTCCATTGATTTAACACCGCCTTTTATTTTACAAGTTAAGTTTGGATGTATATATTTTAATCCTTTCCAAAAATTCCCTTTTGCCATAACCTCAAAAAAATGTTTCCATTGTAATTCTTCTTTTATTTCTGCTATTTTCGAATAATACAAAAATACAGAAAATTTTATGGGTGATGAGCCACCCATTCTAACATTAGATGATTTACCATCCAATTTACCCGATATTATATTTTTGTTCTTTCCAACTATAATAACTGTTTTACTTAAATTCATTTTTTATAATTATAAAAATAAAATCATAATTTCATTTTTTGTAAGTGTGTGAAATTAAATTAATAATACAAAAATGAAAATAAAAAATACAAAAAAATAAAATGGATTTAATTAATAAAATAATTGATTTACTCTTTAGTGTAGTATTTGTATTTATGAACATAAAAATAACAGTGATACATTTAATTTGTGTTTCATTTTTTGTAACTTTTATATATATATTTGAAAGTAAATGTGAAGCGAAAGAAAAAGAACAGAAATGGGAATATGAATTTGATTATGATAATGACTATGAAGGAGAAGTTAAAATATTTGATATTAGTGGGAATATTGGAGTTGGTAAATCTGAAATTATCTCTAAGTTAAAACAACTTACTGAAAATAGAAATGATTTTATAATTGTTGATGAACCTGTTGATATTTGGGAGAAAACATATGTAAATGGTAAAAATATTCTTGAAGCATTCTATGAAAATAAAGAAAATATGGCATTTACATTTCAAATGTTTGTTATGGATACAATATATCAACGTCTTCTTGAAATTAGATCTCAAGCAAAGGAAAAATCTAAAAAACTAGGAAAACCCGTAATAATAATTATGGAACGTACATTGTTATCAAGTTATAATGTTTTTGCAAAGATGTTATATGATGAAAAATATATTAATGGGTATGAATGGATATGTTATACACAATACTATAATAGAATTGTTAACAATATTGAGATTAACGGTTATATATATATTAGAACAGACCCAAAAACATGTTTTAACAGAATAAAAACAAGAGGAAGACCTGGCGAGGAAAATATTACTCTTACATATCTTAGAAAATGTGATATGTATCATGAAACATTCTATAACTTAATTAAAAACAAATATAGATGTGTTATTATTCCGAATGAAAAATGTAAAATGAGTCCCGAATATCAAAATGAAATAGAAAATATTATGAATTTTTTAGAAGAATAATTTCAAAAAATTTTTTTTAAATAAAAAAGAATGAATTGGGAATTTTGGATTATGATTATTTTAATTGTTATAATCTTAATAATTGTTTGTATAAATTTATATTATACACAATGCATTAGAAATAATTATCAATGTACACAGAAAAACTTAAAAACTGTTTTAAATGAATTTAAAAATCTTAATAATAATGTCATTAAAGATTTAAACACATGTAATAATGATTTTATGTTTGGAGATACACCTACTTTTAGTGACTTAGGAAAATCTTCAGTAGATACAAAGTCAATTAGATGTTAATTTGAAATTTCAAATTAAATTGAAAAAAATTTATGGAAATATCAAAAATGCAATATTATATTAAAACTGAACGATCATACTTAACTGGAGAAAAATTAAATATTGACAATTTATTAGAACAATGTGTTAGGGAAGTTGATGGACTTTTAATTAATAACCCCGAAATTTTTGCTTTTGGGAAAAAATGTACCCAACATAGAAGTATTGGTTTTTTTCAAACACTTCTATGGGTTACAGATATTCTGGACAATTAGCTAAATCTATACCACTCACACCAAACATAGAAGTATTATTAAACTATATAAATTCTGGACTTTCTTCAGATTTTAATGGAATTTTAGTAAATAAATATGCAGATGGAAATGATTATATTAGTAAACACAGTGATGATGAAAAAGGTTTATCGCAAGATGGTGTTGTAGCATTATCATACGGAGCTGTTCGAAAATTTAGAATTAGAAACAAACAAACAGGAGATATAGTTTCTGATATACCCACAAACCAAGGAGAATTATTAATAATGGGTGGTGATTTTCAAAAAGAATTTACACATGAAATACCTATCGAAAAAAAAGTTAATCAAACAAGATATTCTTTTACTTTTAGAAAACACAATGAGTAAACTTTAAATTTAAAAAAAGATATCGTTATATTGAAATTTCAATATAAAAAATAGTATCTGAAAATAGTATTTTTGTATTCAGAAGAATCATTCAAAAAATTTGTATAAAAGAAGTGGAAGGGGAGTTCGACTCATTTTTCTTAAAAATTTGAAAACCAAAAATGCCAAAATCAAAAATTTACGTTTTTCCCGGATCGAAAAACAGTATCTGAGCACGATATTTTCGTACCCGCAAAGGAGCAAAAAATAGGGCTATACTATTATAGGTCCACCCCCTTTTTCTTTTCATTTTTTGAAGCATTTTTGACCTTGTTTCAAAATTTTATATTTATAATTTTAGACACTTTAGTGAAAATTAGTATATAGATATTATCTTTTAACATTAAAGATATAATATAAATGATTAGTTTAATATTTTAAACTGTAGATAATATATATAAATAGTATTTTTGTATTCAGAAGAAAAATTCAAAAAAATTAATAGAAGGGGAGAGGAGAGGAGTTCCACTCATTTTTCTTTAAAATTTGAAAACCAAAAAAAGCCAAAATCAAAAATTTACGTTTTTCCCGGACAGAAAAACAGTATCTGAGCACGATATTTTCGTACCCGAGAAGGAGCAAAAAATAGGGTTCTACTATTATAGGTCCACCCCCTTTTTCTTTTCATTTTTTGAAGCATTTTTGACCTT
>Ga0100385_1003421_pt1 | contig 14199 bp, 22 predicted proteins | sample CryGeymeta201509_FD_81543 | JGI IMG/M metagenome (GOLD analysis project Ga0100385, IMG submission 81543) | Groundwater microbial communities from Crystal Geyser aquifers in Utah, USA - Crystal Geyser metaG 2015-09 | ecosystem: Environmental > Aquatic > Deep subsurface > Groundwater | place: USA... | reverse complement strand
TGAGCCAGAGTTAACCTGAGACCTCCATGGATTCTTTCATTCAGAGTGATCGCATATTGATTGGAATCATCAGCAGTTGCTCTTTTAAGAGCTGTGTGAGTACCAACTAATCCAGCATGCCCCAAAGTCTCAAATAAAATTTGCCCTTTGCTCTGATACTGGTTTCTGATTGAATTATTAGCCAGATACTCCTGAAATCCGTAATCAAGATTTCTCCCAAAGAGAGCTGAATTAGCGGATGAGACTGTGATGGCTGTGCAAAATTTATGAGCAGCTCCTAGCTCATACATATAGTTGAAGACAACAATATCAGAAGCTGGGATTCCCAATGGCATTGAAATGGATTAGCACTATTCATAGAATTCATAACCCACTTTATGTCTGAACCATCTTGGAGCCTTTGAATTCAGGACTCTAGCAATTGCAAAAGCATACCTGAACTTAGGGACTGATTGTTTAAGGTATTTGATGAAGGCTAGGATAGAGTCTTTCTTCTCTTTAGTCTGCTGGGTATATCTTTCGTTAGGTGGTCTGTCGAGATCGACAGTGTATGTCTGACTCGAGACATAGACTACAACAAGCAGTAACAGAAAGATAATTTTGCTTGCAATCATTGAGGTAGTTTATTAATATTTATGAGTTAATATATAACTATGGCACTAAATGTCAATATTGTCGATTCATTCAATTCATATCATTTTCTTATGTTTGATAATCATAAATGACAGTTATGTAGATTAGGCTATCACAATCCCTTGAGTTCGTCCATAAATCCCTTGTTTTAAGCGTAGTATTTTTCCTAGTGCTTCTTCTCCTACTCCATCAACTTATTCTTCTCCTCCATCGCTATCTCTTGCTGCAAAACGTTCTTCATGTCTTCTACCACCGCATCGTTGCCCACCTCTGTCCCGGTCATGATCTCGGTCATCATCTTGTTGTTTATCATCATCTCATCCATCTTGTTGTTAAACATCTCCATCTGGTTCGACATAGTCTCGAAATTGAAGTTACCCATCGACTGACTAGCCACATTAGTGAGACTGGTGAAGTTGTTGATTAGTTGCTCGTTGTTCTTCATCGACTTTACTTGACCACACATGTAGTCCATTTTCAAGGCGATTCGTTGAGTGGAAAGGACTAGATGGACATCAATATACATTCGTTGTGCTTGGCAGCTGCACTCATCAGGTACATTTTGGCCGATTCGTCATCATTTTTCTTCAGGGAATCCTTTGCTTTCTTTTTGTACTTTTAAGACTCTTTTTCCGCCTTCTTGGCTGCCCTTTCAAGAGTTTTAGACTGGATCTTCATTTAGATGATGCTGTCTTAAAGGGTCATTTTCTTTTTGGGTGGAGGTGCTTAATTTCCCATCGGTTTTTGTGCTCAGATATATTATATAACTCCACCCTTCCATAATACCCTCTTATATAAGCTACAATTGCTGTTTGGTCTGATCCTTGACTCACTTCCATCTTGAGGTAAGTTTTTATTTTAGTTTTAAATTATATATTCTTATTTGATCGTTAATTACTTAAATTCATATGGACGAACGAGGTCTGCACAGAGGTAACTCTCTTCTTCACTCAGAATAAACAACTATTGAATAAAAAGATAAACGAGGAATGACCGTCAATAAATATATCAAAGGCCGATATCTGGGCAAAGTACACTCACTATCTATTCAGGGAGGGTTTGCTAAGTGCTACGAGTTCACGCATGCCGGCACAGGCAGAAAGTATGCAGCTAAGATAATCGAAAAGGCGACACTGACTCGATCTAAGGCCAAGGAAAAGGTACAAAGAGTCTTATTCAGTTAGCATCCTAAATTGAAATCCATAAATCGGTAAAATCATAATTTGTCGTGAAATACTAAAAACATTTCGAAGACTCTGCTAACGTCTACATCCTTCTCGAACTATGCACCAACCAAACCATGAACGAGCTCATCAAGAGAAGAAAGCGCATCACTTAGATCGAGGCTCGTTACTATATCAGACAAATTGCCCTCGCAATGAAAGATTTTCAAGACCAACTCATCATTCACAGAGACCTTAAGCTTGGAAACCTTTTATTGACGGATACCCTCTAGATCAGAATCAGCGACTTCGGACTAGCTGCAAAATTAAACCACCGTGGAGAGAGAAGAAAAACAATGTGTGGCACTCCTAACTATATAGCTCCCTAAATCTTATAAAGTATAACTTTTGTGATTCAGACCATACAAACAATGGACATTCTTATGAAGTGGATATCTGGAGTTTGGGAGTCATCGCCTATGCCTGTTTGGTCGGTCGACCTCCTTTTGAGACCAATGACGTCAAAACAACTTACACCAAAATAAAAATGTGCAACTACTCCTTCCCCTAGCATATCGCTCTTTCAACTGTGGCCAAACATTTCATTTCAAAGTTGTTACAAAAAGACCCCAGACACAGACTTACAATCTAGGAAGTTCTCAATGATCAATTTTTCTCCTTCCCGATCCCTGAAGCTCTTCCAACCACTCTCCTTGCCTGTCCACCAAATAAAGCCTTTGTTGACAAGTATCACATCGTTAGCAATCCTGAGCTCAAACATAGAGACAGCACCGAGTCAAATACTCTGAAAACGGATAGATACCTCGAAAAAGGAGAGTCAGTAAGAACTTTAGTTCGAACAAATAGTATCGAGCAGTTGAATAAAAATAATTATGGACAAAGGGCAGCATCTACTGCTGCTCTGACAAGAGGAAGAATGCTTTCTTCTCGCACAGACCTCCAAAAATCAACACCGCCTCCTGTTCAGACTGCTATGGCCCCTTTTGTTTGGATCACCTTTTATGAGGAAAATACTAAGTTTGGCATGGCCTATATTCTCAATTCTGGAGCTACTGGAATGCGTTTCAATGACTCAACTACTCTAATTTCCAACACCCAATTCCAGAAATTGAAGTACAGAGATTTTCTTACCAGCACAGTTGAAGAAAAGCTCTTTGATACATCAAGTGTCCCCAACAGCCTGAACAAAAAATACAAAATTATCAGCTACTATCAAAAATAGTTGAAGAACAAGAAGGAAAATTACGAAACTGGTCTCACTAATGAACAAATTATAATGAGAGAAAGGCAGCGTTTCAAAGAAAACTCATAAACCGCCATGACAGTCTGGGTTACAAAATATGTAAAAACTTCAAAGGCCACAATTTTCTACTTCAACAACAAAGATTACCAAACTATTTTCCAGGATTTCACTGAACTTCTCTTCTCCAAAGAAAACATCACATATGTCAACAAATTGGGAGAAAGAAGCTACTTCAAGAAAGAGAACGTTGACTCTCAGATTGAAGAAATCAGGAAGAGATATAAATATGCTGTGAATGTGATTCAGAGCATGCGAGAGAGTAAGAACTCGAAATAGAGAGAGAGTAGATAGAAATAAAATAGACCCGAGGTTGTTCAACCAACAATCGCCCGTTCTTCCTCAGTGTTAAAAATGGAAAAAGCTCAGCCTGTGACCCTCAGAGGCAGTGCTTCAACCAGCAGAATCAATGGGGCCAGAATAATGAGATATTGATATAATTAGCTTTTGACTATCACAACTAGTTATTAACTTATCAATTCAGGAAATATCAATCTCTTTGGCTTCTCCGGCTTATTTTGCCAACTTCTTTCTTGCGACTGCCGCTAATAGAAAACTGTGAAAAGCTAGAGCTGTTGCTTATAACGTCGTTATCTTCTTAATAGTATTCAATGTCTCTGTTGGCTCCACTCGAAAGTTATTGATTATTTCGCTTTTGGTTAGACTCAATATTGCTGCTGAGTCTGCTTCTCTCAACTTAGCCTAAACTTGCTTCCAATTGTCCACTCACATCATTTCTGGATCTTTGAAATTCTTTCTTTGAGGAAGTTTTTTGGTGCTCACTGCTGCCTGCTTATTTGCTCGCTTTGAAATCGGATCTAGGCTGTCGGGAGTAGCCTTCATAGAAATGAGGAAAGGTTTCTTGATTTTGAGGATCTTCATTCATGCTACTTTCTTCCATCTAGCTCTAGTCACTGTACTCGTATTGTTTGAATCCAGCTTGGAACTCGTGATCTCTCTTTCGCTGCATGAACCTGATTCTATCCTTATCAAGCAGTGCTTTGATCTTGCTTGTTGCCTTTCCATAATCAGATAAAGTTCTATCTCTTTTCAGCCTGTCTAAACTCTCCCCTTTCTATTTTTCCTCTTTCAGTTTAAGCAGTTCTTCTTTGTTGATCTCCTCTTGATAAACGTGCTTCTTGTAGTCATGAGACTGACGCTTGACTCTTGGCTCCTGTTCAAGCAGGCAAGAAGGAGGGAATTACAAAGCTTATCTGACAGCAGAGTCATCCAGATGATGCCTTGATATATATGCCTTTCTCTTGGCAAAAGGGTTCAATGTAGAATTATTCTATTTTCCGTAATTTTGCTCATTGACATCTTGTGTAGGTTTTTGAATTTGATCTTTTCTTGGACTTTTCTTACTATTTTTGAGGTCTCTGTCGTTAGAAATTGATTTCATTTTAGTAAATTTCCCCTGTTATTTTGTATTTCTCAAACCTTTGTTGTTTTATTAATTGCTTTGACTACTCTGTTAAACCTGTCTCCTGACTATCTGGCTAAGTTATTGGATGTCATGTCTTATATTGTTGAGCTCATGCTCGACATAAGCATTGTTGCCTTGACGTTGGCAGCACAAGGAACGCTGGACTTCGAGTCCAAGAGTTATAAGATGCTTGATGGCATCTTTATGGTGATTCTTGTCAATGTGGGAGAGATAGTTGCTAAGCTCGGGTAATTAACTGACTAACTTTTACATTTTATTATTCAAAATCCAGAGTGACATATATATCTGTGTGCCTAGTAAATATAATAGTTCATGGAATCACTCACCAACAACCTGACTGTTTCCCTTCCTGAGTCCATCAAAGAAGAGCTACCACCCAGCATTAGCACTCCTCTGAAATAGGAGGTAGTAGATGAAATTCATTCGAGTCTCAATAATGAGCAAAATGATAAGTCAATCGGGCATAGTAAACACAAATCTGCATTTGGAAGCTATATGAAGGAATATGACGACAAAGAAGGTCCTCCTTGCAAATCTGATGAGGAAAAGATCAGCAAAAGGAGAAAGATGAAGAAGCCACGAAAAATAAGGACTCTAATCACCAAAGAAAAGTTGCTCCGAATGAATAAAATTTTCGGGTAGTTTACCAACAACCAATAAGCAAACAAGAAAAATATGAGCCTGAAAGAGATAGCCTCTATCCTTGAGCTGGGATACTCTACAATTCTTCACAAATACAGATAGTACAGAGCCCACAAAAAAGTAAAGGCGGGAGCACTGATTGCTTCTATGCAGAAAAAAAGAAAATACAAAAAATCACTGGAGGTTGAAAAGCTTATCCAAAAAGCAATGGCTCAGATGGAGTTCTACACAGCTACTGAGGTGACTGACTTCATCTAACAACATTACGGCAAAAAGTTTTCGAGGTCAATCATCTCTCGCCACCTAGGATAGATGGGATTCAGCTACAAAAATGTCACTGGAGGTTTACATGCTAACAATGGAAACAAGCTAGAAAAGATTAAGAAAATTTACGCAGAGATTATGTGGCCTCTAATCGAAAGTCGACAAACTTTGATCTATTTCGACTAGCTCAGTTGTTGTGTTCGAGACAGCAACCCCGATAATCCAGTGGTCATAACTGTTGTAATAGCTGCCTCTGTGCACGGCGTTCTGTACTTTCATCTTTAAAACGGATTCATTACGAGGGAGAAGTTTTTCGATATAATCAAATAATTTCTGATTACTCTCAAAGCTAGCAGCCTTTGTAAACTGATCCAGGGAGACAATGAGTAGCTTTACGTTGTAGCTGATCTCGACTCCATCCATAGAGATAGCTGTGAGCAGGCGACTATTTCTGGTCTGGCCCCGATGCTGATCTAAGAAAACGCCTAGATTTTGTATATTCCTCCTCACTCGCCATAATTCAATCCTTTGGAGCAAATATTCGCAAAAATAAAGGATATGTTGAGGGAGAAGATAAATTCCGGAGAAGTACAGGACTACGACACTCTTTGGGAGGAGCTTGACGGCATTATGCAGGCCACTCGATAGGACAATATTGAGGATGCTTTCAATTCTGTCAATAGCGAAATTGCTACGTACTTACCAAAGCGTGTCAAGATTGATCATTGATGCTATTATTACTTCTTAAATTATTTGAAGCAAGTGTGCCCATTTGTCTGATATATTTCATCGGAATGTTTTATTAATTGAAGCCAATTTTCTCTCAAGATATAATTATTTAGCTATGTTCGGTTTCCCTGCTGCTGGAAATAACGGTCCTATTCCTGCCCCCAACTCAAACGCACAAAAGCTGATTGATGCCATTCGTGATCAAACCGAAGGAGTACCACCTCATATGGTCTATGTTATCGACATTGTATCGGTCAGATTTGGAGGTTACTTTACTGCAGACGTGAGAGCTTAGCTCGAGAGATACAGATTCCTGCAGATGCTGACTCTCAACGATTGTGGCATTGTTTCTTTGGATAATTTCCCAAACATTCCTTCTCTGATCAGACTTGACATGGTGTTCAATAACATCCCAGGAGAGCACCTTCAATATCTATCCAATTTGAGACATATCCAGACTCTGATGCTTGGAGCCAATAAAATAGATAAACTAGAACACCTTAATCCCTTGAAATCAATGAGATCTCTTCTGCAGCTAGATTTGCTTAATAATGAAGTTGTCAAATTGCCAGGTTACCGAGCTCATGTGTTCAGCTTGCTGCCTTCCCTCAGCATCCTCGACACTCTCGACAAAATTGGCAAGGATGCCTTCAATAACAAATCCATGCTTGAAGCTGCCTCTCGAGTCCCTGATACTCTCTTTGACAAGAGCCCACCTCCTCCTCCAGCTCCCATCCACTTGCCAATTCACAACAGATAAAACAAGAAACTCAAGGCTGCTCTTGCCAGGACAGGTTCTCTGGATAGCATGAACTCACACAAGCCAAAAGCTAGTAAACCTGCTAAACTACCAACTGTAAGAACCGCGAGAGCAAAGCTGGGTAAGGCCAAGGCAGCTGTTGGTGGAGGCAAGACTAGATCATCCAAAGCTGGCCTTCTGTTCCCGGTCGGAAGAATAAAAAGAAAATTAAAGGAAGTGATGGTCGGTCAAAGAGTAGGAGTTGGTAGCGCCATTTATATGGCTGCTACTTTGGAATATTTGGCAGCCTAACTGCTTGAAATTGCAGGAAACGAAGCTAAGCATGATCACAAGAAGAGAATAACTCCCATGAACATCAAAAAATCCCTCAAGAACGACGATGAGATGAACAAGATGTTACAGAACGTGACGATCGGCCTGATTGCTGAATGATTTTATTCAATTATGTTTACACACTTCTTATGTTTATAATGATTCCCAACTACGATACTGTCCTTTGTCCAGGTGGACAGCGACAGTTATCTCCCTTTTCTAGTTTGCTCAAACTAGAAGTCGTGCCGTTTTCCTTCCACCGACAGACCCATAACTGCATATATTACACTGACATCAGAGATAACTTAGTCACCAACCTGATGGAGCTCTCCTTCAATCAGAAGGGATAGACCCACCTCAAAGAATTGTAAGAGTTCATGGGAGTATATGAAAATAGTTGTTTTGGAGATGAACACGTTTTTTTAATAAACAAAGAAGGAGATATCATATATTACGACTTAGTTGATAAGCATTCTTTTTTTGTGGAGAAGCAACACCCTTCACCTTTCAGCTCAATACAAGTACACAACATTGGGGAGCATTTCATCACTTGTGGAGGAAATATTGTCGGAAGTAACAACTAAAACGAGAAAATCATCAAATTGTGGCAGTATGAAGATGATGAGCTGATCTCGAAGGCTCGGATCAACACAGGCCACACTCAAGCCATCTAAAATAGCATGACTATGGGAACAAATCGGATCATTACCATGGCAAATGATAGCAGCCTTAGAGTTACCAACCTAGCTACTCAGCAGCTAGAGCAGGTCATAAAAATCAACAAAGAGTATTACTCTGGTCTACAATATGACTGGAATACAGTTATGGCTGGAGGTCTGGGAAAAAGCCTCGATATTTTAGACCTTCGCTCAAAAAAAATTGTCCACTCTCACCAATTACATCTTCCCGTACTTCAAATATGCTAAATAACACGGCTGTCAGGCAACTAAATTATATTTGCCAACGTCAACCATTTATACTCCCTAGACTTGCGATCATTTGAGCTCACAGAAAGAGGAGTCTATGATGGTGAGCGAGTCAGCAAAATTCAGGCCATCAGTTCTGACATTCTGATGATTGGCAATCGTGACAAGACGATGTAATTGTGGCATTTTGTCTGAGCTCCGAGGATTGTGTTATTTTTTATTGTAATTATTTCTACATGAGCACGATATATAAACCTTTACAGAAACTTTAGCCATAAAGCCATAGTCGTCTCTCCAGAACATAGCCGGCAGAGGTTGATGAGTATAATAAGCTTTAGAAAGAGGCTAAGATGTATCTCTTTGAACTCAATAAGGAGATCGACCTGCATTACCATCCGTTTCACGACAAAAAAATCAAAATGACCTAATGTTCTGTTTCCCAATGGCAATATTCCTAACATGAAAACAGTCATCAAAAAGCATAAAATAAGGCATCAAAGTATGTGAAGAAGAAAGTAGCAAGAAAGCACAGCTTGACCACTAAGGAAATGCTGACTCCCTTCTAAAGATCACTAATAGCTTCTGAAACACCTCATAGTTAGGCTCAGTCCACATAAAAATACCTAAAAAGTGGTAGATAGAATGCCAGGAATATTAGACTCACCACTTAATGCATTCTAGATGAAAATTAGCCAGCTGATCCTTTGACTGAGATTAAAGTAAAGTTAAGAACACCCAAACAATCCATACATGTTCGACAAATGCGAATGGCTAAGCGAAAAACAACAGAAAGATTAGAGTACAATGCCAGAACTAGCTAGTGTTCGACTGAAAGAACTCCAGGTAGAGAGTGGCTTCCTCGGATTGACAAAAAATACAGTCAGGACCAAAGCCATAAAAATAAATATCGATAAGCTTTCAGGCCCAATCACTTTATAAAATATACACTTCCTTTATCCTCCCCCTTAAGCCGAGAGTTAGTACAGATCAATGAGATGTTAATTGAGGAAGGGAAGCATTTGCATCCATACTCCAGGAAATGATACTATTTTTAATTATTGTAAGTAAATAACTATTGAGATCAATCGAAATCGTCGTTCTTTCCCATCATGTAATTCTTAATCTACATCTCATCCTCGTCAGAGTCCCCAGAGAAATTTGCCTTCTCTACCTCCATCTTCATCTCTGCAGATTTCTTCATTGATTTCATAGGAGCAGGCTTTTTGGGTGCAAGAGAAGCTTTTTTCTCCTTGGTTCCTTTCAAAAGAGAAGCAAAAAAGCCCTTGACTCCCCCAGACTCCTACTTTTCAGGTTAAGGCTATTCAACGTCCATAACAGATTCTTCGATGACCGGCTTCATTTACTTAATCTGAGCTTTTTCCGATTTTTTGATTTTGTTGGAGATAGCTTAATTCATTCTCCTATTTTTGCTGTTGAAGGCTACCTGTTGAGCCTGGAACTTAGATTCTTGGAAGTTATTATTCATATAATTTGACCATTGATTATTGTACTATTATGAGCCCAGGATATCTCCTCTAGAGTACATAGCAGCAGTATTGGTGGCAATTCTCTGATGAACTACACCGATATTTGCCTCTTTCTCCATTTCCTTCTTCTCAGTCGTGGTTTGTGACTCTGAACTAATGACTCTGAGGAATTTTCCTCCTTTGGGACTTGAGTAAGTGATTTGAGACTGGAATGGAACTTTCTTGAGATTGTCAATATCAATTTATAGGAATTTGAGATCTTATTAATTTCTAACCTCATACTCAAAGGTCAACTTTGTCTTGGAAGTAGCATTGGAAAATTCTTTGACAAGGATCGTTTTATTATCCTTGAGAATGTTGGGATCTTCGTTTCTGAAGGTTAGTGCTTTATGAAGCATAATTTTGACCTCCACGTTTAATCCAACAACCTCATCTTTTAGAATGTTGGCAAAGTCATCTGACAATTTTTCAGGATTGACCACCTTCACATTGCCATTGGTTTACTCAACTACCTTAGATAGAATCTACAGCTTTGAACTTTCACCTTTAATGGTTACAATGCTGACAGAAACATTCTTAGCTTTGGCTTGAGTAGCCACCTAATCATAGAATTGCATCTTTGCAGCATCAACTCCCTCAAGAGCTCCCACACCAATGTTAGCTAGACCATCAGTGCACAACACAACAACTGAACCTTTACTTCCTTTGGAGGCAACCTCAATAGCCGATACCAAAGCAGGGCCAAGAGCAGTTTGCCCCTTTGCTTCTGTTTTGTTGAGCCTATCCAGTAAAAGGTTATAGTTTTCATCAATAGTGGTGGTCAGCTTGAATTGGCTCAAGGCATCAATAATGTTGGGGACATTGTTAAGTTTATCTCCGACTATGTGAACACTTTCAGTCTTCCCATCTCCGACAATAGTCACTTCATTATTGAAAAGGACAAATCCGATCTTTTTCTGAGGATCTTTCTTTCTGATTTATTGAATTTGAGATTCAATGGCACTGAGGACGCATTGCTTTCGAGAGATAAAAGTTTTATCTTTGTTGTGTGCTCCTGGTAGGAAATTAAACTGAGCCTCATCTCCAGGTTCCATAAATTGCTTTAACATGTCTATTTATTCCTGAGAAAGGCCAAACTTGAGATCAACCTTGCCTTTGATCTCACTGGTAGAGTTCATGCTGCCAGAGATGTCAATGCAAAATATCATGGTTGAATCGTTATCTGTCTCTCCTTGTTCGAGAGCACTTTCAACCATGTAAACCACATCATCCTTGGCAGGAATTTCTTCCTTCTAGATAGCTATAGCATTTGGGTAGTTGCAGAACTCACATTTCCATATGCTTTCATTGGGCTTTAGCTCGACTTTCTCTTCGTTGGGGTCTGGCTCTCCTTTGACTATCGAAAATTTGTTCAGGATGGCTCCACACTTTTTGCAAGAGTATGGGTCACCTCCTGCGAGATTTTTTTATGCCTCTTTCATGCTGTCGAATCCAAGAACGACCACATTGAGATCAGCCTCTTCTGGCTCTGTGATTCCACCATAGAGTCTGGCTGCAGGCAACTGCTAACTTTGAGGTTGGGATGATCTTGCTTTTTTGCTGATGAAGGCAAAATTAGATGCTTTCTTCATGACTTTTGATATGTATGAGAATTATACAAGAATTAAGATAATTGAGGATTAATAATATAGTTCTGACAATTGCTGATCCTCCAAGCCTTAACAAACATCTTTGATCAAAATAACTATTTTTTGTTATATCTTTGACCCCTGGTCTAGATTAATAAATTTCCTATCTGATAATATTTTAAAGTTCGATATAGAAAATGACAAAACTAAGACAAATTCCCAACGCAGTCAAACTAAGACTAAAAGAAATAACGGCCATGTAGCAATACCCCAGAAATATGCTCTAAGATATGGGTAAACTATTAACCCGATGCTAACTTTCTCCTCTCAAAGACCTCATGTCCTCATCAGATTCTATTTTCGCGGCTCTAAAATGGTTAATGATCATCCATCATATGATCCGATTCTAAAATGTTGAGAGGATTGCCTAAATATAGAGCTTGATCAAATTACTCAACCCCAAAAACAGAAAACGTTAGTCCTAGTTCGAAGGAATGCTATTATAGAAATTAATCAATCCCTACAAAAAATATTTGCTGAGAAGGGCTATGCACAATGTGACAGATCTTGAGGAATAAATATAGCCTTTTGTGCTGATAAATCTCATCAATCTTGGGCTGACTTTCACAAATGTGATATTCATCATGGGTCGCTATTTGTGGAAAAGATACAAATTTATGAGTTAGTTCAATATTGTCCTGGCAAAAGATCTTTCCAATCTATACAGAGATTTGAGAAGCAAGATGAGCTATGAGTTTAGAATGGAAAATGCCCAAACAATCTAAGTACTCCACGAAAGCCTTTATCTGGTTTACTACAATTGCTACTTCAACAAAATAGTGTCAAGTTATGCGCCCAACTGGATCAACACTGAACAGCTGATCGAAGACCAATAAAGCATCTTCAGATAAAAGAAAAAATACTCTGAAATAACTTCCCTTGGCAGTGTGGAAAGATATATTGTTGAGGAAGAAAACTCACACAATTTGAGTATCTGTCTTGACAATCATGAGTTTAGTTCATTGGAACTCATCAAGACAGCTTCAACGATTCCAACCAGAAATTATCTGAAATAGGATGCCATGAGTGAGAAATAAATAAAATAAAGGCTAGAGTTCATTACAACAGCTTCTTTCCTTTTGAATGAATTTAACGAAAGCGACAGTCCAGTCTTCAGTCCAAAGATCAATTAGCTCATGCTATCTTTCAAGTGATATATACTCTGTTCATAATATATGCTCATAATAATTATTAATGCAAAATAGTTCGTCCCTCTAGCTACCCGATGTGAAGATCTATCACTTCGAAAAAAAGATGGTCACTCTTCTAAACGGAAGTATTCGATTCTTTATCTCTAGTCAAATGGTCCCTTAAGGAAATACATAAATTCTAAGCTGTGCTTGTGAATTAAACTGGCACTGTAGAGGTTCGAATCAACAATTAAGTTGTATCAGTTACGTACGGAGATGCTAGAGCTTACTTTGCTCGGCTCGAGAAAGGGTTTGTCAGTGTGCATTTTCCAGCTACAAGCGATAGCATCTAATTGTTCGAGTACAAACTTCAGGAAAATGATATCAGGCTCAATGATTGGGAAACGGCTCCAGAAATGATAAAAAAAGATATTCAAAAGCAGTGCGGAAGTAAGATCGATAAAGAAAAATACATTGAGATGGGTGGATTGCAGAAAGTCGGCCTTGGAATAGGCAAAGTCTTTGGAGCTATAAACAAGATTGTAAGAAAGCCTACAGATACAGCCACTGAAAGCGCAAGCTCTAAAATTGAAGAAGTCAAGTAAAAACATGTGAGTTAAGAAACTAAGGGAAAATGGTAATCGTTTAAAAGCAAACTATCTGAGATGAATTAAAGTGTAAATGAAAAATGTCGACCAGCTACCACAAAAATTTCTGAGGCTACTTCAGAGATCAGCTAAGGCTTTGAAACCTCTGATAATAAGGTTATCAAAGGAATCCGAGGTATCTGATTTATCATGTAGATTTTGGGCATAAAATCAAAGATTCGATGAACAAAGGATATCGAACAAGTATGGAAGAAAAACCAGAAGGGTAAATACTCAAAGAGTAGGAAGATCCTAAAGTAGAGAGTTAGAGAGGCCTTCAATGATTCTCAAATTATGTTGATTCAAGATCAAGGCCTCCAATTTATGTCTACGTCTGTGTTGCATAGAGTCTTGTCTCCTGCGAATTGCTTAAGTTTTGGAGCAGTCCATCCCGAGAAAGCCTTGAAGTCGCTGAAGGATTGAGAGTTGTCGTAGTGAGCATACCAAAGAGGGACCTTGCCAGCTGTGGTACAAGCATTAGAACTTCCGAATATGTTTTGCCATTGAACTGCTGAAGAGTAAATTCCGACAGACTTTCCATGAGAACTGATGCCATTCACGAGATCCATCAGGAAATTACAGTTACTACTTTATGTATAGCCTTTCCAGGAACATCCACTGCTAGGATTAGTTTCAGCATCGATCCAGACTGTTGAGTAGAGGTTGGTTGATAGTCCACTCATCAAAGTTTTCACTTGATCTGAAGAATTTTTTCCTCTGCAAGGGAACATGTATATATCAGTTGATAACCCTGCTGCTCTGGCGTTTTGCAAGTTGGAAGCGGCATTGGCGTCCAGGATACCTGATGATCTGAATGCTCGGATGATGGCGAAAGACATTCCGTTGTTTTTGAAGCAGGTGAAAGTTGCAGCTGAGCTGGCAGCAAAGAGATCAACTCCATTGGCAGCGAAGATGGTCATAAACAGACAGGAAGCTAAGAAAGAAGTAAAGAGATTTTTCATAATATCTATTACAAAGAACAAGATCAATTTTTCATAAATCTTATAGCAAACAGCTAATATTTTATTTGTGAGAGATGGGGTTGGGGTT
>Ga0100385_1003420_pt1 | contig 14203 bp, 14 predicted proteins | sample CryGeymeta201509_FD_81543 | JGI IMG/M metagenome (GOLD analysis project Ga0100385, IMG submission 81543) | Groundwater microbial communities from Crystal Geyser aquifers in Utah, USA - Crystal Geyser metaG 2015-09 | ecosystem: Environmental > Aquatic > Deep subsurface > Groundwater | place: USA... | reverse complement strand
TTCAGTTTTTTTTAAAAGAGCGTAGAATTTGGGTTCATAATCAACTGTCGCAGATGATATGAATGTGATTTTTTTCATTCCATCTGTTTTAATAAGTGCCGCATCAACGCCGTCCATAGATGTTCCACTCATTAAACCTATACTATAATATTCGTCTGAATTTTCCATAAACATAAAACACCCTTTTAATTGAGGGTATCAAAATACGCATAAGAAATACATGTAACATTTCTATTTTTTTCAGATTCAGAAATAGGTATTAAATATTGGTCCAGTTCGTAGCGCCCCCCGAAAATGGGACCAGTAGTTAAGAGAGTTTTTCGTGTAAACTGTTCATAAAAAAGGGGCAAAAAATGCGAAAGAAACATAATAAAGAATTTAAGTTTAAGGTCGCTTTGGAGGCCGTTAAAGGTGATCTAACAATTGCACAGATTGTCTCCACTTATCAGGTTGCTGAATCTTTGGTTCACCGCTGGCGCAAACAGCTTTTAGATGAGAAAGCCATGTTTTTACAAAAGATTCACTATGCGCCCAAGCCAAAGCAACATCAGACGTTGACAAACTGCATGCTAAAATTAGCAAACTGACGCTGGAACGTAATTTTTTAGAGGGTGCGCTCTTGACTGTGTTTGTTTTACAAAACACCAAGCGAGGTCATCAATCAACGAGCAAATGATGTGTTGAGTGAAAACATGGCAAAGCATCATTTAAGAATAGGAAAACAAAATGAGAAAGACTCTCTTATTTTAACTCCTTAGTGGTCCAACTCATGGGGTTCACTTCCGAATAACCTGCCGAACAAAGCCATTGCAACCCATTTTTATCAATTCAATTATTGATATAGCAGGATAAATTCATTTTCTCAATCACTGAGATGCTTCCATAACTTATACATCATGCTTTATGGTACGGGTGACCAATCATGATTTGTTGGGCCCTATACAGTTGCTCAACAAGCAATACTCGTGCTAATAAATGCGGCCATGTCATATTGCCAAAGGATATTTTTTTATAACACCTCTCTAATATGCTTTTAGGGATACCTGTATCAATACCAATAATAAAACCAATGTGCGTATGCTGTTCTAGGCAGCTAGATACTAAAGATGAGAATTTAATAGAATTGAGGTTTTCACCATTTTCATCTAGTGCAATCCATAAAGTTACACTTTGCATCGCTTTTTCAAATGCATTTTCAGGGTTTGGAATACAGGGTTTTAATTCAATTGTTTTAAGTGGCCATTTTATACGTTTTTGATAGTTCTTAATGATTGTTTCTTCTGGAGAACCCTTGATTTTTCCACCAACAACCAACGTAATGCTTGCCACAAAATTTACTCAGTTGCAACTATCGGAAATTCGATCAGGTTATCCCCTTTATGCCAAATTTTATCCAATTCATAAAATTCACGCATATCTGGAATAAATAAATGAATGGCTATATCTTCAGCAAATAATAAGATCCATTCAGCTGCCTCTGTTCCCTCTACATGGGGGAATACAGATTTTTCTTTAAAATATTTTTCAATATATTGGTATAGCGCATAAACTTGACGTGTTGATGAACCTGTTGCGATCACTAAATATGAGGCAAAAGCAGATTTCTTTGTCAGATCAAGCGCTTTAATATCTTGTGCCTTTTTATCACGCAATATTTCTACGATATCTGCTAATACTTTTTGCAAGTCTTTATTAATTGCAATACTTGTTTTTTGTTCCGTCATAAATGGCTATAGTAAAATCACACATGTCACAATGTACCAGAAAACCACTTATTTGTGAAGAAAATTAAATTACATCATACAGGCTCTTTAAGAAAAATCACATTTACGCTACCCTATCTTATAATTAGCTCCACGTAAATTCATATTAATTTTTATGTCACGATCATTTGTTTTAATTACTTTTATTCTTTTTTGTGTTGCTCTTTTTTTTGTGTCATCACCAAAAGAAGAAAAATATGTACGGACAAACATTGTAACAACATTTTCTATCCTTGAAGATATAACAAAAAATATTGTCGGCAATCACCCAAAGATTCACATTAAAAGTATTGTGCCCTTATACACAGATCCGCATACTTACCAACCAAGGCCTCAAGATGCTAAAGTGTTTAATAATGCCGACATTGTCATTGTTAATGGCTGGGGGTTTGAGGGTTGGTTAGATAAATTTATTGTCGCAAGTGAATTTAAAGGGAGATTAATAACGGCAACAAATAACCTAACATCAAGACAAGAAATAATTGACGGTAGCAATATAATAGACCCACATGCATGGCACAGTATTCCGCATATCATTGGCTATGTTAAAAATATCACACAATCATTAAGTGAATATTATCCAAATTCTGCAGCTGAATTTCAAAAAAATGCACATGACTATATCGAAAGATTGCAACAATTAGATACCCAACTGACACAGCTTTTTAATTCAATCCCAAAAGAAAAGCGATATGTTGTGACCACACACGATGCGTTTTGGTACTTTGGAGAACATTACGGTATTACATTTTTGTCCCCAATTGGAACAGACACAGAACAAGAACCTTCAGCCAAAGATATAAAAACACTTATTAATTTTATTAAACAAAATAATGTACGTGCAATCTTCATAGAGAATTTATCAAACACGAAACAACTTCAAAAAATTTCACAAGAAACGGGCGTTGAAATTTCTGGAACACTTTATGCGGATGGGCTATCTGACACAAAGCACGATGCTGCAACATATATTGATATGATGCGGTATAATGCGCACCTAATTTACAATAATCTTACATCCCCAACATCATAACCAAACGCATCAAACAAATATCACTTAAACATACACACTTTATGCGAGACATTTACCCAAACAGCTTTCTTGTTTAGACTAGGTATATATCAAATTTTTAAAGTTAGGCAGTATGGCACATAATATTACATTTATTAAAGGGGATGGTATTGGCGAGGAAGTTACCTCAGCAACAAAAAAAATAATTGATGCAACTGGTGTAAAAATCAATTGGGAAGAATCACTTGCTGGCGCACAGGCTTTTAAACAAGGTATTGAAACAGGTGTGCCACAAGAAACAATTGATTCTATTATGCGCAACAAGGTGGTGTTAAAAGGTCCGCTTGAAACGCCCGTTGGTTTTGGTCAAAAATCAGCCAATGTGACTCTGCGCAAAATGTTTGAAACTTTTGGAAATATTCGCCCTGTTAAAGAATTCCCTGGTGTGATCACCCCCTTTTCTGGACGTGGTGTCGACCTTGTCATAGTGCGCGAAAATGTTGAAGATTTATACGCTGGCATTGAATATATGCAAACGCCGGGCGTTGCAGAATGCCTTAAGTTAATATCACGAAAGGGTTGTGAAAAAATTGTGCGCTTGGCCTTTGAATTTGCACGATCTGCAGGCAGAAAGTCTGTTGCCTGTGCAACAAAAGCAAACATTATGAAATTATCTGAAGGTCTTGTGAAGCGTACATTTGAAGAAATTGCGACAGACTATCCAGATATTAATAGCTCACACGTTATCATTGATAACTGTGCCCACCTTATGGTTAAATTTCCTGAACAATTTGATGTGATCGTTACAACAAATATGAATGGCGATATTTTAAGCGATTTAGGATCTGGCCTTATCGGCGGCCTTGGTTTTGCACCAGGCGCCAACATTGGTGAAGAATACTCTATTTTCGAAGCTGTACATGGATCAGCCCCAAAATATGCAGGAATGAATAAAATAAACCCAACAGCAATGTTGTTTTCTGGTGTTATGATGCTTCGTCACCTTGGTGAATTTAAAGCTGCGGATGCTATTGAAAATGCTGTTTTTGTAACACTTGGTCGCGATCAATGTTTTACACGCGATGTATCGGGAGACACTGGATCTATCAGCACAACAGCATATACGGATAAAATTATTTCTAATTTAGGTGAAAAATTTGAGGGCTATGAATCCCATGAATATACGCCTATTAAAATATACCCAGTTTCAAAAGCCCCAGACCTTGTTAAGCCAAAAACACGGCGCGTTGATGGTATTGATATTTTCTTAGAAACAACAGAAAAAGCAAAAGTTGTTGGTACAAAACTAGATACATTGTTAGCAGATACTGAAATGACACTGAAGTTGATTACGTGCCGGGGCGTTGTGGTTCACCCACTTGATGCACACAGCATCATGCCAGACGTTGTTGACGCACTTCAATGCCGCTTGGTACATAAAAATGCCAAGACACATGTTGATGATGCGATAATTTTAAAAGCGCTTGAAAAAATTCAATCTGAATTTTCTTGGGGCCATATTGAAAAGCTGCACGTCTTTGATGATGTTACTGCCTATTCAAAAGCACATGGAGAAGGATAAAATACAAAACAAAAAAAGGCTCCCGCTTTAAGTGGAGCCTTTATATACTTTTATACGCAGACAAATACACCAAGTTGTTTATAAGTCTGAAAATCTTCTCGTTGAAATAGCGCTATTGCGTGACTGTTATTTTTTGCGATGATTTCATCATTGACGATTTATTTATACGCGGCCGTAGGCGTTTAAAAAACGTTGGTCATTTTCATAAAGTTGGCGGATGTCTTTTATGCCGTATTTTAGCATTGTAAGGCGCTCTATCCCCATGCCTGCTGCAAAGCCTTGATAAACGATTTTATCCACAGAACAATTATCCAAAACATTGGGGTGGATTAAACCGCATCCTAGAATTTCCATCCAATCACGCCCCTTCATTTTAATATCAACTTCAGCAGATGGTTCTGTAAACGGAAAAAAACTGGGCCTAAAGCGAACGTCTAAATCTTTTTGCTCAAAGAAAAAGCGTAAGAAGTCAATAATAGTTGCCTTCAAATGCCCCATTGTAATATTTTTATCGATTACAAAAACTTCTGCTTGATGGAACATCGGTGTGTGTGTTGCATCAATATCGTCGCTTCTATAAGCACGGCCCAGTGCCAAAACGCGCATAGGCGGCGTCTGGTTTTTCAAAACATGCGTTTGAATGTTGGACGTATGCGTCCGCAATAAATTATTATTATCTGCATCATGACTGTTTAAATAAAATGTATCTTGAGATTGACGTGCGGGGTGATGCTGCGGAATATTTAAAGCATTGAAGTTATTATTTTCATCATCAACATCGGGTCCCATTTCAAGCTTAAAGCCTAAGTTGCCAAAGTATGTTTCAATGTCTTCCATCACCTGACTTAGTAAATGTAGTTTACCTTGTGGGCGTGGACGCATTGTTAACGTCACATCCACGGCTTCAGCGTTAATTTTTTCATTTAAGGTAATATCATCAAAGAATTCTTTTTTCTGCAAAAAAGCGTTTTGAATATTTTCACGCAAGATGTTTAACGCTTTTCCCTTTTCTTTTTTTTCGTCGACGGTTAAAGACCCTAGCGTTTTCATTTCTTGCGTTAAAAGACCCGCCTTACCAAGAAAAAGAACCTTTGCGTTATCAAGTTCATCTTGCGTTTGCAAATTATCAATAGTCATTTTCCAATTAGCTAGCGTTGTCATCTTAAAGCCTTTTTATATTGAATGTATTTATCTGAAGTTAAGTAAAGTATATACATTTTTACCACAATTAACTAGATTTAAGCAGCCCTTTTAAGAGCGAACACTCTTATTCACCCATGATTAAACTGTCAATGTCTTGATCTTTAACAAGCGGATAACTGCGCAAATTTGGCAATTGATAATGCCACCACTCACTTGTAATAAAATCCCACCCAGCAGCTTTCATCAAGCCCAAAAGCATAAATCTGTTTCTTTGAACTGTTGCTGATACATATGTATTTTTATGGTATGAAAGCTCTGTAAAGGCATCAAAATCTGTTCCCATATCAAGGAGATGACCATCCTCATTTAGCAGGGTTAAGTCAACAGCAACGCCGCGCGCGTGTCCAAGTGGGCCCGTTTCATCTGGTGGTGATACAAAGCGTGGGTCAGGTACTGCGTCCCACAATTTTTGTGCCGCTGCTAAAGGGCGGTACCCATCCCATACTAAAAATTTGTATCCCATAGCTTGCGCCAGATCGGATGCACGTTTTAAAGCCTCCGCAGCCTCGTCCAACAAATACAACTTGGGTGTTTTATAAATAATAGCGTTTGTAAAATTATCTAACGTGCCATATTTTAAGTCTACATTAATATGATATTTTTTTTCATCAATCGGAACTAAAGACATGACGCATACTAATATAATTTAATGTTTATAGTATCTATAATTCACTCACATAATGCAATGTAATAAAAGTGTTATGCCTTTTTAGCAAAATCTTTTAAAAAATCCTCAATACTTTTATTAACAGATAACGTTGAAACTTGACTACGCAAGTTTGATAAAAGACCTATACCCTCAACACGAATATCAAATATTTTATATTTATTATTGTCTATTTTAATGATGACAAACTGGGTATTAATAGGCCCATTCTTACTTTCAAATACAGCCTTATATGTTAATCTGTTTTTCCTTGGACTTAATTCTGGGACATTGCTGATATCATCATCCTCAATATTAATGGATGCAAAAACATCTATTTTTTCTTGTGTCGCATAAACTTTTAATAGGTAATCTGAAAGTGTACGTTCAAACTGTGTGAAATTTTCCGTAGAATATTTTCTAAATTCGCGACCAAGAGAAAATTTGGCTATATGCGGTATGGCAAAAGAATTTGTCATGATGGTTGCAAATTTTCTTTTTGTTTTTTGTGTCTGACTGCTTTGTTTGGCAATTTCATTAGACTTCTTCAACGTATTTTTCAAAAAAGCAAATGCTTTTTTTTCATCTGCATTGTTAAAATCTTGTTGCTGTATGGCCGGTGCATGCGCACATAGAAATACATTCATACCTATAAGCATGATAAATGTGCGTAAAAATTTTATGATCATTGTTGTCTCCTGACCGTCATATACAATACCTTATAAATTTTATTATATGCTTATTTCGTTAATATTTTATTAATTTTATCATTTAAAAAAAAATGACATAATAAAAAAGATAGTATATCTTTATACAAATTCTAAAAAAAAACAAGGCAAATTAATGAATATTTTTAATATTATTTTTCCTAATAGATGCTTAGGGTGTGGATCAATGGAAGTTGAAGACGAAAGAGAATTCTGTCCCCCTTGCTGGAGCGAACTGATTTTTCTGAATGCACCCTACTGCGCATGTTGCGGTCTGCCTTTTGAGTTTGAGGAAAATGCACATTATTCAAATGAGGTTTTATGCCACCATTGTGATGACAGGCCTCCTGCATATGACAAAGCACGCTGCTTATTTGTGTACAATGACGTTATTAAAAAGCCAATTTTATCATTAAAACATTTCGATAATACACAGTATGCCAAAACATTTGCCAAACTGATGGCAAGAATGCAACCAGAATTATGCCAAGAAATAGATCTGATTGTACCCATTCCTTTGCACTGGAAACGTCTGCTGTTAAGGCAATATAATCAAGCTGCCCTTATAGCCAAGCATTTAGCTAAAATATTAGAAAAACCTGTAAATTATAAAGATTTAATGCGTTCTAGCAATACAAAAATCCAAGGACATCAATCAAGAAAGAATCGACAAGCTAATTTAGAAAATGCATTTGACCTAAAAGATTTTACAATTTTTAAAGGTAAAAACATTTTACTTATTGATGATGTCATGACAACAGGTGCTACATTACATGAAGCTGCAAAAACTTTAAAGGGTTATAACCCAAAAAGCATTAAGTGCCTTTCTATTGCGCGCAGTGTGTTGGCTTCTGGATAACGCTTTCAACGGCCTGCTTTTAAACTTTTATTTTCTACATAAAAACATTTTGTAATAATAATTTATTTTTAAATCCACACTCAATCACATATAATTTAGATGTATTTAACAGGTTTCAAACGATATATGAAAACGACGCAATCGAACATTCATCCAACTGCAATTATTGAAGAGGGTGCTCAAATTGGAAAAGACGTTACTATTGGTCCTTACTGCAGCATAGGAGGCAGAGTCGTATTGAAAAATAATGTCGTTTTAAAAAGCCACGTTTGTGTGGCAGGCGATACCGTCATTGATGAAGACACGAAAGTTTATCCATTTGCTTCCCTTGGGCAAGCACCGCAAGATTTAAAATTTAGTGGAGAGAATTCCAGAACGCGTATTGGTAAAAATTGCACCATTCGTGAATATGTAACAATACAGGCCGGCACTGAAGGTGACCGCATGGAAACAACTGTTGGCAATAATGTGCTTGCGATGGTTGGCACACATATTGCTCATGACTGTGTTGTTGGCAATCATGTTATTCTTGCAAACTATGTTAATCTTGCTGGTCATGTTCATGTAGGAAACCATACAGTTATCGGCGGCATGTCTGCTATACAGCAATTTGTACACATAGGCGAACACGCAATGATTGGCGGTATGTCTGGTGTTGATAAAAATGTTATCCCCTATGGCCTTGTCATGGGAGAACGCGCACATTTAAACGGATTAAACTTAATAGGCATTCGACGCCTTGGTGTGCCAACAGCAAAAACACGCGTTTTGATGAAAGCCTATGACGCTTTGTTTAAAAATAAGACACAAAATTTCAAAAGCAATATCGAAAATTTACAAGACAGTGTTGATGACAACGAGCTAATCGTTAGTTTGAAAAAGTTCTTAGCTTTAGAAACATCACGCCCGTACTGCACACCAAAATAAACCAGACCCTATAAGTAACTGGCGCATCTAGAAACGATCAGGCAAGAAGCCAAGCCCCCATGGTTTTAACGCACATCATGCAATGCTTGATCAACGTGAAGATATGTTTCTGTATCCCTTAAGAAATTCTGCTATAGCGAGTGCTGTTTTTCCCTCTGGTTGCACAGTATGAACACATAGCATACCTTCTCCACATTGAATATAAAGACCTCCATCTTGAATAACTGAGTTTCCAACGGGTAGTTTTTTTTCAAAGCCTGCAACCGGGGACACCTTTAAAAGCTTCACACGTGTCGATAAACCTTCATACCACACACTTATCTGCGGCGTCATGCCACGAATCATACAATCCAATTCTTTGGCTGATTTTGAAAAATTTAGCTGTCCTTCATCCTTCATCAATTTTTCTGCGTACGTGACACCAATATCTGCCTGTTTTTTAGGAAAAATACTGCCTGCCTGCAGTCCATTTAAAGTAGAAATAATAAGATTTTCTGAGGCCGCAGCCAAATCATCATGCAATATTTGCGCAGTTGTCTTATCTGAAATAACAAGTTCAACAGTTTCCAGCATATCACCTGTATCCAGTCCTTCATCCATATACATAGTCGTCAGCCCTGTTTGCACGTCACCCGCCATAATAGAGCGCTGGATAGGTGCCGCACCCCGCCACCTTGGCAGTAAAGAACCATGAATATTAATGCACCCCATATGTGGTAAATCTAAAATTTGTTTTGGAAGCAACAATCCATACGCCACCACAACAATAACATCTGCATTAAAACTTTTTGCCGTATGAAGCGCTTCTTTCGTTTTTAAAGACGTTGGTGTTAAAACAGGAATATGATGTTCGTCTCCCCAAATATGCGTTGGATTTTTATGCACATTGTGTCCCCTGCCCTTTTTCTTAGGTGGCTGACAATAAATCGCCTTAATATTGTGACCAGCATTATACAATGCTTTTAAAGGAGACAACGCAAATACAGGCGTTCCCATAAAAATTATATTTAAAGGCTTCATCATATAAAAACTAATGTCTACTCTATTATATAGGATACAACATCATAGCATGAAAAATAAAATAATTAGTTAGATTGCGCAGGAATATCCGTAAAAGTATGCTTATATTTTTTCAACAAATCATCAAGTTCAAACCTAAGGGATGCTGTATGCCTTATCATAAGTTCAATAAATTCGGCAAGTTCCGGGTACTGTGGGCCAATGACAATATTAATAGGATCTATTTCATCTTTTAAGACAATCATCTGATAGCGTAGATTTAATTGAGGGTCTTTAATAAGCCGTTTACGAATACCCTGATCATCTTCAAAAAAGGCAAAACATTTTCCAGACTTCACACTTGGCAATAAATCATTAGACGACTTAACAGAAACAAGCTTTGCATATGGCAGTACTTTTTTTGTCACTTCTGCGTAAGAAGACCCTTCAATAACACATAAAGTGCGATTGTTTTTTTCCGAAAACATCTTCCTTAAAGTGGGTGTATCTCCAGATTGTGAAATTGAAAGTTGACTAACAAAAAGTGCCATCCTTACATTAATATAAGGGGTCCTCGTATAATAAACTTTCCGTGATCTTTGCGTGGTATAACTTAACATGGACACACCGATATCAGCCTCACCACGACTAACAATGTCAACAACATCATTAAATGTCTTTGGTTTGCGCGTTATTTCTACTTCAATATCATGGTGAATATTTTTGGCAATTGATGTTGCAATATCGACATCAATACCTTTTGTATCACCATTTTCATCACGGTAAAAAAATGGTGGTGTATCTTCTTCATAAATGGCAACGACAAGTTTTTTCTTCTTAATAAAATGCTGCATATTCGCAAATAATACACCAGGATAAGCAGGCGCCTCCGGTTTTTCACTTTCTGCACGCCCTATGTTTGAAAATAAAATCAGTATACATAAAATGTAGTTTATAAACCTCACGAAGGAACCTTTTCTGTTGCTTCAATTGCTGCATCCTGAGGTTTCTTAACGGTCGTATCTTTTTCTTCTTGCTGTGCTTTTAATTCCAGATTTTCGGCTCTTTCACGCAAGGGCTGGAGGTATTTTTTATACTGATCAAAACTACTTTGTAATTCAAATTGAAGGGAGGTTGAATTTCGAACCAGATCATCAATAAAGTGTGATAAATTTGGATACTTCGGATTTGTCACAATATATGCAGGTGTTTCAACTTTATCTAAAACGGCCGTTTTATAGTATTTCTTTAAAAAAGGGTCTTCTGTCACTTTCTTTTTCACATCGTAATCATCCAGAAAAAGTGCATCACAATCGCCATCAACAAATTTTCTGTCTCGTATTTTCTCATTTTTTGATGCCATAACAATAGCACCAGGAAATAATTTACTTACAGTATACGCATTAGAAGACCTGGCAATTGTACAAATTCTATGTTTATTTTCAGCTTTAAAGAATTCAGCTGCATTAAATTTATCTTTTTGGTTTAATATAGCCTTTTTATTCACCAAAAGTGCTGGGTGTAAAGTTATATAAGATTCATCACCATATATAACCAGTAAAGAACGTGATGGTGTATAATTAATTTTTGAAATGCCAAGGTGTGCTTTTCCCGTACTGACTTGTTTAATAATATCGTCATATGTTTTTGCGGTTCGAATAATTTTCAACTTAACATTAGAGCCAAGCGCCCGTGCTATAGAATTAATAAGCTGCCTATCAATACCTAAAAAACCTTCGTCTTTATCATAAAAAAAGAAGGGAAAAATATCATCCTTTAGCAATGCTATTGTTAGCACACCATTTTTTCGAATTTTTTGAATATCTGGAAACGCAATAAATGCCTTTTTTTTAGCCAAAGCTTCTTTTGTAATCAGCATTTTAAACGCTGAATCATGAGCAATAGCATTGCCTGGAAGTCCTTTTTTCATATTATCTGCATGTACACAGCACATAACTAAAAAAATACAAAATCCCAACCTATATATAGACCGAATCAACTGTACCATTCGCGTAACTCCATTTATTAAACTGTACTAACCTTAAATTAAAGTTAGCACAGGATTTTCAATATATTTTTTAAAACTTTTCAAAAACTGTGCACCCAAGGCGCCATCAACACTTCTGTGATCAACAGAAAGCGTTGCAGTCATAATTGCTGCGATTTCAGGCTTATCATTTTTAACAACCATACGTTTCTCACCTGCACCAACGGCTAAAATACACCCTTGCGGCGGGTTCACAATTGCAGAAAATTCCTTCACACCATACATTCCAAGGTTAGAGATAGTAAAACTGCCACCTTCATATTCATTTGGTTGTAATTTACCAGCGCGTGCTTTTTCAGCTAACGCCTTAACGGATGTTGAAATTTGTGACAGCTTCATATTTTCTGTATTAAACAAGACAGGCGTTACAAGGCCGCCATCAATTGCAACGGCAACAGAAATATCAACATTTTTATACTGCCTAATATACGTATCATGCCAGGTTACATTTGTCTCTGGCACTTCTTGAAGAACTTTAGAACATGCCTTGATAAGCATATCATTAACAGAAATTTTAACACAGCTTTCAGCATTAATTTGCGCCCTTAATGCTAGCAGGGCATCCAACTCGCAATCTACAGTTAGGTAAAAATGTGGTACCGTATTTTTTGATTCTGTTAAACGCTTTGCAACAGTCTTGCGCATTAAAGATACTTTTTTATCTTCATACACTAAACCTTGAGTCACTGCCACTTGCTTTGAGGCTGAACTTGTATTTTCAACGTCAGATTTTATAATACGCCCGTTCGGGCCAGTGCCCGATACACCATCCAAAGAAACATTATTATTTTGCGCTATACGCTTAGCAAGTGGTGTTGCAAACACACGATCACCCGCTTTTTGTGGTGTTGGTGTGTTAAGTTTAACCGATTTTCCTGCGATCTCACTAGAAGCTGCAGTTTCTGTTTTTGGCGCTTCAACAGTTTCAGGATGAGTAATAGCTGAGATATCTTCACCATCTTCTAATAAAACGGCAATCAAGCTGTTTACTTTAACACCTTCTGAACCCTCCGAAATAAAAATTTTTCCAAGGACACCTTCATCAACGGCCTCAACTTCCATTGTAGCTTTATCAGTTTCAATTTCGCACATGATATCGCCGGCATTAATTTTATCACCTTCTTTCTTTACCCATTTAACAAGGTTCCCTTCAGTCATCGTGGGGCTTAAAGCAGGCATCAATACTTGAATAGTCATATTTTTTTGATTTAGAATCTATACACAAATTATACCGTGAATTTATGATAAAATCTATACGGAGAGAAAATTCTGTATCAAATGTTCGTTCACGCTCTATATTGCAACTGTGAAAATTAAAAGACAACCGAATAAATTTTATTCAACATACTTTGGAAGAACCCAACTTCTGCTTTGGTATCGGCCTCTCTCTTACTATCTACTGCCTGTTTCTTACCAGGCGCAACCCACCCAAAAGCCATAACATTTCGGCCCATATCAGGGTCATAATTAGGGGTTTCGAATACCCCTACCCACCTTGCTTCACGGTATTTATTATCATACATAATGGGAATAAGGCAGTGTAAATGCATTAAATACCTATCCATCGCATGGCAAGCGGCAACATGTATTTCTGGCGTTGTTGCCTTTGCTACATCATAAGCAAGATCCTCTAAAACGTCATCAGACAAACCAATATAATTACTTGAACCTTTTATGTTTGAAAATTTAGCCCCGTAATAATAAGTTTGTTCAACCCCCGGAGACATGCCATTAAAAATTCCATGAATAATTATGTCAAAGTCAGAGTCCAAAACACGATTTTCATATTGAACAGTGTCAACACGTTGAATATGAAGCTGTATACCCAGTAATTTTAAATTTTGCGCATAAGACAAGGCAATTTTTTCTAATTTTTCGTCTTTTATCATCATAGTAAATTCTAGTGGTTTACCCTCTTTCGTAAGGCGCATACCATTTTTCACAACGTACCCTGCAGAATCTAAAATAGTTGCTGCTTGCTTTATATACCCTCTATGCTCTGCTGGAGATTGTGTTTTTGGGGTTGCGTATGCACTGTTCGTCATTTCATGAAAGCGATCGCCAATTCGGCTTTGATATTTTGTTAAAATCTCAAGTTCAAGACCTTCTGCTTTGCCGCTATGTGCATATATTGTATTGGCAAACGTACTTTGCGGAACTTTCATGTCCCCTTCATAAACACGTCTATTCACAGTATCGGCGTCAAAGGCAAGGCTAATGGCTTTACGTAAGTTAATATCTTGAAATAATGGACGTCGCATATTGACAATAAAATAGCGGGACAAAACACCGCGCGTATGCTCTGCTTCAAATCTTACCACACGGCCATCTTTTGCTGCTGGAAAATCAAATCCGCGCTTCCAGTTTTGTGGATTCGTTTCAAAAAAGATGTCATAAGCACCTGCTTGGAACGCCTGAAATTGTGCTTGTGATGTTTTATAGTAATCCAAATGGATGG
>Ga0100385_1003414_pt1 | contig 14218 bp, 13 predicted proteins | sample CryGeymeta201509_FD_81543 | JGI IMG/M metagenome (GOLD analysis project Ga0100385, IMG submission 81543) | Groundwater microbial communities from Crystal Geyser aquifers in Utah, USA - Crystal Geyser metaG 2015-09 | ecosystem: Environmental > Aquatic > Deep subsurface > Groundwater | place: USA... | reverse complement strand
TGGGCTAGAATTGCACCAGCAATCACATTCATTCCTTGAACATAGCCAATATGAGACCGTTGAGTGGAGTAGTCCACCAAAATATCTCTTAGCTGGCCCTGAAAATGCACCTTTCTTATTCCGGAATAGCTTAACTCTGTTCTAGAAACATCCTTATCTATCTGAACCAGCTACTTCCGATTGACTAACAGTTCGGGAACTATGGAGACATGCTTTTGCCCAGCCATTTTCATCCATTTCCTAATCCACCGACACTCAGACTCACAGTGACATCCGTGATAGCCATTTGACGTTCCTGCTGATCTCACCTGCGATATTGAGTTGATAGATTTGCCAAGATCCAATGTCTAGCTAGCTGGAGTTTTGAGCCCGCTGGCTAGTTGAATATTTTCTGATAGTTGAATATACGTCAGACTATCCTTTCTGAAATCAGCTGTATTTAATATCTCAACGGGCTTTTAATTTTTAAGGGAAACCTTTCTTGATTTTCTACTACTGTTCCGCTCAGAATATTTTTTGCTTCTCCTGGCATCAATCCTGCTGCTGTGTAGGTCGATATGAAAGGAGCTTTCCTCTTCTCTCAGTGTATCTTGCCGATATTGACTGTTTTGAAGAAGTTCACTCATGATACTTTTGGTGTTTATCCTGAAAGTGGTCACACGCTCATCCTCATAGTTGCTATAGTGCTTCTGGCCTGCTTTTTCGGACAGAGAGGAAGAAGACAAGGTTGATATGGTATAGCGGTGGCTTATTTTGTTGCTGGCTAGAGCACTTTCCTATCTTAGAACTGAATGGGCAGTTTGAAAACAATCGAAAAAGGTCCTTTCCTGAGGTGGCTCTTCTTTTTCTTGACCATTTCGGGTGAGGAGAGTGTTGTTATGCTGGGAAATGAACTATGCAAAGCGAGAGGACACCAATGGATCATAGGAGCTTGGAGCTTTTTTTTGCGAGTAAGTTTTTTTCTACCTGAAGCAGTGATCTTTCAAGGAGTACTTGCTAACCTTGGGGCCGATGATATGCCCGGATTGGGACGATCCCTTTGCCTCCTAACGTTGACAGAATGCCATATTATTATACTTATGCATTTTTCGTCAGTAACTCCTACCGTTGTTGGAACCTTAGAACAGCCTTCAACCCTCCCATCTTTATACTTAACCACTACAAAGTGATCTCCTTTGCATCATACAATTTTGGATATTCAAATATAAAAAAAAGGAGCTAGTATAAATCATAGAACATTGCTAGGAAATTTCATTGGAAATATCCTCCTTCTTCATTGACTACATTTCGGCAGCACCAAAAACCGCCTCCCTTTATTTCTACCTTCTGGCTCTAAACCTTTATTTCTGAAAAATATCTATCCTCCTTTGTGGCGCTCAGCAACTACTCTATGTGAACAAGCTCGTACTGAAGCAGAGGCGTTTCTCCCTCTAAAGTGTCGAACAAGTACCCCAACCTCTCCATTATCTTCTTCCATAGTTCGAGTCTCTTCAACAGAGAGTTATCCTTGTATTTAAGTAATTCCTGTAAGTAGCTGATGAAGGAGGCCAGCTTCACCATTTTTTTTGAATATTCTTTGGCCCAACTACAAGTCGTCAACTATTTTGCCCTTAAAAATAAAAAGGGAAGAATCTAGTCTTGCACCATACATTTGCGAGGCTTCTACTGTTTGGCCTTTCCTCTTCTTGCGCTGGCAGGAACAACTGCTGAATGGCTATTGCCAACCATAAGTTCAAATTACTCAGCGACATCATTTTCCTAGGTCAGAATCTTTGAGTGGTTCGGCTTTTTTTCGGAAAGACTGTGGTTGTATCTTTTAAAGGTCGTATCTTCTGGAAGATTACTGTATTCATCCCAATGTTTTTTGATCAGCTGTTTTTATCTCCTCCAGATCATTTTTCTACTGACTTGGGTGCTTCCGTAGGTGAATTTGCATGAATGGCCTCCTTCCCTGTGCTCAAAAATGTCTCTTCCCTCCTTGATCATTTACTTGAGAAGTTCTTCATTTTTGCTCTTCATTGCAAAAAAGAGAGGAGCTGAGGATGCCTGACTCGCATGCATTTAAAAGTAAGGCTTGAGCTCAGCATTTGTGTATATCTCAAGCAGAGCTGTGCTCATCGACCTGAATACTTTTGAATGATATTCTTCAGGTATATTGATCATGACTTTCTTATCAGTTGTTTCCTTGTACAGCTTGACAAGCTCCAGTAGAATCTTATCGCTTTGCTTTTCCTTGTCAAATTTTTCGACAACATCCTGCAGTAAAATTGTAAGATGCTATTTGTTGCTAATTCTTCTCTTGTGATTTTTAACTTTGATTAAGTACTCGAACATATCCCAATTAGAGTGATAACATGCCAACCTCAGAGATTCAAAATAGAGCTAGGGGCTTCCTTGAATGTAATGCTCCTTTTTGAGCCTGAACAGCTCAAGCACCTATTTATTGTTGCTATCGAGGGCAGTTTCCAGGAGCAGTTTATAGTTGTGATTGAGAGATGGATAGTCCAGCTCGTTTTGGAAATCGTGAAGATAGCTGATAAAGAAAGGGTCTTCTCTGTAAAGAGCCCTCGATATGAGGTCACTAATAAACTGAATAGAACTGGACTGTAGTCGGATGTTGAAGTAGCAATGAAAATCGCAGTAGTTGGTATTTTCCTCTTTCTCATAATCTATCTTCTCCAGTATATCTCTTTTGAACCTGTTGAAAAGCTCACTGTAATTAAAGAATTTGTCCTCCATAGGATTGATCTCACAATCGATCAGATAGTCCATCCAGTCAATTGTTACAAACTCCAACTGAGGCAATCTAACCAGCTAGGCAGTCACTAGTCTTAAAGGATTACTTCTAGCCTCAATGTAGGCCACCTTGTAAAGCGTTGGCAAAATATACAGCTTGTTATTGTTTAGGTTGATATACTTAAGACCTTTAATCTGGTTAATTTCGCTAAAAGGCAGCTCAGATATGAGGTTGTCGTTCAGTAACAGCTACTTTAGAGATGTCAGCTTGGAAAAAGTAACTGTGTGGATATCGTTTATCCGGTTAAAGGAAAGATCTAGCTTCTGAATGTGTTCCAATTTGCTTTCTCCTTTGAGACCTAGCTAGGGAGGAATCGCCGAAAGTTGCTGGTAGCAAAATGATATTGTGTTTATGCATGAACGATTCACCATTGATTTCTTTATGCTTCGAAGCTCAGGTTGGTCCAGAGCTCGACGATCGGTGACTGTCACGTTGAAACTTTATTCTCCCTGAGTGTCACCAAACTCCCGAGATGGTGAATCCGAATCTGTTGGCACTTGAGGTTTGCTAAGTGGTCGATTTTTTGTGATAGATGATAGCTTTTGAGGCAGGTGGTTCTAACGTAATGCTAAGTGCATTATTGTTATGATGATTTATTATAGAAATTGACAAATGATAATGACCCATCCACTCTCATCTCTCTAACCCTGGCTCATTCTCGGTCGATGCCACCCTTCGTTGTTGAAAAAATGCTGGTGGTGGTTAATGCTAATGGAAAGTGGAGATGTGGGTGTTTATCAAAGAGCTAAGGTGATATTAAGAGGTGCTGCTGATAGTGAGGATTGATGTTTAAATAGTTGTTGGATCATTTCTTTGCCTTTCTGACGACTCTTCTTTTTTTGATTTCGATTTTGTCGACGTCCTTTCCGAGTCCGTTTTCGATGGCCTGGATGACATTGGGCTTGTCGGCCTTGAAGGTGTAGATGTATCTTCCTCTTCTGATTTTGAACTTGGTGAGCTTGGCGTTCTTTTTGATGAAGACGGCTATCTAAGAGACTGTATACATTTGCGGGCGGCCTTGCCTTTCTTGCTGGCACCCTTGTTGTCCTTAAGCAGGGTCAAGAAATCTTTAGCGGACTTAACTTCCTTGGGCTACATAGAGAAACACGTACCATTTGTGGTGAATTATATTTATTAACTAAAATAATATTAAACAATATCTATTTACACGCAGAGACCCAGAACGACAACCCCCTCTCCTTTTAATCCTCCTCAACTCACGTCCTTGATCACTAAAACTACTCTCTCAACTTTGATGGCTATAATAATATCATTCGTAGGATGGACGCCAACAACGCTCTAGTTGCCTTCAAAAACAAGCTCAACTACTATTATGCCTTCAATGGCTGTTTCGCTTTCTGGGCCCTCCTGTCCTTGGTGTTCTACATCGTAAATACTGTGAAAATCAACTGCTTCCAATGTACCACTCCCTTCACTCAGTGCAGCAATACTTCACCGCATGGACAGTATCCTACGGTTTTGAAATAATAGTCTCCATCGTCTGCATCGTTGCAGCTAGGCAGTCCAAAAATTACACATTTGCCTACATGTGTCTTGTGCTTGCCTTTGTCTATAAAGTGGGAGTAATAGGTTCACTGTTGATTGGTGCCTGGAAGCACGTCGGAAAATGCTACATCCCAGACACCTATAAGCTCATCATAGCCATCACAAATTCTGTTGAGGCTTTGGTTTTGATGGTTGATTATGTGCTTCTGTACAGAATAAAATCAGTGAACAGATCGATTCTGATCGAAAGGCTGATGACCTCCAAGACCTTTGCTGAGAGCTGATCTGTTGACCTGTTTATATAAGCTATTTAAGAATTTAAACCAATAATGTCGGATCTCTTTGTCACACATCCAATCAACCGACACCCCAATGAGAAACAGCAAAAATGCTATGTCAAGGCTCAGAGTTAGTTCCTCAGCCACCATTTCGGTTACTACAGCATCAGATTTATCGAAATGATAGCCAAAGATGCCTCAAACAAAGTCGACAAAATAGAGGTGCTTAGTATTGATAAGCTTTTGAGAGAAGCAACTCGGAAATTTCTACTGACCGATCTCTAACTTGTATATCTGGGCCATACAGCAGATATACTGGAATGGAACATCAAGGATCCCTTTTTGAAACAAAATTGTCAAATTATGAACTTTCCAACATAACACATGCATCCTTAGAGCACACAGTTGTGGTTACTTATAAACCTAGTTGGTTGGTTTGTCAAAAAATACATCGGAAAATTATAAGAATGCAGTGCTATTCAGGCCATTCTGCAACAGTAGACAAATAATCAGTGGTAATACCTATACGAGCAGTGGCTAACAACTTGCCCAGATGATATGTTCAGGTTGTCCCCTCGAAGCATCAATCTTCGCTACACGAGATATACACAAAATTGTCAGGATGTCTCATCGACCAAAAATTACAATAAAATGGTCGATCAAATCATGGAGCTTTCAACGAGCTATGCTATGATGCCAGGCTAAAGCAAAGAAAACAAAAAGAAAAAAGGTCAATAACTTCCTTAGCCCGAAGAGCCTTCAATAATTGGGAGGAAAATTGTGAAAAGGGATTCATTGGGCTTATCAAATCAAGGAAATAACTCCAAACTATTTGACTTCAACAATAACCATTCATCCTTCCAACAATCAAACTCTTTTCTTGAGCAAAGGAGCTCAATAAAACCAAAGAGATAGATCAAACTGGGATTCAAAAATTCTCAGCAGTCAAAGGTCAATCAGCACGTAACCGACCTATACAACAACGCCAGTGACCTATCAGTAAGCAACAACAGAAGATATGCTCCTCAGTCGACCTATGGAGTAATCATGAATTCCAATGTCAATTTCTTTGATTCCAAAATATTTTCAAGCGGATAGGACATAATTCCCTATACTTTAAGGTCGAACTCGGGGATCTTCAAATCTAAGCTATTCTAATGATATTGTATCCACTATTTGTGGCTATTCAGTCAAAGAATTATAAGTTCCTAACATATCATTAATAAGATTGTTGATGCCTCTCTTCGAAACAACCATCTCCATCGACCAGCAGGAAGTCGCATAGGTCGTCCTCAAAAACTGGAACATCAAGCTTGGAAAAATCCTTAAAGCCTCCCAAAACCACACCTTCGAAGCCTTCTCTCAGGACGACAAACAAAAATACTCTGTCAGAGTTACTCCCGATCCTGAGCACCAACATCTCAAAAGGATCGAAGATGAGATTTTCTTTGTCAATTACTGCATCAAAGCAAATCTTTAACACCTCGTGAGGCCTATTCCTTCGCAGACTCAACCAGAAGACAAACTTGTTCTCGTTCACGGAAAACTGATCATTGTGGTCTTTGAATGGGCCAAAGGATCAGCCCTCGATTTTATGGCATTCAGGTGGATGAGAGACCTCAAAGTTGTGAGAGCCTGGGGCAAATTCTTTGCTCAGATGCACAAAATAAGCCGGCAATTCGAAAAGGATCATACTGAAATTGCTCAGAGGATTCAAAATTGGGACAAGGTTCACTGTGGTATTCTCGAGGGTGTCAAACTTCACCCAGACGATGTTGCTGTCATCAATGACCCTCAGCATTTTGGAGTCATCCATGGGGATCTGAACTGTAGCAATACTTACTACTACGACGAGAAAGATTGCCTATCAGTTTACGACACTGATCAAGTTCAGAGAGGGTTTTATCTGTTCGATGTTGCTCAAGCTATGGTTGTGATGCCTATGCTCGAATAAGGAGGTCTTCCCGTTGTCGGAACTCCAGTTTAAGGAGGCGTTAATACCAAAGAATTTATCGATGCTATGGTTGAGGGATACGAGTCTCAGGGCTAGAAAGTCGATCGAGACAGGCTTATGAGGATGTTGGAAATCAAGAAGCAGCTTTATGTCAGATTTGCGACCCGAGCTTTTAAAGAGGGCAACATTCCTAAAGATATGGAGCCTTTCTTGAAGCACATTTTGGACAAATTCGCAGACAAGTGGAAAGCCCCTGAATGATATTTGGTCCATTTGTTTGGAAAAATGTTAGTAATAAGCACACAAATCATTCATTTATTTACTCTGGAGGCACTTTGATATTTGTTGGTTCTTGGATTTCCTTATGGGGAAGGTCGAGTTCTTCCTGGTTGAGAACATCCTGATGAGCTGGGTCTTCCTAAAGGTGCTACTCGGTATGCTATGAAAGTTCCTCGTTGCTTACAATGTTGTACTCATTTATATCATCTTTGAAGGATACCTGGTTCTGATAGATGATCAATTCGCTTGATTAGCCAGATTATTTTTTGATTCTGATCTACTCATAGGACAGCCCATGAGGAGGACTATGAGGCTTTTGCCGACCTTATTCTGGAAGATAAGCTATAATTTACAGCTTGTGATCATCAGAAAGCAGAGATCTTTGAGTCTTACTTGTGAAACTTCCTCTACTTTCCTAATTCAAAACAGGAGCAGGAGCTTATCTGAATTCTTTTTAGCTTTCTTGATATTCCTTTGAAATAAACTGTTGGGGATTAATGTAGAAATGATTCAGATTCATTGCTTTGAAATCAACAGGAGCAGTAGGAGAGAAAGGAGTGCCTTCCTATTATTAGGCAGCTAAAAGTGTAGGACTCAGTTATTGTGGACTTGTTGGATTATCTGGTTTTATCGGAGTTTCCTATTGTTAGAAAGTAGGATTAGCGTCCCTATATTAATTTGCCTCTGTATTTTATACTGTAGGGAGAGGTAGTGAGTTTATCAGTTGCTGAGGGAGAGGCTCAAAGGAAGCTTCTTGGATCTCAGGTTTAGGATTTTTGTTGAGAGGATCTTCTTTATTGGCTGATTCAAGAGTCTCAGGTTAATTTTGTTCTGGTGAGCGTTCCTAAGCTTGAGCCTCTTTAGGGATCTACTCATTCTGAACCTCTATCTGGTTCTCCTCATTTTCAACATACTTTGGACTATCTTAAATATAAACTTCTGCCACAGCCTCTTTCGTTGGAAGTTATGAATCGACTTTCACATACTCGATTTCTTTTTAATTTACGATTTATTATTTTTATCTTACCTGCTCATTAGCAGACTGGTTTATTTGCTAAGTTTCATTTACTTCTTAATTTTTTTTAGTGATGTTTTGAACAGTATATCTTTCTCCCTCGCTTTCTTGCACCTGAACATTGTGTGCTACAATATGCCTATTCTGAGCTCTAAACTGCTGGCATTTCACACAGATAAGCTCAGCCATACTTTCCACATTTTCCTATCTGAAAGTTTTGTCGGTGTTGAGCTGCTTACCCACATAGACCAAAAGCAAGTCATCGACCTTTTAGCCGAATACAGACTCTAGATGGTCTAAAATGAACTTGTAAATGATGCTGCAAGAGTTCACTGTAAAGTTGATTGTCTGTGCATCTTTTTCGATCCCTTTGACAATGATGGTGATGCTATCTTGATCAACATTTCTGCGGTCGATGGTGTGAATGATAGTGCTGGGGGTCAGAATAGTCTTCTATATGATTTATCGTCCTTTATTATAGAGAATGACACTCTCAACAGGGATTTTTAGTTTACTAGCTGCTAACTACTTCAGCTCCTTCGCTGTTATTTATTGGGCAACTTTGATGCTCTTGGCTTTTTTATCCACTTTCCGAATGAAAATTTTCACAAATTCGTTAGCTTGAGGGTCTCTTTGCATCTTTGGATATATAAGCTTATTGTTCAATCGTATTATTTATTCGACTAGAAACAAAAGCAGCGCTCGGGATGGCTTATTGTCTTCCATATTTTGAAATTTTCAATACCTCAAAAGAACTTTTTTACAAGCTTTGAAGGGCGAATAGATGAGATGAGATCTTTTAAAGATAGGGCATTCATTCAAAGTCTAATAACGGATGTATGAAATGAGATAGTGAAGCAAATTAACCTTTTGAGCAAATTTCGGCTTATTCTATCAACTCACCAAATGTAGCCATCATTTTTATGTCAAAAAGAAGATTGAAGAAGTATAATAAGAAATCAGTTGATGTTATCTAATAAAAATATATTAGTAATATGGGTGGATCTGTTTCTCAGGGACAATCACTAAAATTCTGCTTCTTGGTCTGAAGGGGGCAGGCAAGACCTCCATTCTTTACCAGCTTAAATTAGGTGATGTTGTCACCACAATTCCTACGATTGGATTTTAAGTATAAACCACTAAGTTTCAGAATTATAGTGTCGCTAGCTGGGATATCGGATAGAATGATAAAACTAGGCAACTTTGGAAACACTACTACCAAAACGTCAAAGTCTTGATTTTCGTTGTCGATTCCAGTGGTGACAAGAAGGGTCCAAAAGAAGAATTACACAAATTGTTGGCTGAAGAAGAGCTGAAGGATGCAGTTCTTTTAGTGCTAGCAAATAAGCAAGACCTTGTCGGCTCGATGGGTGAACCTCATGCAATAAGGAAATTCCTGTAACTTGATTCTATAAATAAAAAGGAAAGAAAATGGGCAATATATATATGGCACTAATGCCTTAAAGGGAGATGGGCTGAAATAGGAGATCTCTTAGCTCTTAAAAGAAATGTTCAAATAATACATAGATGGTTGGCCAGTAAATATGTTTGTTTGAGCTGCTGATATGCCAATCAAATTATTTCTATTAAGATTAATTGGAATATTCAAATAGAACAATGAGGAAAGCGTATCATCGGCAGCAACAGCTCGCACACCTCCCCAACATCTTACAACCCTCCTCCAAGAGGTAAATCCTCTTCCCTTCCAACAAAAATACCAAGGAAAATTCCAATGAAGAAAGCAGTTTACTGCAAAAATTTAAAATAGAGCCTGCACATCACTGCCTAGTCAAGAGGAACAGTCTCAAAGTACCCTCCACTGTCTCTAGTACCGAGGAAAATATTTTCAATAACAAACTGCTCGAAAAAAATGGAGTCGAGATAGATGTGCCCACACAACCCAAAGGCAATCGGCCCTGGGTGGCACAAGAATTTGACTTAAACAGGCTGACGACTAAAACAAGCAGGATGGTGGCAGTGGAAGGTAAAGACAGTAGCAGCAAGATTTTAAGAAGAAAAAGTTGCCATTATAAAACACCTTCTTCTGATTAAAATTCTTCAAAAGAAATCCAACCTGACAAGACAACCAAAATCCCCAGAACCCTTGGATGTCGAGCCGTTTCACTTCCCCGGGACAAAATCAACTCCTGTAAGATTGCCATGAGAAAGGGCCCATTTCCGATGGACTCAAAAAAGAAATAAGAACGTCAAAAGGTGGCCGACTTCTTTGAAGACGACTGCCTGAGCACCATATAGAACAAATAGAGCGAAGACCCTGGTTTATTCATGTCTTTTGACAGTTACCTCCAAATCGATTTTTGATGTTGTAATATTCTCTTATGCTTGCCAATGATTTGGGGCCTCTCAGGAAGAACTTTTTTGATATCTTTGTTCTGTGTGGAGGGGAGAGTCAAAATTACGTCATAGGGTGCTAGTATGATAACTAAATGTATAAAATTGGTTAAATATTACATCATACTTGCAGTCGTCATTCAAATGTAGCACTCTAAAAAAGGTCTATAAATTCTTTTTAAACATATCTGTCTCAAGCATGTAACTCATCCAAAAAGTCGACCAGAAGTGTGCCCAGAATCTCCCCTACTACTCAGACCTCACCAGTTTCACCTCCCAGAAATACCAAGAAGGTCTTACCTGTTTCAACAATTTGTATGACTCCTCAGCCAAGTCAGCCAGACACTATCAGAAAGTCGCCAAACAGTTTCAAATCGACATGCTCTGGATGCTCTCTCAAGCTACTGATGACTTCCTTGAGTTCCTCGAAGACAAGCTTGAAGTATAGCCAGCATCAACCCAATAAATTAAAAGACCCTAGAGAGTTCGAAGAATTTTCAACAAGCTTAAAGGTCAATATTTCCAACCTCATCTCCAGAAACTCCTTCAAATAAATCAAACTCTTGTGAGGAAAGGCAAAAATATTCACACTTCAATCATTGTCCCCCTCTATCTACGAGTTAGAGCCACTGTTGAAGTTTCAAGGTAACTTTTCCTCGAGAGTTTCTCAACTAGAATGAGCGAGCTCAAGATGAACTACAAATACTCCAAGGACCACATAACTATGTACTGGAATGGAGAGTTCAAGGAGGATAAAATTGTTGAAAAGGTCAAGGAAAAATTCGGTGAGCTCAGATAGTTCACTGTCAGTTTTGCCCAGAAAGGCATGGAAATCAAGATTAACAAAGAAGACCTCCTCAACAATTACCACAGAATCATGGGCAAGTTGTCAGAGCTTATGCAGGAAGTTGGATAAAAAGGAGCTACTCAATGGTCAGAGACTAAGAATAAAACTGTTGATCTTTACCAAACTGTCCTCAGAAGAATCAGAGAAAAAGAAAGAGCCTTGAAAATCAAATATGAGGGACGATAAATATAAGCTCTCAAAAAACCTGAACCTGAAAACTTAGAAGAAAGAGTTGCAACAGCTCAAGAAGATACCACTTAAAGAGAGCCTGCCCAAGCATCTTCTGCTCCCAAACAAGCAGCAAAGGAGGAAACACTGCAAGGACAAAACCCAGCTGAACCCGAATAGAAAGAATCTGAACATGAAGAATAGAGTGAAAACGAGGAGGCCTAAGCAGAGGATAAAGAGGAGTGAGCATTGATCTTGTAACTATATTTAACATTCTTCTGATATGAAACAGACAGCATCAATCGCCACCTTATGCGACTTTTTTCGCTTATTCCTCAGCCGCCAATCTTTACCTTTCCTTTTATGCCTCCTTCTCAAGCATTTATTTTTCGAATGTGAATCTCTCCTAGATTGTAACTTCGCTTTTGTTTATCTTTACGAGATGTGGCAGTAAATAGCATGCTTCTTTCTTCAAGTTTTACCCGAGTTAGTCAGAAATAGGATTTTGTAGCACATTTATTCCTGTCACATGCTCGCCAATCTTCTTTAATTCCTATAACTTTGCGATTTGATTTTCCCTCAAGTTGAGATAAGACAAAGAGGGAAGATGAGGAAATGGATTATATATGTTTTTGATTTTGTTGTTCCTCACTGATAGTCTCGTCAGCTGAGGGAGACCTTCCAATCCTCTGATATCAGTAAGCTCGTTCTAGCAGACATACAACTCTTTAAGATTTTTCATGTTCGAAATTCCTTTCAATTTTCTCAATTTATTCTTCCTCAGTTCCAATACTTCTATATTGTTGTGACCCTTCCACACAGCTTCAGAAATTTCATTCTCTGACAAATTGAGCCTTCTCAGGCTCGGAAGCGAAATGTTAGTCAGCTGTTTGATTTTGTTGCCAGAGAGGTTCAAGTGCTGCAGTTGACAAAGCTTTTCTCCTGCAAAGATGTTAAGATTGCTGACTTGATTTTTTGATGCATCCAACCACACCAAATTATCGAATTCTTCTACTAGCGAGATATCGCTGATCGTGTTGGTATTCAGATCCAGAAATTTGATTTATCTGAAGCGAATCATGATTGGGAATAGTCGCTCAAGCTCTTTTTCGGCAAGGTTAAGGCGAGTAAATGCCATCGATTTGTTATTGGCTGTCTTGCTCAACCCAGTTAAAGCTCCCTTAAGAGCTTACTCTAATTTTTTGAGATCCTCCTCTTCCTTCAGTCGAGCTTCTTCCTCTAGTCTTTTGCGTTATTACTCCTTGAGTCGCTCTTCTTCCTCTTGCTGCTTGCGTTCTTCTTCGATTTGTTCTGGAGTCTTTTCAGGGGGAGCCTCATGTTACTATTCAGACATGCTTGCAGTTGTATTATTAATTTAATGAAAGAAGATATTAAAAGCATGCCAGTCAAAGAGATAGGTCAAAAAAAGTTAAATATCTATAAATCAAGGATCTCAGACTATTATTTGGGTATTTCATATTTACCTTGGCTTAATAATTAGCTTTGTCCATTCTATTATAGTTATAAGCCATGAAGATCCATAGTTCATCCGCTTTGACGAGATGTGATGATTGTTCCTCTTCGATCCCATAAAACTCTAAAATATTCATTGCTACCTTTAAATTTAAATTTGACCTCGATTTGAATGAGGACATAGCAAATAAGGGAACTTTCTTTGTATTTTGGATATATCAACTTTTGATATAAATATCAAATGTGCTTATCAGGAAGAAAGAATACATCTTAATCTATAAAAAGTATGAGTGGAAGAGGGTCTTTTGAGGGGGCTGAGAAAAAGGGAAAGAGAGGTTGGTGAGATTAATATAAGTTTTTTGGCATACAATTAATAATGAAAAACATTCTGGTCATTCGATAGGGCAGGATACTCCTTGAATAAGCTGCGGAACAATAAAAAATGCTGGCCTTGAAAATCTGTGTTGGTACAGCTATCCACAAATTTGATCAGCTGATGTGGAGCCAGTCTTGTCAACGGTGGGAAACTACTTCTGAAATAAAGATCAACTATCCCAAGGGAGAGCCTATCGATCTGGAGCTCTACTATCCCTCCAAAAGCATTCCTAAGGTCGTGGGATAGGCTACAATCGATATGGAAATTTTTTCCAGGCATTTGGAAGAAGAAATAAAAATCGTACTTTTCACTTAACTCAGGCTTTGACGTATGATGGTATGATCAAAGGCTGGCTTTACTGCCAGATAAGCTTTTAAGGCCAGGGACCTCTGAAAATTGAGAGCAAATACCTTTACATCCATAAAATCTCGTTTCATTTTTTAGAGGACTATGAGAACTAATTCTGCCTTGAAATATTTCAAAATACTCAGCCTATCTATGAAAAAAGGTTTATCCTGACACAGACATCTAAAACTTTGTTCCCCAATATCAAAAATTCAATTCGATACTCCGACGTTATCAGGATATCCCTCAATAATCAGTAAAGCAAATTTAGGACCATATCTTTCCTGGTTGACACCATTAAGCGGGGAAAAACTGCTTACTATGAAACCTGGCTTCGTAACAAGTACAATAATAAAACTGGAGACGTAAAGGTCGAATATTTCTTGGAAAATCTTTTCCTTTAAAACGACAGAAGGGTTCTGAGCCGAAAGCCTGTTGATCCCAAAACACTATCAAGACTTTCCTCTCTTATCAGTTAAGCAAACGCCACTCATACAACAGTCGCGTCCCTGCAGTTAGATCCTGCCTGCAAAAAGATTGAAGAAACAGAGGAAACTGATAGCCTTAGTAGATTGAGTGAGAAGGATCTGAACCAGATGCGAACAACTTTTAAGGTGAGAAGAAAAGAAGGAAAAGTGAACACAGCCTGGAAATCTCCGGTTGGTACTGACTCTGAAAATACCACACTGTATATAAAACGAAAAAACAACACAATCATGAAGCAAATCAACAAAAAATAGTCTTTTTACTTCTAACTTCCTTTCGAATGAGTAAAATAAAACCTGATATAGATTTTTTGACATATGATTTCTATCTCAACTTTTGTAG
>Ga0100385_1003413_pt1 | contig 14220 bp, 16 predicted proteins | sample CryGeymeta201509_FD_81543 | JGI IMG/M metagenome (GOLD analysis project Ga0100385, IMG submission 81543) | Groundwater microbial communities from Crystal Geyser aquifers in Utah, USA - Crystal Geyser metaG 2015-09 | ecosystem: Environmental > Aquatic > Deep subsurface > Groundwater | place: USA... | reverse complement strand
TGACTCCCGGGCAGATGTTAGTCTTTGCTAATAGCGACACAAACCTTGAATATCGCGCCGGTGCCGATGCTAGCGCGGGAAAATGGCTCTCAATTATAGCCATAATTAGTATTCTTTACTTCTTCATATATAAAAAAATAAAGTAGTCTGTGTTTGTTTTCTAGAACGGCGCATAGACTAAAATTGACATTTTTATTAAAAAGTAGTATAATATATCTACAGTTTATAAGAAGTATAAATTAGTAATTTAACATATTAATAATAAATAAATCCTAGGAGAGAGTAATGAAAAAGATAGTAATTATATCGCTTTTCTTATTTTTAGCCGCCTCTCTTTGTTATGGGCAGTTAAAAAAAGATTTACCCAATTATGGGTATAAGCTGATGCCTTTAGAGGCATTAGTAAATGATGGTTTAATAGCCAGTAAACAGTTACAAAAAGCTAGTAAATTAGCAAAAGTTACTGATTTACCGGTTGTGGTAGATTATACAGAGTTCATGCCGCCAGTAGGAGATCAATATGCTGGTAATACTTGTACAGGTTTTGCTGTAGCTTACGCTATTGGAGAAATCCGTAATAAAGAGCTCGGCTATTCCTTGGATAATCAGTTCAGTCCGTCATTCATATTTAACTTATCAAATGTGCAGAATCATGGAGCAATGATTGTTGCGTCCTTAGCAGTCGTAGAGGCTGGTTGTGCTAGTCTTGAAGATTTTCCTTATATTCCGGATCAATGGCAGATATTACCAGATCACGTTATATTAGATGAAGCTGTTAGTGATCGTGTGACAGATTTAGAATGGTTCGCTATTGGTAATCATTTGCACAGACCGCAAGGCGACACTTCCTGGCCTGGTTATGATGGTATTAACAGGGCACGTGCTTTGTTAGCAGAAAATAAACCAGTGGTAATGAGTATGGCCTTAACTGAAGGTTATGGTGGTGCTATGGCACAGGAGAACTGGATATATAGTTATCAATCTTTTGGACATTTACCATTTTCAGGAGGTCATGCTTTATGTATAGTTGGATATAATGATACACTCGCTACTCCTGATGGAATGGGCGCTTTCAAAGTTATCAATTCCTGGGGAGCTGATAAATTTGATAATGGTTATTGCTGGATCACGTATCAGATGTTGGCTTTAACTAACTTTTCAAATAATTTCTATACTTTTACCATGTTACCTGATGGCTATCGTCCTAAACTTAGAGCCGACTTTCATCTAAATAATTTCTTAAACTTGGAAAGGTTAGACATCGGTTTAAAGGCTAACGGTTTAGAGCATACGCAGTGGTTGTGGTCATATCGTTGGAGAAATAAAACAAGGCGGCAAGGAGTGGAATTAGTAAAGCAGCCAGTTCCTGATTTTCCGGTAGTAGATCTTACTGATTTTATGCAGTATGTTGATACTATTGGAGAGAATACCTTATTTATTTCTGGCGGATTCAATGCCAGTCTTTTTGATGGTATTTTTCCTGAAATTATATCTTTCCGTCTAGTCAGCGATGATTTAGGCATCGATACACTAATTAATGCCAATATCACTATCACAGACTCAGTGTTTTATGCCGAATGGAAATTTAGAACTGGAAATATTACTGACGTTGAAAATATTGATGGCGTACCATCAGAGTTTTCATTAAGTCAGAATTATCCAAATCCATTCAACCCTTCTACTGCTATTAATTTTTCAATAGCGGAAAAAGGATTTGTTACTTTAAAGGTTTTTAACCTTCTTGGCCAGGAAGTTGCACTCCTAGTCAACGAAGAAAAAACCGCTGGTCATTATAACGTTCAATTTAATGCCAGTCAATTAGCTAGCGGAATGTATGTCTATAGATTACAGACAGAAAATTTCACTAGCACAAAAAAAATGATATTGATGAAATAAAAATTTATTAATATACATTTAGCCCCTTACGATATTGTGAGGGGTTTTTTATTTGTAAAAATTGACAGAATGTGAGCAATCTTGTATCTTAAATATAATAGATTAAAATTTATTTGTGTTAAATAGTTCTTTGGAAAATCTAGAGGGTTCTGTATTAATAAAATATACAATATCTGTGGAATAAAACATAAATGCGGTTTTTAGTGAAGGTATGATTCTAATTTGAAATATAATATATTTTGTATAATTTTTGGTCATTTTGCTAAGCGAAATTAAAAAATAATTTCGGCCATAAATACAGAACAGAAATGCAAAAAATAGGAGGTTATTATGAACTTCAATTTCAATGATATGGAAGTCAAAACTGTATCCAACCTTGATTTAAATGAGACTGGATGTGATTCTGATGGAAGTGAAAGTTCCGGATGTGATTGTGACAGCCCAAATTAAAGGTAGGACAATCCTTCATGTCGCCGCGAAAACAACAAATTCGTGGCGATATTTTTTTAAATATGATAGATAAAAATAAAAAACATTATTTAACAATAAAATCAGCTCAGGCTAATAAAAAATTAGCAAAATTTTTGGAATCAACTAAGAACGAGTTGGACAATTTTTTTGAATTTAAAATAGTAGAGCCATTAATATTTTTTTTGGACAACAGGGGAGAGATGGATTTGATTTGGGGTAAAAAAACTGAGCATTGGTTTGTCGGGGCTTTTAAGAATAATAGTATTTTTATTTTTAATCCAGAAGTCTATTCTAAGGAATCTAGTCACAAGAAAGAGGAGTTTTGGATTACACTTAAACATGAATATTGCCATGCTTGCTATACGCAGATAACTAAAAGTCATCATCCTGTTTGGTTGAATGAAGGACTAGCTTCATATGTTTCTGGTAAAAAATTGGTGCTAGGTAATGGTTACGAGAGTAAACTTTTGAATGTTTTTGATTACTTTAATCACGTTGATAAAGATGTTTATATGCTTGGACAATTTTGGGTAGAATTTCTTATCAAAAAGTATGGCAGAAAGAAATTTCTAAAATTGATAAAAAGCTTTAATGGCCAGTTTGATAGTCGTCAGTTTATGAAGAATTTTTATGATATTTATAATTTTAAATTTAACAAACAAACTTTTTCCAAATTTTTAAATTAATTAAAATAGTTTTAGATCATTAAAAATTTATATTAAAAGGAGGTAGGAAATGTTACAGTTACCAATTCATGTGCAGCTAGAGGTTACAGACAAATGTAATCTTAGATGTAGGCACTGTTATCGTCTTGATACTGGTCAGATGCTGAAATCAAGAGATCTAGACGATGAACGTATAGATCAATTAGTGCAGCGGCTAATAGCTGCTAAAATTTATTCACTGGTAATCACTGGAGGAGAGCCGTTGATACGTCCGGAGGTTACAATTAATGCTGTAAAAAAAGCAAAAGAAGCAGGAATGTTTGTTTCTGTTAATACTAATCTTTTGCTATTTACGCCAGAGATAGCTACGAGCCTAAAAAATCTTGATGTAAATAGTTTGCTTGTTTCTTGTCCTGCTAGTGATCCCAATATCTATAGGCAAATAACTAGGTGTGGGGATTATAATAAACTATCTGCAAAGTTAAAGTTATTAATAGACTTTGGTATTTCGTGTATGGTAAATATGGTGGTAACGCCGACGAATCTTAATTTTATTAGAAGTACTGCTATTGATATGGAAAAATTAGGCGTCAAGAGATTCGCCGCTACCCCAGCGAGTTTAAATGTTGAATATCCGGATAGTAAAGAATTACTTAATGTTCGGCAAACCCTAGATTTATTAGAAGATTTGAGATGGTGTTCTGATAAGTTAGGCCTTGAAGTGGACATACTAGAGCCTATGCCGAAATGTTTTTTTCCGGAATGGTGTTGGGAAAAAAATTATGCTTTTACTAAAAGAGTGTGTCAGGCCGGAAGAATGTCGGTTAGTATTTCTAATTCTGGCGAAGTTCGTCCTTGTTCTCATAATCCTGTCAGTTATGGCAATTTGTTCCAAACTACGCTAGAAAGTATTTGGTCTAATATGTCATCATATAGAGAGAATTCGGTGCCACATGATTGTCAGGCCTGCCATACTGTTACATCGTGTTATGGAGCCTGTCGGACTAATTCTATGGCAACTTGCCATTCATTAAATGAACCTGATCGTTTTATGGTTGGCTGTATGATCTTACCGGCAAAAACACAAGGTGATGAATCTTTCAATATTGGCTCGATTATTCATTTTAAAGGTAAATTACGCTGGCGTGCGGAGGGGGAATATTATTCTATATCTTCCAAAAGAAATGCTGGCAATATTACAGTTGTTAACAAGGAAATGTTTACTTTTGTTACCTGGCTTAATGATATTTCGTCAATATCTATAGATGGTTTGCTAAAAAACACAGCGAAAAATTCAACTCAAGCAGCCATCACTAAAGTTCTTAAATTTTTAGTCAACAGAGAATTTATTTCTATTGATTAGATACTTAATGAATATTCTCAGCCACCCTACGTAATTTTAAGGGGTGGCTTTTTAATTAACATCCCCTGGTTTTAAATCTAATTAATCTTTTTATTGATAAATTCGTCATAAGACAGACCTTTGAATGTGCCTGCCTTATTGGCAATGACATCCAACTCTCTCACGCCGTTGCGACTTCGGGCTCTAATATAAGCAGTGGCTTCTATTCCCGAAGTGGCGATCATTTTAATCACTATGCTATTTTCATTCTGTCTTTTAATCTCGGTGATCCGGGTAGTCTTCATATCTTCCGGTTCAATAAATTTGTCGGTTCCGGAAAAGGAATGCTCCGGAACTTTTGTATAATCAATATTTTCGCTGGTGGCGATGGCAAAAGATTGTCTAGCCATCAATTGCTTTACGGTCATACTTTTGAGCTGAACCACCAAACCACGATCGTGTGCCGGTAAGAATTTGCCTAAGTCTTCCTTAATTTTTTTATCATCAAACTCAGTAACTCTTTTGAGAATATCGTCAAAAGAAGTATTCATATCGTAAAACTTAGTCTTGCGATTGATCATATCCCAATCAAGCTCAACACCTTTGGAAAGCATGAACCAGAGATCATAAACATCTCGTCCTTTTTGTCGATAAAGAAACGCTCTTATTTTTTCGGACAATACTTCGGTCCAACCCATATGCCTGATAACAGGCTGGGGAGCAACCGGAAAGTCTGTCTCCAAAACATCCTCTTTAGAAGTCTCCGGTTTTTCTCGAAGCGAGAAATCAAGATGAATAGTAAGCGGATATTTTGAACCTTCAGGTAAATAACTCAAAATAGCCGTATAGGAAATATCAGTCTCTTGTGTTCGTTTGATTGTAATGCCAGGAACTACCAGGATCATCTTTTTTACTGTTTCGGCCGTTATTCTGTCTAACTTTTTGGTGGTGAGTTCGGCGGTAAAATCCAAGTCTTCAGAAAAGCGACCGGACTTCATCAAAAGACGAATAGCCGTTCCGCCTTTAAAGTAAATCTTTTGACTCTCGTTGGTGCTATAAAGAATGCTCAAGAAAACAACCTGTAAGTATTCTTTGATGACGGTATATTCATCAATAGCAAATCTTTTTGATAATTCATTTATTTGGTCTCGGGAGATCATAATTTTATAGTTTTGTAATAATTCTTAAATGCTTTGTTTTTTATTTTTGAAGCAAGCTCGTTAACTTTATTTTTATCAATTGATTGCAAGTTTAATTCTTCAATGGAAAGAGAAGCCCTGCCTAAAGCGACAGTGAACATCATATCCACCAATGCCTTCTCCGGCGTGGCAATTAAAAAATTATCAACGACTTGATAATCACTAAAATACTTAGGAGTTATTTGAACAAAAGAAAAAGTCTTGCCTTCATTTTTGATGGATGTGACACGCTTTGTGGTGACAGAGGTAATTTGCTGGGGAGATTGAACCAAAATGCCGTAATAATTCAAGGCAGACTCTAAAGAAATATAAGACGGTCTGTATAAAGCGTTGGCGATCTCAAAATCAGAAGGTCTATTTGAGATCAAAATATAATAACCCTTTGAAACTCTTTCCAAAACACCTTCTTTGACTAACTTGCCGGCCATGACATAAGAATAGGTGTCGCTTTTAGTCTGTAATATTTTTTGCAAATCAGCTGATGTAAAAACTTTTTTGCCGGATGCTTGTAATGTTTGTAATGCTTTGAGTTTTTTCATAGTAGTGCAATTAAGTCTCCGGAATATATTCCTGATGGCTACAATGACAAGCGGTCCCGTCATTGGTCGCCATTAATTAATTTTATTATATGCATTATTCTTATCATTATTGTATAGGATAATGAATATATATGCAAGTCCCAGTTATCTACTGTCCCGAAATAATTTGCCAATTTAATGGTTCAGTATTCTCAGGGATGAACAAACCGATGAGAGCAAAGTAATATTATTTATGACTCAATGTGTTTTTATTTTAAAACTTTTTAAAACTTTTTATTGACCTCTTTTTTTAAAACTGCTATAATTATTTTAGCTTCTTAAATTAAGCTTAATTGGGACTAACGCTAACGTTGTCTCTTTAAGCATTTATTCATAATTATGAAAAAAACTTTAATCGAGCCAATCTTAACGGTGATAGTTCTCGTTTTGGTCGGTGCCATGTTTGTTTATTTTTATATGTCTTTAAATCGTTTAGACAATAAAATAAGCGCGATGCAAGAAACTATTATTACTGATTCCGGGCAGATTACTTCTATCGTTAACTTCTTTAACGCCAACGCCAATGCCCAAACTAACCAGCAGTAATAAAAATAATTTTAAAAATTTTAAAAATAAAAATATGAAAAAAGAATTAGTTTTCCCGTTAATCGTTGGTGTCGTAGTCGGTGTTTTAGTTATGACTTTTTGGCAGTTTAATGCTCGTCTAAGTAATGTTTCTAACGCTATGACGCAGTTAGAAGCGGCGACCAACCAGAATACTAAGACAGTTGGCGATATTGTTGCTTTCATTAATAATGCCACCGGTCAGAATGCTGCCGGAGGCACCGAGACCCCAGCCGCCGCTCAATAAGCTATTATATAGACCTAAAAAAGCCCTGTCTTTGGCAGGGCTTTTGTGTTATAATAAAGGTGTTTAAAGGTAATATCAGCTGAAAAAAATGACAAAAAGTGAGGCAAAAAATCGTTTGGAAAAATTAAAAACGGAAATTAATTTTCATCGTTATAATTATCACGTGTTAGATAAGGAGACTCTGGCTCCGGACGTTTTAGATAGCTTAAAAAATGAATTATTTCGTTTAGAAAATGAGTGGCCTGATTTAATAACGGCGGACTCTCCGACGCAGCGTGTTTCTGGTCAGCCCTTGGCAAAGTTTAAAAAATCGGTTCATTCGCGACCAATGATTTCTCTGTTTGATGCTTTTTCTGAACAAGATATGAGAGACTGGGAAGAACGAAATAATAATTATCTGAAGCGATCTTTTCAGCCGGAATATTATTGTGAATTAAAATTGGACGGACTAGCTATTAATTTAAAATATGTTAATGGTTTATTAGTGTCCGCTTCTACTCGTGGTGACGGCAAAGTAGGCGAGGAGGTTACGGCTAATGTCAAAACTATTGAAAGCATTCCTCTGCGTTTACGTCAGCCCAGCGAGAAAGAACTTGGTGTCTTAGGTTTTTCCGCTTTTGCCATAAAACAGTTAAATAAATTAATTAGCTCTGCTACTATTGAAATTCGCGGTGAGGCGATTATGAGTAAGGCGGTTTTTAAAGCTTTGAATAAGAAATATTCCGCTGCCGGCGAATCTGTTCTGGCCAATACTCGTAACGCCGTAGCCGGTTCCATTCGTCAGTTAGACTCTAAAATATCCGCTTCTCGTCGTTTGGAGTTTTATGCTTATGATTTACTTTTAGATGACCATGAACGCGGTGATTTCATTGTTACTCGCGCTCAAGCCGACGCCCTGGCCAGATTATTAGGCATAAAGACTTTGCCTCAGAATAAAGTCTGCCATAATCTGGATGATGTTTTTTCTTTCTACAAAGAAGTAGAAAAAAAACGAGAAGCTCTGCCTTTTATTATTGATGGTACGGTAGTAAAAATAAATGATTTAAAGATGTGGTCGGTTCTGGGAATAGTCGGTAAAGCGCCGCGCTATATGATGGCTTATAAATTTTCCGCTGAACAGGCTACCACTAAAATTAAAGATATTGTCTGGCAAGTCGGTCGGACCGGGGCGTTAACGCCGACGGCCGTTTTAGAGCCGGTAAAAGTTGGCGGGGCTACCATCAGTCGTTCTACTTTACATAATTTTGATGAAATAGGTCGCCTGGATTTACGCTTGGGTGACACTATTATTATTGAACGTTCCGGGGATGTTATTCCTAAAGTGTTAAAAGTTTTAAAAAATTTACGGAGTGGTCGGGAGGAAAAAATCAAAGCACCACGAGTTTGTCCGATGTGTGGTGCTAAAGTTTTACAAGTGGCCGGGGAAGTCGCTTATCGCTGTGCTAATCAGTGCTGTTATGCCGTTAATTTGCGCCAGATTATCCATTTTATTTCTAAGGGGGCGGCCGATTTAGAGGGTCTGGGGCCGAAACTGATTGAACAGTTTATGACCGCTGGTTTAATAAAAGATGCGGCTGATTTATATGCTTTAAAAAAATCAGATTTACTAAGTTTAGAGCGTTTTGCCGAGAAAAAGGCGGATAATGTTATTAAAATGATTGACGAGCATCGTCAGATAGATTTAGCGCGCTTTATTTATGGTTTAGGTATTCGTCATGTGGGGGAAGAGACGGCTAGTCTTTTGGCAGAAAAATATCAAAATAATAATGAGGTTAAAGTGAAGACAAGTATTAAAGAATTAATTAAATATTTTCAGAGCTTAGAACCGGCTAGTTTGGAATTAACAGCAGATATTGGGTCGGTAGTCGCTAAAAGTATTTATGATTTTTGGCATGATGAGAAAATTTTAAAGTTATTGGAAAAATTTACTGCTAATGGTCTGAATATTACGATAAAGAACGTATCGGCGTTAGATAGATCTGCTTTAAAGTTTTCCGGTCAAATTTTTGTTCTGACCGGCACTTTAAATGGTTTGACAAGGAGCGCTGCGGCAGATAAAATTAAAGAATTAGGTGGTAAAGTGAAAGATGCGGTCGGAAAGGAAACGACTTATGTCGTAGCGGGTGATAAACCGGGCTCTAAATTTACTAAAGCCCAGAAATTAGGAGTGACAATATTGTCGGAGCAGGAATTTGAAAAAATGATAAAATAAAAACCCCCTGACGGGGGAATTTATTGTCTACGGTCTGGTAACCAGAATAAATAGCTTAAAGTTGACGCCTAAGTTTATTATAGCAAATATTTTATTTTGGTCAACCACTGTGGACCCGCGGGGAATTGGACCCCGGAGACTTGAGCGTCAACTCCAAGCTTGTCACCAGACTCGGGCCCACAGCCCTTCCAGTTTAACATAAGGGCCATTATGAGATATTAAAATAAATATAAAGTTTTTCTAAAAAGATAAAATTATGTCCATTAGTAGAGAAGAAATAGAACATATTGCTGAATTGGCGCGCTTAAAATTAAGCGATGAAGAAATTAAAAAGTTTAGCCCTCAGCTGGACTCTATTTTAGAATACGTTGGGCATTTACAAGAAGTAAAAGTAAATGAAGTGGCGGAGACAGCAACCGTGAGTGGTTTGGTTGATGTTTGGCGAGCGGATGAAGTTAAAGAATGGGATCGGGAAGAAGTTTTGAATGCTTTGCGTCAAGGTGAACTGGAGGCTGGCCAGGTTAAAGTAAAAAAAGTTTTATGAATTTAAATGAATTAACAATTAAAGAAGCTCATCAGAAATTAATTAGCGGGGAAATTAGTTCTCGGGCTTTAACCGAGTCATGTTTAGCTCAAATTAAAAAAGAAGATAAAAATATTCATGCTTGTCTGGCAATCTGTGAGGAGGAAGCTTTAGCGGCGGCGGATAAAGCGGATGCGCGTCTTAAAATGGGCGAGACCGGCGACCTCTTGGGTATTCCCTATCTCTGTAAAGACATCATCATGACTAAGGGTTTAAAGACGACGGCCGGTTCTAAAATTTTAGAAAATTATGTGGCGCCTTATGACGCGACTGTCATTAAAAAATTAAATGAGGCGGGAGCAATTTTGCTCGGTAAAACTAATTTGGATGAATTTGCTCATGGGGCTTCTACGGAAAACTCTGCCTATGGTCCGACCCACAATCCTTTAGATTTAGAGCGTGTTCCCGGTGGTTCTTCCGGCGGTAGTGCGGCGGCTGTGGCCGCTAAGATGTGTCTTTTTTCTTTAGGCTCGGATACGGGCGGTTCTATCCGTCAACCGGCTAGTTTCTGTGGCGTTGTTGGCCTCAAACCGAGTTATGGGCGCGTTTCTCGCTTTGGCTTATTATCTATGACCTCTTCCACTGATGTTATCGGACCTTTTACTAAAAGTGCTTATGATGCCGCTTTAGTGTTGAAGACTATTGCGGGTGTTGATGCCTTAGATGCTACCACGGTTCCGGAAGTGGTAGAGCATTATGACAAGATTATGACCGGTGATAATATGGAAAATAATCAGTCAACCAAACCTTTGGCCGGAATAAAAATTGGTTGGCCGGAAGAATATTTTTTGCCGGAGCTTGATTTTAATGTATTGGCTCGTTTACAAGAAGCGGCGGCGACGTTAGAAGCGGCGGGAGCGATTATAAAAAAAATATCTTTACCATACACCAAATATGCTGTGCCGGTTTATTATATAATTACCCCCTCGGAAATTAGTTCCAATTTAGCTCGTTTTGACGGAATTGGCTGGGGCTTAGCTAAAGATGAAGCTGTTAATTTACAAGATTTTTATAAACAGACTCGTGGCGCCGGTTTTGGTCCGGAAGTAAAACGTCGCGTGATGTTAGGTACTTATGTTTTGAGCGCCGGTTATTATGATGCTTATTATAAAAGAGCTCAAGCAGTCAGGACTTTAATTTTAGAAGATTTCAATAAAGCTTTTGCGGAAGTTGATTTAATTCTTACCCCTACTTCTCCGCATCCCGCTTTTAAAATAGGTCAGCAAGCCAATGATCCTTTGGCAATGTATCTGGAAGATGTTTTTGTAACTGGTGCTTCTTTGGCTGGCTTACCGGCAATTTCTATGCCGGCCGGATTGGTGTCAACAGAAGATGGGAATAATATGCCAATCGGTGCTCAGCTTATTGCGCCACGTTTACAGGAAGCATCATTACTGAGAGCGGCTAAAATTTTAGAAAAAAATTAAATTTTTTAATATGAAAAAAAACAAAAAATTATTTGTCAGTGGTGTAGCCCTGGCAGTAATAATAGTGGTGATTGCAATTTTTTTCTTCGCTAGAAAGTCCGCCAGTGTCAGTAAAGCTCCGGTTAATCATTTGAGTGGCGATAGCTCCGCTATGACTTATTTAGCTTTACAAGAACCGATTTTGGAGTCGGATGATAGAGTTTTTGGTGATGCCAAGGCTGCTTTGAAGATTTTTGTTTACGAAGATTATGCCAGTATTTATAGCGCTAACTTAGCAGATACTTTAGAAAAAATTCGCGGAGAAGTTGGTGATCGCTTGTCTCTTATTGTTCGACCTTATTTCAGCAGTTCTCTTGATTCTAGATTAGCGGCTTCCGTTATGGCTTGCGCCGGCGAACAAGGTAAATGGCAAGAAATGAGAGCTTTGTTATTTGCTAAAGTTAAGAATCAACAGGCTGACAATTTAGATTGGGAGGCTTATGCTAAACAAATCGCTTTAAATGAGAATAATTTCCAAACTTGCTTGACTAATCGGGAAAAATCGGGAACAATAGAGCAAGAAGTACGAGTGGCGGAAAATGAGGGTGTGCAAGGTGCACCAACCATGTTCATTGGTGATGAGATTATTTTAGGAGCCAGACCTTATGATGATTTTGTAGATTCTAGTGGTGATAAAGTTATTGGCTTGAAAAATTTAATAGAGAATAAGTTACAATAGTGGTTTAAGATAATATCCGTTAGTACGGATTAAGGAGGGTTCGCATAGTGGTCGAGTGCGCACGCTTGGAAAGCGTGTATGCCGCAAGGTATCAAGGGTTCGAATCCCTTACCCTCCGCAAACTAAAACAACCTCACCTGCGTGAGGTTGTTTTAGTTTATGTTAAAGTCTGTAAGGGATTCGAAAGCCGGAGGCGATGCGCACTTGTGCGCCGCCGAGGCCGGGTCGGGGCGCTTAGCGAGCGTAGACTGCGAAGCAGGCAAGCGAGGCTTAGCGACCGTGACCGAATCCCTTACCCTCCGCAAACTAAAACAACCTCACCTGCGTGAGGTTGTTTTAGTTTATGTTAAAGTCTGTAAGGGATTTAAATATCTAGATTAGTGAGTGTGGAGATGGTGTCATTGTATATGGATAGTGTGGTTATAGGCAGGCGTCCTTCCTGTGTTTAATTCTGAGTATAAGTAAGATATTTATGTTGCCTTGTTTGTCAATGTCAAAGATTGCTCTGTAATCTCCAATTCTAAATCTATATGTGCCGAGCCTACTATCTTTTAGTTTTTTGGCATAGTTTAGAGGATTGTCGCTCAAAAGATAAAATTTAAGTTTCTTAACAATTTTTATCTGATTTCTTTTTTCTATGGCATAAAGATCATCTTTCCCTCTTTTTGTCAGTAATAATTTGTATCTCATAACCCTAATTCACTGCAAACAGTTTCAAAATCAAAGACTCTACCATTTTTTATATCATCCCTCGCCTCTTTAATATCTAGCGCTAATTTTTCTATAATGGTGTCTTTTTTTGATAAGGGGCTTACTTTGAAAATAGGTTGGTTGCGATTTAAGACAACATATTGTATATCGTTTGCTTGGGCTTGTTTGTAGAGATTGGTAACATTTTGACGAAATTCCTTTACCCCTATAAGTTTTGTAATCATATGTTTATTAGTTTAAATTAAGTGTACCTTAAGTGTACACTGTTGATGTTAGTCTGTCAATATTTCTATCCGCTCAATGGTTAATAATATTTTAAAATATTTGGATAAGCGCTTTATGCTAATTATTATTCATGTGCTATAATATAAATATATTTAAATAATTAACTAAGTAATATAAACATATGAAAAAAATAACATCTTTGTTTATTATTTTTGCCTTTGTGGTGGGAGTAATATCAATGAGCCCGGCTTTAGCGAAAGCAGAGCAAGAGCGAATCCCGTCACCCGATCAAATGAAGAATTTTCGTGAGATTATTAAACGGGGTAATGATTTATTTGGAGTAAGAATAGCTAGTAGTACTCAAGCCATGAAGACTGAGGAAAATAAAGCTATGACTAATGTCGGCAATACAATAAAGAATTCAGCTGGTGTAATTTTAAAAAAAATCTCTTCGCCTGATCAAATTAAAAATTTTCGTAATATTGTAAAACAAGGTACGGCTTTGTTTGGCGTGGAAATGAAAGATGATAATTCTACAAACCAAACGACGAAAACTAATATCTCTAAAGAAGACAATGCTGATACTATTTCTGAAGATACTTTAGAAAAAATAGCTACTCCTGCACAAATTTCAATGTATGAAAAGATTCGTAAAATTGGAACAGCTTTGTGGGGTGTAAAAAAGAGTGACAGTGTTCGCGCTGAAGATAAACAAAATTGCAAGAGCGGGTAGTTGTTAGTGGCGAGATGGTTAGTTGTGTGACGGTCGCTATTGATGCTAAAGATCAAGACTTAATTGCCAGAGCTAACACGGCTTCCGAGGGATTAGTGGCTGCGATTTCAGCACGAAGTACTTGTCAACAAAGTGCGGTTGCTTCAGTGGATAATCAGAAAGATGCTTTAGACGCTTGCGTTAAAGCTTTTCAAGGTAGTACTAAGCAGGTTCGTGAGCAAAACCAAGAACAGCAAAAATCTATTTGGAGCACCTTTAAGGCTAGTTTAAAAGTTTGTCACGGTAATTCAGATAGTGCGGGTGAAGGTGAAATCATGATTGAAGATGGTAGCGGTGATGTTTTAGACATTATTTCCGAATAAACAATTATTATTTAATAGCTCAAAAGCCGCCTTGTAAAGGGCGGTTTTTGCTTGTTTTTCGGTTTATGTTGTGTTAAAGTATTTTTAGAAAAAGGAGAGGTGCCAGAGTGGTCGAATGGAACAGTCTTGAAAACTGTCGTACCTTCACGGGTACCGTGGGTCCGAATCCCACCCTCTCCGCACACAAATTAAAAACACCCGTTTGGGTGTTTTTAATTTGTGATTGGATGGTAGGGATTCGGACAGGATTGAAGTGAGCTAGATATTTGCCAGCAGGCAAATATCGC
>Ga0100385_1003403_pt1 | contig 14251 bp, 21 predicted proteins | sample CryGeymeta201509_FD_81543 | JGI IMG/M metagenome (GOLD analysis project Ga0100385, IMG submission 81543) | Groundwater microbial communities from Crystal Geyser aquifers in Utah, USA - Crystal Geyser metaG 2015-09 | ecosystem: Environmental > Aquatic > Deep subsurface > Groundwater | place: USA... | reverse complement strand
TGCTCTTGTCAAAAAATAGTGAGATGGAAGTCACCTGAATATGTTTTTAAAAGGTTGTGCCGAATGCCAATGTTTACTTGTCTTTTTTGGCCTGACTATAAGGAGCCAATGTTTTCTCGACAGTCTATTCCAATATGTTCACAAGGAGAAGTGAACCTTTGTTAGTTCCCAAAAGCACTCTTTAGCTATCAACTCCTGCCACACTTTTTATATATTCACCATCTGCCAAAATCTTTCCCGCCTTGATAACTCTTGCCAAATGACTGCCTTGCTTCTCAACATCTTTCAGCTTATTGGAGTCAACAACGAAAAGACCTTTGCGATTGTAGGCGACAACATGGTTATCTAGACTTACGATGCCCAACAGTTCAGATGGGTCGAGGATGGATTTGAAGGCAGATGAGACGATGCTGTTGCTTATGCTAGTTTGGAAGAAGCGGTGTGAGTTTCTGGGGAGGATGGCCCAGCCGATGAGCTCTCCAAGGCTGCTGGCTGCTAGCAGTAGTCCCTTATGTTCAATTAGATCCACGATCATGATAATTTTTATAAACTTCGTATATAAAATCAACACATGCTCGGCTACGCTGCCATGCTGCTAATTCTGCACACCGCCTTCTCTACCCGCAGATGGAGGCAGTACACTCAAGCCAACCAAGAACCATTCTTCCTACCCCTCGACGTATTACAATATCCAATCAGATTATCCTGGAACTTGTACTTGCCGTCGTTTTGGCCTTTAATGCCATTTTATCTCAAACCCGCAGATTCAAACTCGCTAAAGAGTTCACCCAAGCCAAAAGGTACATTGATATTAAATCAGCTATGACAGTTCTTTTTACAGGCCTAATTTCAGAAATCTCCGCACAAGTCGAGCCAATCTATTACTGCCCTCATTGAAGTAGCGTCTGAGCACAGATACCTTCGACCTATCGATAAGGTTGTGATTGTTGTACTCACTCTATGGCAATTTTAAAATCTAAATGTGATTAATGTTTCTACAATACACAGGAGGACTCACCTCTCTAGCCCTTCGCCTTAGATTCAACTATAACTCCATCCAGATCCGCAAAGCTCTTCTTGATAGTCAGTACCACACTCAAGGGTTAACTAACTTCAAGAGTGCAGTCAATGCCAAATCACTGCTCAAGATACAGCAATAACTAGAATTAGTTAGGAAACATGTTTTGAAATCAGGCACCTAGCTCAAACATGGCTAACTGGTGCAACCAGAAGACCTTAAGTCAAAAAATTATGTCGAAGAGTATTTCAAGCGCTACGAGAGACTGGTTGAGTAAGTGGAGAAAATTCCTCTTTCGAGTGAATGGATCTATCGTATTGTAGGTTGGTACAACATCATTCCTCAGTACAAGCCCATCCTCATCAATCTCCTGTCGACTGAACGGGAAGAATAAATGCTGGCATTAGTGGACATTCTCTCTCAGATGAGCTACACCTGGGAGAACCCTTATGGCATCATAGACCAAGATTTATTCAAGAAAGAGTTGATTTCTAACTTCTACAAAAGACTCACCAGCTATGACCTCGATTTGTCCACTTTGAAAAAATTAGAGAAGATCCTGCCTATTCCTGTAAACTTCCTTAAGAGAAAGTTCTACGGCTCCTATGTCAGGAATAATGTCGATAATCTTCTAAAATATTTGCAGGTAGATGACAGATACACCATCTCTGACCTGATCTGGCTCATGCACACCTACATCAAAAATATGAACGATACTGATCAATGGCTGAACTCGATATAAAAATACCTCATCACTTCTCGTCCCATCCTCAGCAACTAAGATATGGCCCGATTGATGGACTCCTATCAACTCAAAGGCAAGATCAACAAAAATATTTACGAGAATATCCTCAAACCGTACATAATCCGCAATAAAATGGGAAGTCTTGAAAATCTGATCGATATGGTGAAGTTCAACATCTGCTCACAATGTTAGGACAACAATCTCCTCAAACAACTATTTTAGTTGATCGCCATCAAGTACAAACAGCAAAAGATCAGCTCCAGTAAACATGCCTATACTTTGCATTTGTACTGTCACTACCTGATGATCAAAGGGTATCGGATCGAGCTACCACCTACTCTCAAAAAATAGCTGACGATTTTTTGCAAACAGCGATCGCAAGGACGCAGCAATATCCACCATTTGCTGGCTAAACCCGGCAACAAAAAATATTTCAGTCCTTGTTTAGAGGGCAAATAAAAAATTATTCCAGAATTTTAACCCACAAAATCTTCAGTCTTTTAATCTCTTTTCGGCAGTCGTCTCAGATCCCTTAAATTGACATAATACCAAATCTACGAAAAACCTGTCTGCTGCTGTTTCGAGCTCGACTACCTCCTTTCTCACAAATCCCGTCAATAGCTAATCGATATCTAGATCGAAGGCATCCAATATGTCTTCACCTCAGGTCGACTCATCCGTGAGCGTGAGATCAGAGACGAACTATTGGAGCACTATGGCATCAAGATAAATCACTTGGACTACAACTCATTGAAAGGACTAGCGCGAGTGGATGAGGATGAACTGCTGAATAATAGGAAGTTGAAATGATGATGTGATGTGTCTTCTGTTTTATATTTATTATGGACAGAGCTAGTAAAAAATTCGACGAGACCAGGTAGATCATCAACCGCATTCGAGCAAAAAAACATCCTAAGCACTAAAAGTAATCCTCTAAAATGGTACATATGGAGTTTCCTCCAATCATGAACTCTCAGCCAGCACATCGATACTTGCAGTCACCCACTCTGAATACAACTGTAAATGCTCCATTTAGAAGTCAAGTAGAAGTGGAACTCGATAGCATAATCAATGAGACTTTAATCAACTTCAAAAACCAAAAAATAAATAAAATCATCTTCACAACCCCCATCTCCCCTCGGTTGGGTAAAACCTATTACAAATAAAAAAATCAACATAGCCACAGTTACTCTAAACGATACTCCTCAATTTAACACACTAGCCCTCCTAAAGTAAAACTATCTATGAAGAACAAAAGCAAACAATTAGAATCTCTCTATGATCCTGACTTGTCCATGAATTTTGAGGTGCAATCGATGAGTATCCATGACTCTTTCAACCGTTACAAAAATTGGAATGCTTATGGCATGAAATAGAAGAGATTTGTAGCAGGTAGTACGAGACTTAGGGGGAAAGACAGGAGAAGAACTAGCAACACCAACTAGCGCTTCAGTCCATGGAACAACGAAGATGGCGATGGGTAACTTACCCTCTGATTGATATATTTTTTAACTTTTCGTACATTATTCTTTTACTGGATCAAGGGGTCTATCTTATAATTATTCAATTTTGATGAAGTGGAGCAATAAAGTCGACCAACCAACCCGATAAAAGATCGAGCATCTCTACCGCTAATTTGATAAGTTCATAGACTAAAACCACACAGCCAACTCTCCCTAAGACCAGTTGCTTCTCAAACAGTGGAGCAACTTCAAAACAGTAATAGAAAGAAACCCCACAGATTTTGAGACCATGCACAATCACATCAACCAAATGTCAGACTAAGAGATCAGAGACACCAAATCCCCTAGAAGCACTTCTCCCCATTCCTTGACCCCCAGAGGTGACTCCAAGATCGATCTCAACCGTGTAAGGTTAAAAAAGATGAGCAGTGACTTTTTATCGACAATCAACAAAAATAATAGATAAATGTTCAGAGTATGATTTACTATCGTTGCCTGTTTTTCTATTAACTACTGGTATGATTATAAACAATCGATCTCAGTTTTGTTTCTCGAAAGTAGATGGAACATCTTGAATGGATCGACTTCTCCTAAGTTAGCAACACCAATGCGACCGATCAGAACCCAATCACCCTCCACTACGGACATCATCTTAGACAGGCTGCCATTAAATATCAAAACCCGCCATCAACACAGTTCACCTCGGTTGAATCCATACATGAGACCATACATACCCTACCATCTCCGCCAAAGAATGTGAGGACCAATATTCACATCTCGCCCGAGGCGAAACAACTTAACTTACTTGATAGTCGCCTTGCAAGACCTCGCATTTTATCGGTCAGGTAAATAAAAACCAAAGAAAAACGGGCACAGTCTCATTTTAATCAGAAACAGTCCAACAAATAAATTAGAGAATAGAGCAACCACAACCGAAAGCACCGGCATAAACTAAGCCTGTTTAAGCATCTTTCTTAATCGCAATGATAATTAATCTTACATTATCAAAAAATCATCAAACTATAGTTTTGGCACGAGTGAAACCCCAACATTCTTATACTTTGCTATCCTTCGATTTCAACCGTCTCCTGAAGCCTTTGCGGTAGAGGTCTAAATTACACATCATATTGGGCCTTGTCGTAAAAGTATGACCAGCCCATATTTTCCTTTATTCTATAGCTGAGGTCATAACATTATCAAAAGATGAAGTGTGCATCCGCTCGTTGTTTTCTATTCTGATATCAGATGCAGAAGATCTCTTTGGAAGAGATCTAGCCTGTCTAAAATTTGGTAAAGTCTTCCCTCGAAATCCTCTATTTGTGGTCGATTGCGGAGAGTTCGGGGCCAACGAAAGAGAATGGATCGAATCCTGATACCGTCTCTCGATGACTGTCTTCCTAAGTATTTTTTTGTGTATCTGCGAGTAGAGTGTATGATCAAAGGACAATCTTTTATGCTGCCCTGGCCTTAAAGAGTTATTGACTAGGTGTTCTCCTTTAATTGATAGCTTTATTTCCATGTGGGCTATACAATTATTAGCTTTATAAAATGCCAAAGGTTGTAAATAGGATTCATTAGGTACATGATACATTCAATAATGGTGCTTTTGGGGTTTTCCTTAGGGTGAATTTAATTATATGCGATCAGATGGTCCATACGTTGGACGAACTTTCTTGCTAAATGTCCTACTCCTCTTGCTCCTCATCACCATTGCTGCCTAATGCTGGAGTTTCAGTTATCAAGGTCCTTGGCCAGTAGCCTTCTTTTGTTGCTGCCCCAATCAATTTCAACTCGACTGAAAATTCTCCGAAATCCTCTTCAACACTGTTCTTCTTGAGGGTGAACACAAATGCTGATTCTCCTTTGACCTCGAAACTAGCCTAGAGGTTAGCAGGTGTGAAGTTAGGCTCAACTGTAGCAGCTTTGACAGTGGCAACCATTAGCAAATTATCAGCTGACAAATTCTTGACAACAATGCGTTTGAATAGCACTCCTTCGAATGCTTTATCGAAAGGATTTGAAGTAGGTTTCTCTTGAGGTTCATCTTCATCACTGGAAAGATTGCTTCTGTCTATGTTGATGTTGAGATAGTTTGAACCTCCATATGGGCTTGTTAGCTTAACTTTGAAGTCATCACTTCCACTGAAGTTTTTAATGTTTCGCTTATTGAGGAAAGAGTTCTACTCTGTAACTTCAAGTAATTTCGAAGTGATATCAATATACTCCACCTCAATGGCCTCGCTAATCTGAGCTTCCTTGACCACCTTTCTAGATACAGAACGACCAATGAGATACAAAGGATGATGAATGAAAGGTCGGTTTGGTCTGTTCTCCCATAAAGCTTTCAACCTATCACCATATTCAGTATAGTGCTTGGAAATATAGGAACGGTGAGTATCGTCATAGTATGTGTCCACGAACATCGATCCCCAGTACGTATAGTTGGGAGCAAAACCAAGAACGCCAGGGAAAGCATCAAGGTTGTTGATGAAACCATCAGCTTCAATCTGAAGGAGGAAGGAGAACAGAAGAGCTCCGACGTGCTGCATTTTGTTCTTGAATTTGATAAGTTGTTGAGTTAGAGGAGGGGCTCTGATTGGCGAGAAGTAGTTCACGACAGTATCTTGATCAGGATAAATTCCATAGATCCCATAAGACATAGTTCGAGGGTTTTCAACCCACTGAGGGAATCCAATCAGCCAAGTCAATCTATTCTCCTGCCATTCATCTTTTATATCAATGAACTTGTGAATAGTCGATATTATCGGTTTGATCTCATCGCTTTGTGTGACTTTTCCTGTCTAGACCAAAATCAAATATGCGAATTTTTCAGAAAGAGCTCTATCATCTTTGCAGAGATATTCGACCATGTTGAGATCAGTTGGAAATTTGATTACCTTCTCCATAAAGGCGTAATGTTTCATGCACTGACGCTCAGGCTCAGAAAGAGGGTAGTTTTCTCGGATCAGGAGAGTGAGCACTTCAAGAGGATATTCGAATTCGGCTCCATAGTGCATATTTCGCAGTGAGTATCTCTTTTGAGATTTTGAGAAAGGTGAGTATTATTCCATGATGAAGTCAAGAAGTCTCTAGACCATTTGAATGTCAATGCACCATTTTTGGATTGCAGGGGATTCGTTGATGAGGGTAATCCAGACTTCAAAGTACTCCTTGAAGCGAGTCCAATTTTTACCGACTTCACTGCTCAGCATCATCGTGTATCTTTAGAGGAAATTGCGGACAAGTTGGTTCTTCTCACTCGAATCTTCCTCGTTTTAAGCTGATTTGATAATATCGATGATGACACATTGGAGTAAATTCTTGATTCCGATTCTAGTGGCCCTTTCAATCGAAAGAATATCAGACTCCCAGTTTTGTCCAAATACTTTAAGGAACTCCCAGCCATGACCTCCAATCAATTATTTGAATCTTTTTGCTGCCCATTCCGATAAACTAATGCCTTATCCTTCATCGACTGTGGTCCTCAAGTTGAAACATTCGTAGCAGAGCTCTAGGAACTAAGTTGATAGGTTTTCAGGAGGATTAACTGTCAGCACTTTGTGGAGGAAATGAGCGAATTCGTCGTTAGAAAGATTTAGAGTGAAACTGAACTATTCATTGGCTTTGCTAATTTTGTTACTCAGGTCTTCAGGGACATAGTGAGGCACACTGTGAGAGTCCAACTCAACAATGATCTTCTTGACTGCTTCTTCTTTTTTCTCCTCACCTTCCACCTACATCTTCTCCTTTTCCTGTTCCTTCTCTTTCTCTCTTTCAAGTTAAACTGCCTCTTCAGTAATTTCAGTCTTGGAAATAGGTTCTTCCCCGATCATCTTCTCTGGAGGTTGATAAATAGAATCACTTAGACCGAACTTGCTCAAAACTTCATTTTGCTCTTCAACAGAATTGAACTCAAGGCGGATAGGCTTCCTAATGACTTTTTCATAGACTAACATATATGCACTTTGGCTTTCTCGTCTCCAATGCTCTCCACCATAGCAGTCAAACTCGATGTCGTGAGGGTCGAATTATCTGACTCTTTCGTCATTGAACTCAATCCATTTATTTTCTGACTCCTTGATGTAACTGAAATAGTGACCGAACTCTGCAGACCCGTAGTGCAAATTGATGCCCTTAAGGATGAACTGATAATCTTATGGATTTCCTTGTCCTTTTTGTTTGTCGACAGTGTAATTATAGACGTTGAGTTCAAGAGGGAATTCAAGTCTTGAGTTGATCTTTTCGTTTTCAAATTTTTCATAGTTGAAGCAAATTCTTTGTAGGTGGACAATCATGTAGTTGGGCACCTTTTAAATCAGACAACTTTTGGTCACATCTGCTTTCTGCTTGCATGCATCACATTGATAATCACTTATGACTTCCCCTTGGATAAATTTGTTTAAAGATTCATGAATGTTTTTGAAACCTTTGATCTCCAAAGATAGAGGGTAGAAAGTTTATTGCCTTTAGTTGACTACTTTGCAGTTTGAACATACTGTCATGTTGCATATTTTTCCTCCATATACATCCTCAACAACATATCTGAAGGGAGTTGGTTTGAGAGCAGTTTAGATCCTGTCGAAGAAAAAGTTAAGGAATTATTGAGCATCCTGCTGGACAGATACATTCACTGGCATGCCATCAAGATCTTTCCAGGCGAAACAGAACTCATCAGGATTGTAATCTTGTCGTTCCGTGAGTTCCAAGTTAGCAAACATATTCTGCAGCTGATGGAAAATGTTGTCATCAACTTCTTTTGCGCCTTTCTTTGCAAGACATTCTGGTTGGCCATCATCAGCCATCAGAATCAGACTTCTGAAGGACTGGGTCATAAAGAGTTGTTGGAGCATCGAGATCATATAGCAAATACATCCCAAATTTCTGATACCAGCGTAGCCCAGTTCAGATCGGGCCTCATTATAGCTGTAGAAATATGAGGAGAAACTATAGCTGGAGGCTTTGTTTGCTGACATTTTCTTGTAAACACTCTTGAAACCAGCATCGAAAAGTTCCTTCAATCCAGGTGAGTCACCCTTGTCATCTCTTAAACTACATATCTCATGAAGAAGCTCATAGCCTTCTTTTCTGCTTTTGCTGTTTTTCAGTTTATTTTGTCCTGACTCAGGGAAAAGAGAATTTTGGAAGAGGAATTTAACCAAAGGAACCATATGTGATAAGGTATCCTTGTTAAGCATTTTCTTGAGAATTCTAAGATAACCCTGGGCAACTTGATCGGGAGGTGAGTTCAGGCCAGTTTCTGTGCATTTGTGACTCAGGAAAAGAGAAATCATGCTTTGGGTCAAAATAAGCCAGTTGAGATCCAACTTCGGTAGCAACTCTTGATGTAATTTCAAAATTTAAAGAAGCTCCGAATACAGTTCGAAATACTCAAAGGAGAGAGTAGTTTTGTCACATTTTTCAAAGTTGCCATAAACCAACCTGAAAAATGGCTCAAAAATCTCAATATGGGAGTTAGCACATTCAACCATGATATTCTTGATGGCCTCGCAGTACATCTTTCTGATCACTGGATTTTTGCTCATCAGGCCACTTGCGAAAATTGGGTTGTACTCACTGTTCTTAGCTACGAAGTGAGATCTGATCAGCTCATTGTCTCTCAAAAGCCATTAGAGAATTCTGAGAGTATTGTCAAGTACAACTTGAGAATGGAAGCTGAGAGCAGCATGAGTGTTGACTTTCTTGAGATTCATTATTATTCTGTGGAAGGTGTCGACATCAAAGTTAGGGCTGTTGATAGCAGCTCTGAGACCAATGCATGTAGTTTCGATTTCTGAGTTGAGTATGCGTTCCAAAATTTAAACAGAAAGATACTCCCAAGTGCTGCTTGAAATAACCTCATAGAGCCAGTACCTGAAAAGCAAAGGTTTAGAAATGTCAAGAGGATAACTGAAGAACACTTCAGAAGAAAGAAGAGGTAAGCGATTTGCGACTCTCCAGGTAGCTTGAGCAATTTTTTCATTTTCATTCTGGAGAAGTTTGACAAGTAAAGCCATAAATTATTTATTTTTGAAGAGAAGATGCCGGGTAAGGGAATCGGGCTCAGGATAGCTGATCTCAAGTTGAGTAAGATCCTCAAGATCATTTCTAATTCCAAAAGTTTCAAGATTGCTCCAAACAGTACTCTCATTTCGCTTGGCTGATTGCTCATAGAAGGCCAGGAAGTTTTACTCAGTCAAATAGCCATCTTTGTCAGAATCAAATTGCTAATAAATTTTATCCACTTTGCTTTCGCTAAGAGAACTGACCTCACCCACACATCTCTGATGATATTTTTGGCATTGGGCCTTACTCATCAGACCAAGCTGACTGTACTACCTGAAAATTTTTCTAAGAACTTCCTTGCATTTTTCAATGAGATTGTTGTCTGAGTCTGTCAGGTTCACTTTCTCAACAGTGGATTTCTTTTCAGCAATCAGATCTGAGTTCGTTAGGTTGAGAGTATGAATTACTCTTCCATTGAATCTTGGATCCAGCTCCTTATCTCCAACCAACAACCTCAGTTCATGAGGATAGGCATTGAGGTGACGAGCGATTTCTGCTCTTAATTCATGAAGAGTCAAGCTAGCTGAAACCTCCAAAAAAGACCTCGATTTGTTAACATTGAAGTGATCGATCAATTTGAGGGAAAGAGTCTGAGTGATGAATAAGGAGCTAACTGATGGCTCAGCGTCGATTCCTCCTTTTTCTGATTCATCTAGTAGTCCTTCAATGATTCTCAAATATTTCTCTTGGTTTGATTCAGCAGCATATAGTTGTTTAAGACATGTTTCAAGGAAGGTAGCTCTGAATGCGACAATGCTGCCTTTGAGCTCAGTTGAAAGATGATCGAACAAGAAACCGATGAATTATAAACTAAGCTGGGTAACTTTTAGGTCATTGCTTCCAAAGATGATGGTCATGAGCTAGTCCATACCTACAAGAGAGTTAGGATTAGCCTTGATCGTCAAAACCTATCTTCTTTCTTTTCTGTAAGAATGAGGTGTAGGGTAGACACTGATAAATTTCCTCTCAATTAACCTTTCGTCCTCATTGACCTTCAAGAAGCAATTCTTGAACAACTCGAACTGCCCGCATCCGATGGCCTTCAATTTGTCTTCATCCTTGAAGTTCTGCTTGAATAAAATACCAATATTCTAACTAGTCAGTTTGGGCAAGATGGAAATGAAGAAAGTCTGAGCTTCTGAAGGTAGCTGATCCATTTTTTGCGTATAAGGCGCCAAAGCTTGGAAAAGATCATCCTTTATTTTTGCCAAAGGTTCAATGGTGATAGCTGCAAATTGGACTCTCTCTAGGAAAGGAAGACTGTCATCTCTCAGGACAGTAGGCAGATAGTTGGCTTCATGGAGCAGCAGGAAATATTCGTTTCTGAATTTGCATTCATAAAGCTCAGCAACTTCTTTGGTAATTTTTTCAACAACTTGGAAAGGACATTTGAACACCTCAACTATGTCAGCTTTTCTTTTGATTTTTTATCTGACCACCGACACCCAACTTTATCCTCCGTTGGCCAACAACCATGACTAACATCCAACAGTTCTCTTAACAATCTCAAGAGCATCCTTGTTCTTGACATTCTGCTTGGCTTTGATTCTTGTGACAAGCTCTTCTTTGAATTCTTCTGGGAAATATTCGTAGCAATCGTTAAGCAGCTTGAGAATAGACTCGTTCCATTCAAGTAAAGGTTTAAGCTCTTCAAAGGAAGGGTGAGAAAGGAGATAGTACTGAAGCATATCTGCTGAACGAGCAATGAGCTCTGAGTGTGACTTTTAATTATAGATGGCAGTGAGGACATTATTTTCCTTGACCCAGTCAATCAGCTCTTAAAATGTTCTCTTTAGACCTTTATGCTTGCTCTGCTTCAAAAGACTTGTCAGAACAGTGACAGCGTACAACTTTCTATCAAGAAAATCGGATTGCAAAAATCTGATAGCCAGGCCTAGTTGCAATTCTTCACAAATAGCCTTTCGCTGAGTTGAAGGCTTGATTCTTTTCAGGAATTCCATGAGAGCTTTGTTGACGAATTAGAACCTTTCTTTGGTGAAGTTTCGGATTGTCATTTCGTCAGCTTTGGTAACATACTCAAGCAAGGCGTTGCTGAGTCTCGTCAGATATTCAAGAGCGAAATTGCGATGCAGGAGAGGATGGAGCTGAGCAATGCAGGAAATCAGATCAGCTGTGACCTCAATTCCGAATTTTTTGGTTTCGACAGCCTGTAGTACCCTTTCGAATAAGTTGTGCTCCTTATGAACATAGTTGATAAAGTCAGTAAGCATATATGACCTGCAGTATTCGTATCGAAGCACTCCCACATTTTTGGTCTCAGGGTCAAGGAGGATATCATTAAAATCGTCAAAGTAACTTTCACTGATTGATCGAGGAATGTTGAAGGGACTTTTAGAGAATAACCCTGGAGCTTGCATTCTAGAATCACATTGAGGGATACATTCACTCTGATCTCCCCATGAAATCTCAATCTCAACATATTGCCCTTCCGGATCAAGCTCCTGTATTTTAACATCAGTAACAGTAGCTTCAACCCAACAAGACCTGTTATCTTGGAAGTCGACCTTGCTTCCTTTTTCAAGTTTGTACCTCCACTCGTATTCCTTTTCATGTGATTTGTGAGGATATACCAGCATGGTCTTCCTATCGAGTGGGTAGATAGTCTTATCATGAAGAGGTAAAACATGTAAATTGATAGAGGTTACTTTTCTGACCACACCCGGCAACCAACAGAACCATCTGCTATGCGGGTCCACTCTGATGATGTCGACCTGGGCTTCAGGTTTAAGAGAGTTGACAAATTATTAGTTTTCTGTCAGTTGTTCCTGAGTTGGAGGGTTGAGCAGGTGAGGGTAATTGTTGATGTAGTTAAGTTTGTAGAATTGTTTATCGTACTCGAAGATGATGCGCAGGATAGAATTAGTTTTGGGGAACTTGTCCAGCAGGTCGAACCTCTTTGAGTAGAGAACTAAAGCTTCCACCATCATTTGTTGAGTGAGGACCATCATAACCAAATTCTGGAAACGCCGGCAGATGATCATATAGCGAATGGCAGTGCTGACGAACTCCTCATAGAACCATTTTTATGCCTTCTAGCTGACAAAGAATCGATTGCTCTCAGGAGTTTCGTGAGCCAGCTTGATCCAGATAACCACATCGTGGACCTCCTCAACATATTCGAGCTAGTTGTATGAGCTGATCTGGTAGATCTTGTCAAGCTTGGCCTTCATGATCTTTTGGTCGAGGGGTGTTTTGAGGAGAGCCTCGATGTGCTGATCCCTGTCCCATGCAGGCACTAGCGATGTATCTTCCATTGATGACTAAATATTAATCAAAAGAATTCTTTTACAAACATTTCCCCGCATTTCTCGTTACCTGGCAATATCACATTTGCTCAGAATAACAGACCTCATGCATTGTTATAATCGACCGTTAAACATGCAAAACAACCTATTTTACCAAAAACTCATCGAAAAATAACAGCAAAAAACACAGCTGCTCTACAGCCATGCCAACAAAGAAAACCAACAACAACAGCCGAAAATTAAACCCCAAAAACAGAAAAAAACCAAGCTTGAACACAGCAACATCATCAGCCATCAACCTTAAACACAGTGGTATCTCGACACCAGAGAGGTATCGTCCCAGCAGCAAAGTAGATCAAAGATGGTCAATAACTGGATGTGTCTTCAGAAAGGGATGGTCTAGTTTGCTAAAGTAAAAATATTTGTCTATGCAGCTCATTTCAAAAGAATAGTTTCCAGCTGAAATCGAGAAAATACTTGAAGAATCTTTGCAAAAAGGAGGACCTTTAACCAAGTCAATAGTAATTGAAATATGGACAGCTCAGACATCGCCTTCTCTTGTTGACATCTTTATCGAGTATGCTCTTTCTCTCCTTTCACTCGGTAAAGGAAGTTGGTCTTTAGCTGCCTTCACCTCTCATCAATGTTACGACCTTCTGTCTCTTGATTGTCAAGGCACATCAGCCTGGAAAGAAGGACCTCCTCTTTCAAAAGCTCAGCTGCTGAAGTAACAGCTGATGAGAAGAGTGTTTGGATTTGCAGGCGAGAAAGAGAAAGATTTGGGTCCTCATGAGTTGATGGCAAGGTGGCAATTGACAAGTGACACAATCGTGTACTTTATTACAAGAGATATCAGTCAAGGAAAATCACAATCAAATGCCTTGTTGAACATTGAGAAAGAAAATTTCAAAGAAAATAGAGCAACAACCATCAACCGATCCATCTTGAGACCTACCTTGGAATTGATCGAGAGCGAAGAGAAATTTGTTGAAGTCCTCAAAACATTGGGCCTGAGAGTAAGAAGATAAGACGAACTATCAAGACCAGAAAGATAAGCTTTTCTTAAAAGGCTGATAGCTCAGCTTGAAGGATAGCTGGTTGGGAAACAGTTGGAGCTGGACATGTATAAATCTGAGGAATCTCCTTATGTTGAAGAGGAAGAGCTAGGAATTCCCTCTTAAAGGTTAATGATGGGAGAGGTGCACTATGAACATCTAAAAAGAAAAATCACTGCACATAAAGTCCTCTGATATGAATGATAATTTTTTACAGTTCCAATAATCAAGATCAGTATTTTTTATCGGCTAATCATGAGTAGTATAAAGTCAGAATCAATCAATTATTTATAAGTGTTGATATGGCTTTGTATCCTCCTACTAGTAAAGCTGTTAATGCAAAACCTCCAACTATAGGACCCCATTCGATCTCCTATGACTCCGTAAAAGTTGAAAGAATTTCGCACGATGTATCAAGCTCCAGTGTTTCCGATTTTTTTGGCTCTTGTTACAACAGCCCTGAACAAGCAGAATAATCTGATGTTGATCCGTCTCCTGTAAACACATCCTAATATTCTTATTGTTTTTCCTCTTATCTGACTATATCTTCAATGGATGTCCACCTTTCCAATCGATAATGGTTCGGCAATTCGGCAACTGTCTCATCCTCACTTTCTAATTATTTTTTAGTATTATCCCTA
>Ga0100385_1003398_pt1 | contig 14275 bp, 15 predicted proteins | sample CryGeymeta201509_FD_81543 | JGI IMG/M metagenome (GOLD analysis project Ga0100385, IMG submission 81543) | Groundwater microbial communities from Crystal Geyser aquifers in Utah, USA - Crystal Geyser metaG 2015-09 | ecosystem: Environmental > Aquatic > Deep subsurface > Groundwater | place: USA... | reverse complement strand
GTTTGTCAAGTCCTTCTCACGCGCCGTCAATATCCTGACGGGAGGACTCAAGTTTGTGTCGGGAAGCGAGGTCTTGAACGTCTCGAGTGATATAGTTGACAAGAAAAGCGACATCGCAAAACTCATGAAGAAACTGGAGGAGGCGGCTGCGGAGGCCGGATTCGGACGCGGCGAAATGACGATCAAAAAGACCAGTGAAGGTGTGGTCATGAGGCTTTCAGAGAGGATTCTTTTTGAAAGGGGGGTTGCGGTCATATCCGATCCTGCAAAACCCCTGCTTGCGAAGGTGGCCTCAATAGCCTCCAGCAGCGGGGTAAACATCCGGATTGAAGGCCACACATGTGATCTACCTGTGAGAGGCGGGCGATTCCAGTCCAACTGGGAGCTTTCAGCAGCCAGAGCGGTAAATGTGCTGCGCTTTTTCACGGAGGTTGCCACCATCAAGGAAGATATTATATCCGCTGTGGGGTTTGGGGAATATCATCCTCTTTACCCCAATGATTCAGAGGAAAACCGTGCAAAAAACCGCAGGGTAGAGATCGTGTTCAGTGTTGAAGAATAAATGAAAACGAGACCGAAAGAAGAAGGAATTGGGGCTGCACAGTAAGAGGCCCGATCGGGGCGGCGGTTCCATCGGCCGTAGATAATACTGAAAGAGGTTTTGGGTGTTCTAATGAAGGCTAGGGTTAAGAAGAAGGGTGGCCGCGAGGGAGGAGCCAAGTGGCTTACCACCTTTAATGACCTTGTGACAAACCTGATGGTATTTTTTCTTCTGCTCTTCAGTATGGGACACATAAGCACTGCGAAGATGAAAGACTTCAAAAGAGCGCTTCAGAGCGGTCTTGGAATCCTCCTTGAAGGGGAACAGGTAGAGGTGATCGTTATTGATGAAGGAAACTACGGCGGGGGCTATGCAGATGAAAGCGGCTGGGAATTGGGTGCCGGGCCTCAATCGGGAAGTCCTCTCCTTGCCGAAGGCACTGAAAGCCTTGCAGCAAGAGTGAAGGGTCTCGAGGAACTCAAGGGAATTACCACCAGGGAGACTGGGAGGGGCTTTCTTATAAGGCTTGAAGATGAGATATTCTTTGATTCGGGAAAGGCCGAGATCAGGCCCGGAGCATTGACCAGCCTGGAAAAGATAGGATCACTCATAAAGGAGATACCCAATAACGTCAGGGTTGAGGGACATACGGATAATGTGCCGATCAAAACAGACAAATTTCCTTCAAACTGGGAGCTTTCAACTCACAGGGCCCTTGCGGTTGTGCAATTTTTCATAGATATGGCGGGAGTGGATCCTGCACGGCTGTCCGCAGCGGGATACGGCGAGTCAAGGCCGATTGCGCCGAATGACTCGAACGCCGACAGGGCGCGCAACCGACGGGTGGAGATACTTTTCGTCAAATAGCGCCGATGAATTTATATGAAAATATATAGCCATGGGGGTGCAGGCCGCTATCAGGTCATTGGTTGGGCGCCCGGATCGGGGAGCGGGACAGGCTTTGCCGGAATGACGACCTGGATTCCGGATCGGGTTGGCAGTGACGTGTGGCATTTTCATGCTTCGTTGTGCCTCAGCCGGGCATGACCGTTAGAGGGGGGATGATAACATGAACAAGAAGATGTTGATCTTTATAGGCGGGGGTGCTTTCCTGTTTTTAGCCATAGTAGGGGGCGGGTTCTATATGCTGTGGAGCCAGATAACCAGGATTCAGATGCAGCCCCCCGGCTCTGCCATGCCTGCTGTGATTGAGCCTGCCAAGGATGCAGAAAAGGAAAAACCCGTGATAGGCGCGGTATTTCCCCTTGATACCTTCATCGTTAATCTTTCCGATGAGAACTTCAATCACTATCTAAGGATCACCATGCATTTTGAGCTTAACGATGTAAAACTCACGGATGAGCTTCAAAAACGCCTTCCACAGATAAGAGATATTATGTTTAATATTCTGCCGGTCAAGAAATTCAAGGAGATACAAAGTGTTGAAGGTAAAAAGGCCCTGAGGGATGAGATAATGGCATCCGTGAATAAACTCCTGGTTACAGGGGCGGTCATCAACATCTATTTCGTTGAGTTTGTTGTCCAGTAGGGGACTTGGGATATGGCGGATCAGATACTCAGCCAGGAAGAGATAGATGCCCTCTTGTCCGCAATGGACAAGGGAGAGGTGGATATCAAGGCCGATGAAGAGAAAGGGAAGGACAAGGGATACAAGACCTTTGATCTTACATCCCAGAGTGTCACCCTCAAGGAGCAGTTCAGCGTCTTAGATGAGGTGTGTAAAAAACTGGCTGATTCCATTAAAGAAAAAATCTCCGGATCACTTCAGCGGAGCATAGATGTGGTATTTGAAGGAACCGAGATGGTCAAGTTCGGCGAGATGAATAAATCCTTTGCCATGCCGACTTTTTTTAATGTTTTTTCCATGGAGCCTCTTTTCGGGTCAGGACTGCTGGCAATAGAACCAAGGCTGGTATTCTCTTTGATAGACTGTATGTTCGGGGGCCCTGGGGGGGTTGCCGAACAGAAAAGGGACTTCACGTTCATAGAAAAAAGAATGATGCAGGTTTTTTCAACCGATATCCTTTCAGGGCTGGAGAAGGCATGGGAGATGATTTCCAGTATAAGGATATCGGTTAAGAAAACCGAAACAAGACCTGAGTTCCTTCATATTATAGACCCAAACGACTTTGTAATCGTTATCTGGTTTTTGTTGAAGGGGGATACATTCGAAGGAAAGTTGATGCTGGGGATACCCTATCTTATGCTGGAGCCCCTGAAGGAGAAGCTTTCTTTCAAGTACCTGTGGGAAAAGGAAAGGGAGCACGGATGGAACGTTCAGCTCCAGAAGCTCCTCCAGGGTGCGAGTGTCGAACTGGTTGCCTCCCTTGGCGGGACCGTATTCAGTGTTCGAAAGCTCCTCGATCTGGAAGTAAATGACGTGATTAGACTTAATGAAGGTCCTCATGCACCTATCACGGTAAGTGTTCATGGGGTACCCAAGTATATGGGAATTCCCGGTGTTATCAAAGGGAGCCGGGCCGTGCAGATAACCGGGAGAAATATCATTAACGGGGGTAACTGAGCCATGCCTGAAAACAACGGCAAAACTGATGAGCAGCCATATCAATTTTCCGGTCTCAGCGGAGAAGCGCCGGCTGCCGATAAGGCCAATATTGATTTCATCCTTGACATACCTCTTCAGATATCGGTTGAGCTGGGTAGAAGAAGGATGCTCATAAGCGATCTATTGAAGCTCGGCCAGGGATCTGTGATCGAATTGACAAAGACCGCAGGAGAGACGCTGGATGTCCTGGCAAACGACAGGCTTATAGCCAGGGGAGAGGTGGTCGTGGTGGATGAGAAATACGGCATACGCTTGACCGAGATCGTTACGACCGCCGAACGTCTGGAGAAGATGAAGTGAGCGCAGAACCCGGCGTAATGTTTGCGGCCCTTAAGATGCTTGGCGCACTGGCGCTGGTTCTCCTTTTGGTCTGGGGGCTTTATTTCTTTGTAAAGAGGCTCACCCTCAAGAGATCAGGCCAGGGAGGGGCCTCCCTGATACGGGTTCTTGAAACACGCTCCGTGGGAGTAAAAAAGCAACTGGCCGTCATTGATGTCATGGGAGATTTTTTCCTGCTGGGCATTTCGGCTGAGGGACTGACGCTTCTGTCACGTATAAGGTCCAGGATAGGAGCGGGGGAGCTTAAGGATGAAAAACAAGGCCTAAGCCGTACCGGCTTTGGCGATTATCTTGCAAAGCTTGGAACCGTGGTCAAAGATGATTCACCGGGAAGATAGCAGGCATATCGAGCTGATGAGCAGGCATAGCCTTAAAGCAGAAAAAAATGAGAGCCGGAAAGATGAGGTCTTGATGATCCCGTCGTCTTTCCAGTGCTCCCGGCCCGATCAGCGGAGGCGGGCAGGCAAAGAAAAATCTGTAAATGTAAAGGGCGTCCCCTTTATAGTTTTGGCACTTGTCCTTACCGCCATGCCGTGTCTTGCCCAGCAGGGGCCATCCGACGCGGTTCTTGGAATTGTGCTTGATCGCGCGGGGGGCTCCACCCAGATAGGTGTGGCCCTGCAGATATTTCTTCTCATTACCGTGCTTTCCCTGGCGCCGGCACTTCTGATAATGCTCACTTCTTTTACCAGGATAGTGATAGTGCTTTCAGTGCTGAGACAGGCAATAGGAACCCATCAGATACCTTCCAATCAGATAGTTATCGGACTTGCTCTTTTCCTAACCTTTTTCATAATGACTCCGGTCTGGCAGGATGTTAACGAGCAGGCCCTAAAGCCCTATCTGGGAAAGACGATCACATCGGAGGAGGCCATTGAAAGGGCGGTTAAACCCTTGAGGTCATTTATGGTCAAGCAGACCAGGGAGAAGGATCTCGCGCTGCTTGTGGATATCGCAAAGATGGAGCGGCCGAAAAACATCACTGAGATACCTACCTCGGTCCTTATACCGTCATTCATAATCAGTGAATTGAAAACGGCCTTTCAGATGGGCTTTATGCTTTATTTACCTTTTCTGATTATAGATATGGTCGTTGCCAGTGTGCTCCTGTCAATGGGCATGATGATGCTGCCTCCAATAATGATATCGCTTCCTTTCAAGCTTATTCTGTTCGTGCTGGCTGATGGATGGAATATCATAGTAGGATCGGTTGTGAAAAGTTTTTTTTAAGATAAATGGAGTAATCTTATGACACCGGAATTCGTATCAGGCATAGTATATGAGGGGATTCAAACCGCTATACTCATCGCCGCTCCGATTTTGATAATAGGCCTTATCGTGGGGCTGATAGTGAGCATTTTTCAATCGGCTACACAGATAAATGAAATGACCCTGGTCTTTATACCGAAGATGACTGCCGTAGGGGTGGCAATTCTTTTGTTTTTTCCCTGGATGATGACGAAGCTCATCGAATACACGCAGAATCTGATACAGAGTATGCCCTCGGTGATCAATTAGAAAAAATGTCAGCCGATGCCATCTATACACATAAATATAGAACAGATTCAAATCTTTATTCTCATACTTTTGAGAATATCAGCGATCATAATCTTCCTGCCCGTTTTTGACAGCAAGAATATACCCGTAATATTCAAGGTGGGGCTTGTCCTGAGCATGACAGCCCTTGTCATGCCCCTTACCCATATCAAGCCGACGGACTATCTAAACGAGCTTCATCTGTTCCTTGCCGCGGCCGGGGGAGAGGTGCTTCTGGGTGCAGCCGTGGGGATGCTGGTCAAATTCTTCTTCGGGGCTCTCCAGCTCGCCGGCCAGGTAGCGGGTTACCAGATGGGACTGGGTATCGCAAACGTCATTGATCCCTTATCAAACGAACAGGTTCCCTTTCTGGGACAGCTCAAGACCTTGACCGCGCTTATGGTGTTCCTTGCCCTGGACGCCCATCACCTCTTGATAAGGGCCGTCATTGAAAGCTTCAGAATGGCCCCTCCGCTTGATTTCTTCATAGGATCTTCGGTAATTAACCAGATAGTGAGGGTTTCGTCGGTCATGTTTGTGACCGCCTTGAAGATCGGAGCCCCAGTTATGGCCTCCCTGCTGCTTACCTCCATTGCCCTTGGAATTGCCGCCAGGACCGTTCCTCAGATGAATGTGTTCATTGTGGCCTTTCCATTAAAAATCCTTGTGGGGCTTATATTTCTGGGATTTGCAGTGCCCTATCTGGTTGTATTTCTGGGTGCTGCCTTTAAATCCCTGGCAGGCGACATGTTGATCCTTTTTAAGGCCGCAGCGTCTCTTTCATAGACAGCAAAGGAGCAGTACATGCCTGGTGGAGGGGATCAGGAAAGAACCGAAAAAGCTACGCCGCAAAGGCGTGAGAAAGCAAAACAAAAGGGGCAGGTTGCCCAGACAAGGGAACTTTCCACTCTTTTGATACTGCTTTCTGCGCTCACCGTCTTTTTCGCGGCAGGTTCCTGGGTCTTCATGAGGCTCCACGGACTCATGCGCGGCATATTCCAGGGGGTAGTAAGCAGGCCTGTTGAACTGGTCTCCCTTGGAAGTATTTTGGTTGACGCGGCCAAGGAGACATACCTGATCCTCTCCCCCTTCTTGTTTGTGATAATGCTCTCCGGAGTTGCCGCCAACGTGCTTCAAAAGGGTTTTATGTTCAATATGGAACTCCTCTCGATAAAGCTTTCAAGGCTCAACCCCGTATCGGGGGCAAAGCGAATGGTGTCCATGAAATCCTTCGGAGAACTGCTCAAGGGAATACTAAAGCTGAGTTTTATCGGTGGTGTTGCTTTTTTGACGGTCAGGGGCGAGATGGACACGGTTCCGGGACTCATGAATATGGATAGCCTGCCCATCTTCTACTTTATAGCAAGGGTCGCTGCAAAAATCATCATCTTTGCTTCCCTGGCCCTTCTTTTTCTCACGTTCATGGACTATCTATTCCAGCACTGGCAGCATGAAAAAGAACTCAAAATGACCAAGCAGGAGATCAAGGATGAGACAAAACAGAGGGAGGGGGACCCCCTGGTCAAGGCCAGAATTAGAAGGATACAGATGGAGATGGCCAGGAGGCGTATGATGGACGCGGTGCCCAAGGCCGATGTCGTGGTAACTAACCCGACCAGGCTTGCAGTGGCCCTCAGATACGCCTCAGACAGGATGGCCGCTCCCGTAGTTGTGGCCAAGGGTGCTGATTTCATCGCTGCCAGGATAAGAGAGATAGCCTCCGCCGGCGGGGTTCCGATAGTTGAAAACAAGCCTCTCGCACAGGCCTTATTTGCCTCCGTCAAGATCGGCGAGGCCATACCTGTGGCCCTCTACAAAGCTGTAGCGGAGGTTCTTGCCTATGTCTATAGACTCAAGGGGATACAGGCAAGAAGGTGATGCAGTGAAGGAATGGAACTTGCATCCAACCGTTTATAAAAAGAATATCTTGTCACCCCGTGCATGAAAATTGTTTCCCTGCGGGAGCGAGCATTTACCTCTCCTGTCGGGAAGGGTCGGTATCGGCATCACCTTTTTAAAGATAATCGCGGCCTGGTCTTTTCGATTTCGACCCCGGTACCGAAAAAAGGGGATATTTTGTATGACACAAAAAAATCAGGGGTAGGTGCGGCCTTCAGGTATGCGTGCCCTGATCGGCGCAAAGAGATCCACCCTATTTATCGAGGTGATACGATATGTTCACAGTAAAGACTGGGCCGCCCACTTGCGTTATCATCAGCTTTGTCAGAGGTTAGGAATTTGATGGAAAAGGCTATTAAGACACAACCAGCGGCGGGCGTCCCATTTATCAGGAAAAACAGCGATCTCCTGGTCGCTGTGGGAATAGTGACCATACTCATGGTCATGATCATTCCCCTGCCGCCCTTTATGCTTGATCTGATGCTGTCTTTTAATATCACCTTTTCCATTATAATACTCCTTACGGCAAGCTATATACTCCAGCCCCTGGAGCTTTCGTCTTTTCCTTCCATACTTCTTCTGAGCACACTGTTCAGGCTTTCCCTCAATGTTGCATCCACCCGCTTGATCCTCATGAACGGAAACGAGGGTACAGGGGCCGCCGGCAAGGTAATCTCCGCTTTCGGCCAGTTCGTGGTGGGAGGCAATTATGCCGTTGGCTTCATCGTTTTTGCGATCCTTGTAGTCATAAACTTTGCCGTCATAACCAAGGGTGCCGGGAGGATCGCTGAGGTAGCGGCAAGATTTACCCTGGATGCCATGCCCGGAAAACAGATGAGCATAGATGCCGATCTTAACGCTGGGACAATTGATGAGAAAGAGGCCAATGCAAGGAGAAAGAAGATATCCCAGGAGGCCGAGTATTATGGTGCCATGGATGGCGCAAGCAAGTTTGTCAGAGGAGACGCCATAGCAGGCATAATAATCACCCTCATCAACATCATGGGAGGATTTGCCATAGGAGTCCTCCAGAAGGGGCTCAGTATCTCCGACGCTGCCGCCAACTACACCCTTTTGACGGTCGGTGACGGTTTGGTGACGCAGATACCCGCCCTTATAGTCTCCACTGCGGCCGGCCTTATTGTAAGCCGCGCTGCCGCGTCAGAGGCAAACCTTGGGGATGAAATAAGCTCGCAGATACTTATGCAGCCAAGGGCTATCGCGGTTGCCTCGGCAGTGCTCTTTTTTATGGCCCTTATTCCGGGTCTCCCAACCCTGCCCTTTCTGTTTCTTGCGGCTGTGGCAGGAGGTGTTGCTTATGTCGTGTTCCAGGCGAGGAAGGCTCAGGCCGCTCCCAAGGAAGAGGAGCTGAATGCGAAGGAAGAAAAAGGGGGTTCCGAACCCCCCCAGCAACTCAAGCCCGTTGACTCCCTTTCCCTGGAGATAGGCTTCGGACTCGTGCCCCTTGTTGATCGGGAGAAAAACGGAGAACTCCTTGATCGAATAAGGGCCATACGCCGCCAGATCGCTCAGGATATAGGAATAGTAATACCTCCCGTGCATATAGTTGACAACACCCAGCTTAAGCCGAGCGAATACTCCATCCTGCTCAGGGGAAACGAGGTAGCCAGGGGTGAACTGTTCCTGGGCTCATTTATGGCAATGGACCCCGGAGGCGCCAAGGGAAAGATAGAAGGTATCACAACCAGAGAGCCCACATACGGGCTCCCGGCCGTCTGGATAAAGGAAAAACAGAAGGAGCGTGCAATGGCCGGTGGCTATACGGTGGTAGATCCGGCGACGGTCCTTGTGACTCACCTTTCTCAGATAATAAAGACCCACGCGCACGAGCTTCTGGGAAGGCAGGAGGTCCAGGGCCTTATGGACACGCTCAAGGAGTCTCATCCCAAGGTGGTTGAGGAATTGGTACCGGGACTCATGTCGCTTGGGGCTGTCGGCAAGGTGCTCCAGAATCTCCTTAGGGAGCAGATACCCATAAGAGATCTGATCACGATTCTTGAAACACTTGCCGACTGGGCCTCCGCGGTCAAGGATACTGAACTTCTGACTGAATATGTCCGCCAGGCCCTTTCGCGAACCATAACAAAGATGTATCAGAGCAGAGACGGTAATATCCCGGTGCTGACCCTCCATCAGAATGTGGAGAGGGCCTTGGGCGGTGCCTTGCAGCAGAGTGATCAGGGCGGATTTCTCAATATTGATCCTACGTTGGCTGAAAAGATAATAGGCTCTGTCGCCAAGAACCTGGAGAAGTACGCAGCCATAAGGCAACAGCCGGTTGTGGTCTGCTCAAGCAGGATAAGGTCTCATTTCAAGAGACTGCTCGATCGCTTCATCCCGAATGTGGCGGTCTTGTCTTATAACGAGATACTCGGTCACGTAAAAATACACTCCATAGGAACGGTTGGGCTTGCCGATGCAAATTAAAAGATTCGAAGCAAACAGCATGAAAGAGGCTCTTGAGCTTGTGAAAAAGGAGTTCGGCCCTGATGCGGTCATTCTTTCCGCAAGGACTCTCGGAGTCCAAAACGGTATTTCAGGATTTATCAGAAGACCGCGTGTGGAGCTTACCGCTGCAACCGACAGGGGAGCAGACGCCAACGCTGGAAGAGCCGGAAAGAGGGCGCGTGACGCCAATAAAACAGGCACTTTCAAGAGAATGGCCAGAAAGACTGTAGACTCAATTATGCAAAGCTCATCTGAGCGCGCCTCTGAGATCAGGACAGGGCCGCCCAGGACAGGAAAGCGTCTCTTTTCCATCTATCAGCAACTGCTTCTCCACGGAGTGGATGACTCTGTTGCCCTGGATCTTGTCTCAAAGATACACAGGATAGCAGGCGCCGAGGATATTGCAGGAGATTCCGGGGCCAGGATGGCGCTGAACCAGGCATTGAAGATTATGGGGGCATCCGCCAAGCGTCTTCGTATTGAACCTGGAAGGAGGCAGTTCATAGCATTTGTGGGGCCGACCGGCTCAGGCAAGACCACTACCGCCGCTAAATTTGCTGCTGCCTGCCTGCTTCACAGGAAAAAGGACTGGATCGGTTTGTTGACCCTTGATAATGACCGCATAGGATCTGTAGAGCAACTCAAGATCTACACCAGGATCATAGGGATTTCTCTCGAAAGGGCCTGGTGCCAGGAAAGTCTCGCATCCGCACTTGACAGACTCGGGGATAAAGAACTCATTCTCGTAGATACTCCTGGTATCACCAAGGGGAACATGCCCCTTTTTAAGGAAAGCATGGAACTTCTTCACGTCATGGCTCCTCTTCAGAGTCTCCTGGTTGCAAGCTCAACTACCCAGTTATCAGACCTGCGGGGATACAGACGGATGCTCGAAGGGATACCTCTGGCGGGTTTTGTGTTCACCAAGCTGGATGAGGCGATGTCTTACGGAAACATCATAACGGAGCTGGTTGAGTCATCCATTCCGCTTGCCTATACGACAAGCAGCCAGAACGCTCCGGGCGGAATCCAGGTGGGGGACATCAAGAAACTCACAGAACTGATCATTAACGAAGAGACGGAGGAACAGATAGGGACGCTTCCGCCCGAGGCCCTGGCCGCGAGCTGGGCCAGACTGGATATGGCCATAGAGGGGGAAATGCCTGCAAGGCCTATGGACGGAGCAGGGGTGATGTCCTTTTCAAGAGACATGAATCTATCTCAAATTGAGGGAAAAGTAGCTTACGCCGTATAGGCGTAATGAAGAGAGAAAATAAATGGCTGAGACCACTACAGGCAGCAAGGTCATTGATATAAGGAGCAAGCTTCCGGCCGAATCTGAAGTTCGGGAAGATACCGCAAAGCCTGCCAGTCCCATTGTGATAGCCATAACCAGCGGCAAGGGCGGGGTGGGAAAAACAAATATAGTGGCGAACCTGGGCTATTCTCTAAGCAGGCGAGGGAGAAAGGTTCTCATACTGGATGCGGATTTCGGATTGGGGAATCTTGATGTCCTTCTCGGATTGGCACCAAAATATAACCTCTCCCATGTCATTGCGGGTCAGAAAACGGTACAGGAAATAATCATGGAAGGTCCCGGAGGCATGACGATACTTCCGGCATCTTCGGGGATAGAGGAGATGACCAAGCTTACGGACGCCCAAAAAAAACAAATACTTGACGAGCTTGACAGGCTGCTCCTTGAAAAGGACGTACTCCTCATTGATACGGCTGCCGGCATATCAACCAATGTCATGTATTTCAACTCCGCGGCCCGGGAGGTAATAGTGGTTGTATCTCCCGAGCCTACTTCACTCACCGACGCCTATGCGCTTATGAAGATAATGTCGCTCAGATACGGAAAGAAAAAGTTCAACCTCCTTGTCAATATGGCTGTTGATGAGCAGGAGGGAATGGAGATCTACAGACAGTTGAGGGTGGTTTCAGATAGGTTTCTGGATATAGATATGATTTACCTTGGGCATATACTTCGAGATGACAATGTTACCAAGTGCGTACGAAAGCAGAAGGTTATAAGTCAGCATTTTCCGACCTCGGTTGCAAGCCAGTGTTTTGTGACCGTGTCTCGCAGGGTATGTGATTTTGCTCGCGAGGCGCCTCCCTCCGAGGGGACCCATTTCTTCCTTGCAGGTATCGGCCGTGAAGGCCCGGGTGATGAAAGATGACGGGCATTTTGCCTCTTTTGTGTTCATGCGGAAACCTTGTTTTCTATCCTTCAAGGGATGGAGGGTCTTCAGCGCGCAGAATGAACACTTCGTTTTTGCACCTCGGGTTGGGGATCGGCTGAGAGATGTTGGATGGCGAATTGTCAGTAGAGGTTATAGGGCTTTGTATCCGGTAAGGGCATCAATGAATCAGGAGTTTCCCGAGGAGATCTCGGTATGCGCGGGCGAAGATGAACGCCTTCTTCGGGAATACCTCCCGCATGTAAAAAGGATAGTCCACAGGATTGCGGCACATGTGCCAAGCTATGTGGACAGCGATGACCTTTTGAACGCAGGGATTCTGGGACTTCTCTCCGCTGTCAAGAGCTTTGAACCTCAAAGGGGAACGCCCTTTCTCTCATACGCAGTTTTCAGGATCAAGGGGGCCGTTCTAAGCGAACTGAGATCAAGGGATTTTCTCTCCAGAGGAACACGCCGGCAAAGAAGGGAGATGGGAAAAACCTGTGAGATGCTTGAGCAGAGGTTGGGAAGGGAGGCTACCGATCCGGAAATAGCCTCCGAGATGGGTATCTCTCTTGATGAATATAACCGCGTCAGAAGAGAGGCCGGCCTTTGTGTCATAAGCCTTGATGAGATTTCATGCAGCGAGGGTGAGGGCTGGGATGCCGGTGAGGGGATGCAGGTTGAAGACCCTTCCTCCAACACACTTAAGATGATTGCCGTAAAAGAGATGCAGGAGGCATTGGGTAAGGCCATAGATGAGCTGCCTGAAAAGGATAGGCTGGTTGTATCCCTTTATTACTGGGATGAACTCAACATGAAGGAAATAGGCGAGGTGCTGGGGATCACTGAATCCCGCGTTTCTCAGATTCATTCGAGGGCGGTCATGAGGCTCAGAAGCAAACTGGCAGTCATGGGCCATTTGGAGGGGAGAGATGATTGACAACCTGAAGCTCAACTCCATGCTTAAACCCCTTTCCAATTCAGCCAGGATCCAGAAAACTGGAGACAGGGACGGGGGAAGGGAAAGGAGAAGGTTCGAAGAAGAGATGGGCAGGGAAGGACAGGAAAGAAAGCCCTCTGATGAGAGAGCCATGCAGTCGAAGGGCGAAGTTGAGGTGCCCAACTCTGGCCGTCAAGAGGATTTGGAGGACGGAGGCCTCGGGCTGGTTGTGGACATAATTGTATAGATTTTACTGGAGGTTTTTCTTTATGGATTTGGGTTCGGTTCAATTTTGGAATACGGTCAAGGACGTATCGGCTCTTATCTTATCCGCGCTGGTTCTCTTTTATGCGATTAGAAAAAGAAAGGCATTTGGAAACTCTTTCATCAGAAGCAGGGTGGTAAAAAAGGGATCAAGGACAGGGATGCCTTTACGCTTTCACGATAAAGGTCTGCGGGGCTCCTTGCCTGGGGTGGACTCAGGCTGTGTGGCTGATATTTCCGAAGAGGGCAGGAGTTCTGATGGAGTTACTCAAGGTTTTGAAACTGCTCTCTGGGGCGCAGATCCCTATCAGGTTGCGGTAGAGATGGCCGCAAAGGGCATCCCGATAGAGGAGATAACCAGAAGAATTGAGATACCTCGAGGGGAAATAGTGCTGGCAGTTAATTTCAGAAAGTCCATGGACCGGAGCGTATCCTGGAAATCATGCCTCCCTGGCTTCGCCACAGATATGGCAGGGAGGAAAAATCTGCCGGGAGCACCGGAGATATCTGAGTGCGCCTGATGAGACCTGCACGGTTTTCCATCGGATTTATATGAAAATGCCTCCTTCACATTACCCCTCTTGCCCTTTACGGTCGAAGCGTCGGGATGCTGCGGCATTATTCCCTCCCCCTTGACGGGGGAGGGCGGGGTGGGGGTGATTTTCATGCTTCGTTTTGCCCTGCCCGGGCATGGGGGTTAGTCCGGAGGCCGGCTTCACCCGGAATAAAGGGTAACATGGAGAAAGAACGGGAAAGCCGCCTTCATCTCCGCATGTGATGCGGAAAGCCTGGAGAATACTTTGTGGTATGTTTAGTGCATGCTTCTTGTTACATGGGAATCAGGGGGATGGACCTTAGCTTTTTAAACCGTCTGCTGCTGCGAGGGCTCTAACTCATTCGGCATATTTGATTTACCATCCGTTATTTTCAACAAAGGAGTTTTAAAGATGAATGCGCTCTGCGCACTTGGAACAAGGGCACTGATACAATCTGCAAGGATGGACATCCTCTCCAACAACCTTGCAAATACCGATACGACCGGGTTTAAGGCCGACTACCTGTCCTTGAATCTTATTCAAAAGGGAGAAGAAGCCGCTCAGGTTTCACAGGGTGATCCCGGCCCCATTGTCAGGCAATACACGGATTTCAGCGCCGGTGAGTTCAGAAAGACCGATTCTCCCCTTGATTTCGCGCTTGAAGGTGAAGGCTTTTTTGCAGTGGAGACCCCATCTGGGGTCCAGTATACAAGAAAAGGTAATTTTGCCGTAAACAGCGCAGGAGCCCTTGTTACGCAAGAAGGATGGCCGGTACTGGGCGATGGCGGTCCTATTCAGATAGAGGGTGAAAACCTGCAGGCCGACAGGGAGGGGAATCTTTTCCAGGGAGAAGAGCAGGCGGCCAGGCTCAGGATCGTTGAAATCCCGGATAAGGACAAACTTGAAAAGGCCGGGGATACAATGTTCAGGCTCAAAGAGGGCGGCGCCGCTATTGATGCCGAGGCTACCTATGTG
>Ga0100385_1003378_pt1 | contig 14319 bp, 24 predicted proteins | sample CryGeymeta201509_FD_81543 | JGI IMG/M metagenome (GOLD analysis project Ga0100385, IMG submission 81543) | Groundwater microbial communities from Crystal Geyser aquifers in Utah, USA - Crystal Geyser metaG 2015-09 | ecosystem: Environmental > Aquatic > Deep subsurface > Groundwater | place: USA... | reverse complement strand
TCCTGAGTGTTCGGAGAACGTACTACTGCTTTTGGTGTATGGAGATGCCAAGAAAGGTTACGGAATGGCAGCAATTGATTGAGAATTGAAATATATGATTTTTTATGGAATTGAAACAAATGGTCGAGACGGCAACTGCACTTCTCTTCGGTCATGGGCTCTTGTCAAGATATAATAGATGAACAGTTTTTATTTTTTATATGTCTGGTTGCTGTAGTACTGATTGCATTGACTGCATTGCATATCAATAGGAGTTTTATTCAATAGGATATGCTCTATCAGGGCCTATCAATTCACTGGGCCTGTTAGCCCTCTCGGACTTCCTTCTGACCTCCCTCCACCTACTTCTGGTGCTTCTCATGCTGTATGTGCTCCTTCGGGTGGTCCTTCAGGGTCTTCATGTTCTGCTAGAACTGCTCTTGAGCAGGGTTCTTGTTGTATATTTCGGGGTGCTGCTTCTTTCCTGGTGCCTCGTGCTGGAAGGTGGGTCTGATGTTCATCTCTGTTATTGTTTATAAACATCTCAAACCCAGCCCGCATTTAAACTACCTCCTATGCTCTCTCTTTTTAGACTACCTGACTCACCACACAATCCTTCAATGAGATAGTGCTGGCAGTTCATAGGGAGACTCATGGATACGCCTAAGTGCCAGGAGGAAGTTTAAAGGCTCTGGTCGTGGGTGTAGATGGAGCGTCCACAACAGTTTGTCACTTACAAACAATAAGCATATAGGCTATCAAGGAAAGTTGCCATTCAATAGAACCTGTCAAGCACAGATAAAATACTTCCTTTGAAGGCCATCCTCTTCTTCTACTCAGAATGGCTCAACTTAAAAGAATGCCTACTTTTTCACGAGTGGCACCTTCGATGATGCCTTCTTCTCTCCTTCCATCTGCTACCTGTTGGCAGCCTTGACTCAAGGATACAAAGATACCCTTCCTCATCAGCACCTTCATAATTATAAGCCTCATCTTATGCCATCCAGCAATCATCTACACCATCATGATCCTTAATGTGATCTCAATGATCCAAAATGAACAGTATCAAGCAAGTAGAGTCTGGGACTCAAACTAAAGGCACCTATTCTCCTCTATCGTACTTCAGCCTAAATCTCTGGCCCTCCTAGTCAACATAGATACCCTCTCCATGCCTTTAGCCCTCCATCCACTGACCCTCATACCTTTCTCCCTTGCTGTGCCACACTCCCTGCCCGTGCTTCTTACCCTCCTTGAACATTCCTGTGAAGCAACTGCCGTCCTCGTACTTGATCCACCCCTGCCCCTCCATCAGGTTGTTCCTGAAGAAGCCCTCATAGAAAAAGTATCCCTTGCAGGTCAGCTTGCCGTAGCCCTAGAACATGTGCTTACTGAAGCCTCCCTCATAAACCTGTTGCTTGTCGGCTGAGATTCTTTTTCCCAAGACCATTTAGTCATTGAGGAACTGTCCGATGTAGTGGACTCCTGAGGGAGTGGTAAACTGTCCAGGTCCGTGGGCCTTTCCCTTGGAAAACCTACCATGGTAGTAGCTGCCGTTGGGCCATGTCATTCTCCCAACTCCATGCCTGAGCCCTCTCACGAAATCTCCCTAATAGAACCATCCTGAGCTGTAGTGTTCCTGTCCCTTCCCAGTGTACTCGGATGGACCTCCTTCTTGCTGTTGCCTATCTTCGGAATGCTACTGATGCATTTTTTGTGGGCGCGTTTATTTTGAGTCTTGGGTGGAGGAGTGGCTATGCTGCTGGAGGAATATATTGGCTGTTGGTTGCTTGAGGGGCAGAGGGACTATTTGCCGGGCAGGGAGAGAGTGTGATTGGGCAGCTATGGTTGTTATTTATTCGCATCTGTTGCAAAGGGGCTGCTCGTTTCCCATTGTTCAAATACAGGATTATTAATATCATTCATCAAACTGCAAAAAATCAGACATTCATTCCTGATCACCATCTATTGACCTGCTTACTGTTGCCTCCTGCTTTATTCCTCCCTCCTGATTTATTCCTCCTCCTTTCCTATTGCAGGTACATCCACACATAACACAAGGCTTCTAACTCCATTCCCCTCTCCCCTTATCTTTCTGAACTATCGCAGCAAGTATCCTGTTCTCTTCCTTCACCCTCCGAAGCTCCTCCTTCATGCCCACCAGCTCTCTGAACATCCCTGATAGCCTACTGCTCTAGTGTGCCTACTTCGGTTGTTCATATCTCCTGTTTCTTGTATCTATTTGGTTCAGGGATGTTTTATTGGAAGGTTGTGTCACTGCGCTTGTCCAGATGTCTGTCTGCACATTTTTCCTGATTGTGGAGACTGCCTTGGTACTGACCTGGTTGCACTTCTTTATGTCCCTCAGCAGCATCTCCAGCCTTCCCTTCTTCTCCTTCTTCTTTGGGGACTCCTCATTAGACTGCTGCTTCTCCTTCACTGACCCTTCCTGTGCTGATTTTATAGCCGTCTGGATGTTACTAGAAGAAAGGAGATCAACCTTGGGAGACTTCAGTTTGTCAGCTATCTCCATCAGAAGTTTGGCTTTGGGGGTGACTGCTGTGAGGTCGACGCTTCTATGCATTTTGGAGGACATTGACTTTTTTGAGGCTGAGGAGCATCTGCTTCTGATGAGTTGGTTCTCCTTATGGTTGATGAGCTGAAGGCTACTTCTGATCCTTTGTGAGGCCTTGAGGGTGAGTACTCTGCTGAGGAGGATGGACCTTTCTGAGCTGCCTGTTTCCATCCACAGCTGTTTTTATTATAGTTTGTTAATAGTCAGCTTAGCTAATCGATAGTACCCGTATACTCATCTGGCTAATTTAGTCAAAGGACACAGTCATCTGAGGCATCAGTCTAATGGTTAAGATCCTGTTGTGCATAACCTATAAGAGATCATATTGTGATATCTCAGTCAATGGAAATCACACGGTCTGCTATCCTCTGGCCTTGTTCACCAGCTTACCCAACTCCTTGGAAATCTTTACAGCGACGTCCTTGTCCAAACTCTCAGGAATGATGTACTGACGAGTCGGCTGGCCCTCAATTCTGGCGGCTATGGCTTCTGCTGCCACCACCTTCATCTCCTCAGTTATCTTCTTTATCCGGTGCTGAGTGATTGCCCTGAATATTCCAGGAAAAGCCAAAGAGTCATTTATCTGGTTCTCAAAGTCGCTCCTGGCACTTCCGTAGACCCATGCTCCAGCTGCCTTAGCATCTTCAGGAAGGATCTAAGGAATCGGGTTGGCAAGAGCAAATATGATGGACTTCTTTGCCATTTTTGTGGCCCAGTGCCCTCTGAGAGCCTTCTATTGGGAAACACCAATGAAGATGTCGCAGCCCTCGATGACGTCCTTGAGTTTTCCCTTTCTGTTTTCGGCGTTTGTGACCTCAGCGATTTGCTGTTTGAAGTCGTTCATTCCCTCCTTTCTCCCCTTGTAAATAGCTCCCTTTGAGTCGCACATTATGATGTCCTTGACTCCGTAGTGAAGCAGAAGTTTGCCAATAGCGATACCAGCTGCTCCTGCTCCGTTGATAAGGATCTTGCATTTGTGAAGGTTTTTGTCCACCACTTTGACCGCGTTGATGAGACCGGCAAGAGTCACTATAGCTGTTCCGTGCTGGTCGTCGTGAAACACTGGTAGCTTCTGTAGGTTATTGAGACCCTCCTCGATGGCAAAGCATTCGGGTGCCTTGATGTCCTCCAGGTTGATGCCTTCGAAGTTCCCCAACAGTTTGGAGATGTAAGATACCTCTTCTTCGACGTTTTCCTTGGAGTAGATGCAGAGGGGCACCACTTCGACGTCTCCCAGCAGTTTGAAGAGGAGGGACTTTCCTTCCATGACTGGCAGGCCTGCTCTTGGCCCGATGTCTCCGTAGCCGAGGATTGCTGTTCCGTTGGTGACGATAGCTGCTAGTTTGCTTGTCTTCGAGTAGGGGTTTTTCTCCTGGCTGATTTTTCTCAGGTTGGCTTATGTGAAGAGTGGTTTCAGTTGCCTGATGTCGTGAAAGTTGGTCTCAACCTGGATCTTGCCTGAATATCACTTGTGCTACCCTGGAAGTACTCATGCAGCTCGAGGGCGTGAGTGTAGATATCCCTGCCGTCCTTCATGATTTGGGAGTAGGTCTTGTAATTGTAAAAGTTCTCTCCCTCAAAGTCTAGCCCCGCCTATAGAGCCAACTTCCTGGGCAGGCCCTTCAACTTTTTGCTGATCAGATAACCAAGCACGTTAGCTGTCTTTTCACAGTCAGTGACATCTCCTCCCGTCAGCTTCAGAACATCCTGATGCCTGACCACCAGCAGGTCTTTCGGTACAGAGGGAATGTCGACATTGTCAAGAAGAAGAACTGTGCCGTAGGAGGTAGTGAAGTCCTTAAGGACCTACTCCATGTCCATTCCTGGCTCAATCACAAAGGGAAAGGGGCTCAGTCCACTGTGGTATTTTATCTGGGCGACGATCCAGTCCATCGCTGGCCCCACGCCAGCAGGAGATGTGGCATCAAGGAAGCTGCCGTCAGTGATGATGGCCACTGACCTGGCTCTGAGGGTGAGGGTCTCTGCTTCGATGGGGTCATTTTATATTCTTTAGCAGACTGCTCCTACTCCTGGAGAGTGTGACATGGCCAGCAATTTTTTGCTGAGGAATTTATTGTTGAGGTCGATAGAGTAGAGGTTTTTGGCGAGTGCCTCCTTCATGGCCTCGTAGGTGGAGAAGGGGTAGAACTGCTTGGCTCCTTTTTGCGAGAGTCGCCTGAGTGTGGTGAGCATAGTCAGATATAATTGATATTTTCATGTTAGATAAATGGATATTCAGCATATATATTAGACCTCAGCAGATTTTTGCCTGATCAATCTAAACCCCATTGTATTGAATGCGATTCCTCGATTGACCTCCGTTGGAGCATCTCAATACAAGCAGAAACATTTTCAAAATAAGCAGTCATCTCAACAGGAGGAATCCTATGCAAATCACTCCATAACGAAGGACATGTTGTTTATGCTCAGCTAGTCCTCTATTCTCTCTAGCTTGTGCTTGGTCCCCTGCACCAGCAGCCACAGAGGTTTTAGTTGACTGGCCATGTAGTCCTGCATCCCTCTGTCTACCTTCTTTATCTGCTCCCTCAGCTCAGCTCTCTCCACCTTCCCGCTATTTACTTCCTGCGTGTATAGTTTCAGGTGGCTCTTGACTGATCTCTTCACCTCCTGACTTATGAACTCCCTGCTGCTGCTCTAGCTTACCTTTGCTGTCAGCATGCTCACCTCCCTTTCTTGCCGCTGTCTTGAGGCCTATAGCTTAACTCGCATTTCCAACCTGAATCACAACACCCTTACGTCTCTGTCTGCAACTTTTCCTAGAGGAACAGGATCTTTTCTTGAAGGTGGCTCACTTCTGCTCCCTTCTCATCCTTTTTATAGCTGTCCTTCAAGATTTACACATCCTTTCTGAGAGCCTCAATGTCACTGTTCCCTTCTTTTCCTTCCTTGAGAGTGATGTTTGATGAGGCAGATGAGTTGACAGCTGTGGTTCTTGTTCTTCTGAAGAAGCCTTCGCTGCTGTTATTGGCATGTTGCTGAAGAAGTATTTTTTTCCTGAAGGCTTCCATCTGCTAGGACAGTTCCTTCTTGAGTTGTAGGCTTTCCTGTGACTGTTTAAGGGTGAAAGCCGAGAGTTATTCTCTGATGACCAGGACTTAATTGCTGACATTGAGGAACTATTGGGTGAGGGCGTGGTGCAGCTGCCCATCGATGAAGGTAGTAAGCATTTGTGTGATCTATTCTATTGCTTACTGGCCCTCGACTGGAAGAGATTGATCCTGGAATGACCATGGATATGCATTATTTGTTTAGAAGGCGAAGGTAGGTAGTTGTGGGAGCTGGCTGTTTTCGAGGCAGCACTTTCTGACTTGTTCCTTGAAATGGGTGCTGCTGGTGATTTTGGCGATGAGGGGCCTGAGTTATTATTCTTACTTTTACATAGCTGACATACTAGTATAGGACATCCAACATTCTAATTGTATGTGATATCAGCAGTATAGGTCTTGTCACAAGCCAACTATATGTGTTGCCATATGGTTGCTATAGCTGCATATATGGCACACAGGACTGTTGAGAATGCTTCGGATGGGACTGTGGATAATAATTCTAACGGGGAGAAGAATAATAATAATGGGAAATGCATGTGAGGGCGATGGCTAGTGTCTCAACCCTCCTATCCGATAGTCATTCAGGTCCAAATCGCACCTGGAAGGATAGCACAACCTCAGCCTCAAAAAGCTCATTCAGCTCAAAAAAATGAAATTGACCGAATAGTACAGAGTTGACGCTCTGCTCGGATAAGGTTCCTATGGGTCGGTCTATCGAGTGACTCACCGACAGAGCCAGGCAGTGCGGGCGGCCAAGAGAATAGCCAAGGAGAGAAGGTCGGTGGAAAGTTTATAGTAGTTCATGATCCTTAAGAGACTGGTACTAATCGCGGTAGTTAGGACCATCCGAACATAATAAGGATATACGACATATACTCCGAAATCAAGCACCTTTACATCGTGATGGACTACTGCGAGGGAGGAGAACTGTTCGACCGGGTGCTGAGAGAAGGCAACCTCACCGAGAACGAGGCCCGATCCTACATCCGACAAATACTCTCAGGCATCCATCACTGCCATTCAAATAGAGTGATGCACAGAGATCTCAAGCCCTAAAACATCATGTTCCTTGATAAAGAGGAAAGGTACCTCAAAATCATCGACTTTGGAGTCAGCACCACCTTCAACTAACACTCAGCAACCTCCCTCAAGGTCGGTAGCGTATCCCCAGCACTATATAGGTCTACTACATTGCCCCCTAAGTCATCCGGAAGCACTACGACCACCAATGCGATGTCTGGTCTATAGGAATCATCCTCTACATTCTCCTCACAGGACGGCCCCCTTTCATGGCCACCACTGACAGATAAGTCCACCGACTCATCCTCAAAGGGCAACTGCCCTTCCCCAAATAATAGTGGGACCACATCAGCACATCAGCCAGACACCTGGTCGAGCGACTTCTCGAGGTGGACCCCAGGAAAAGATTGACTGCCAAACAGGCACTCGAACATCCTTGGATCAGACTGGAGAGCGAGCAAGGGAGCAGGAAGCTACTTGACGGCAGGAGTTTCAAGACTCTAAAGAAGTTTTGTCAGATGAACAGTTTTCAGGCAGCTGTGATGGCCTATATAAGCCACAATTTCGCAGACGCTAAGACTCTTTAGGACCTGTAAACCAGATTCAAGATGATGGATAGCAACGGGGACGGAAAGATCAGCTGGAATGAGTTCCACAGCTGCCTCTCAGAGATACTCCCCGACATGACAGAGGAAAGGGCCAGGGAAATGTTTGGCACCATTGACCAGAACCACTCCGGCTTCATCGACTACTCTGAGTTCATTGCCTCCAGCATGGATAGGACTCGTCTGAGGGCAGACAACCTGGTGGAAAGGGCCTTTTCGATGATAGACAGGGACGGGAACGGCAGTTTGAGTCGTGAGTAGTTGCTGGCTGCCTTTGGAGGGTGTCCATAGGACCTGGAGAGGTACTTGTGTATATATGGAGGTACATAATGGAGGAGTTTGACGTGAACAGGGACGGTGTGATATCGAAATCAGAATTCAAGCTAGCGATGAGGGGCCTAATAAAGAAATGATTTACCTGATATTTTCCATTGTACTATCGGAGAGTGATTGACGATACCCTTCTGACTCACTTCTTGGTTACTGATTTGGGGGCACATAGCTACTAATGGATGTGTATATACCAATAGCTATTGAATGTCAGCCTATAGTTATGACTATTATTGACAGTGACTATAGAGGAAGCATTGATTATTGTATATTGATTGACTGATATATATGGAGGCTAACCTGAGGATCGTCGATAGAATGCTGGGAGAGCATGGAGTGCAGGCTACTCAGGATGCCAAGGAAGCCATCATCAACTTCTCCGTCCTCTTCGGATAAAAAATGGTCAGGGCGTGTGTGGCGGGAAGGTCCAGCAAAAAAATAAGCACAGAATAAATCCGGCACTCCTACGAGCTGTCAAAGGGACTGCGGTCAGTTTAGTATGAAGCTGAACTGGAGGAGAGGAGGAAAGACGCGATAGTGAAGATCAACGCCAACAAGCTAATAAAGGAGGATGAGGATGAGGAGAGGGGGGAGAACACTGCTCGCTCTGCTGTGACTGTCAACTTTTACAACACTGACATCTACCACATGCTGCTGGGAAGGGAGCAGCAGCTCACCTATGAAGCCAGGCCCAACTAGTGATGATTGTATGCGCCAACTGCCTTTAACATTCCTTTAACTGTGGTATCCAACCGACTCTATGCTCATGTGAACTTGCTTTGAGGTTTCATCTGCTTGATGTCTCACCTCCATAATTCTGTTGTTGTGCTCACCACGTACTCTTAAGGAGTTAATTCCTAATAGCTTATCTTTATATTGATTGATGATACTCAAAATAACCACGTTGGCAGTGTTGCTTCTGGCAGTGGCAGCCTCAGCCGACATCGACGAGGGCACTCGCAGATTACAAACGCTCAGAGAAAGATCCCTCCAAAGTAGCAACAGAGTCATCACCTTCCACAAGCAGGACTTCGAATAGTTTATCATGAAGTACCCTCGCCCCTACGATGTCGTCATCTACTTCACAGCCAGAACATGTAAGTTCTGCGAGTACCTCTCCCAATATTAAGTGAGCTCTTCCCCGAGTTCGAGTACTTAGTCGACCTTTATGAAAATGTGGGAGCCATCGACTCTCACTAGTATCCTACCTTTTTCGCCCAGATGACCTTCAGCAATTAACTGATGCCAATTTATGAGGAATTTGGTTTCAAGGGAGCTCCTAATCTGGCTGTTTCTAAGCCTCACATGGCGGTGGTGAGTGACATAGAGAAGAAGATGTACATTCAGCAGTTCAAGTGGAGCATCAGCTACACCGACGGACACGTCACTACCCACAAGATGCTGGAGTTTGTCAACAAGAGGACAGGAAAAGAGGTCTACTACAAGCCCCCTATATTCACAATGTTCCAAATGTTCTTCGGATTCATTGCAGTCGCTCTGGTAGGAGTCTACGTCTACGCCCGAATGCAGTTCCTCTGGAACCACTGGGTCTTCTGGCTAGCAGGATCCCTCGTACTTCCCTAATAACACAGATTGTCTATGTCACCTGCTGCTCTGGTATCATTTACGACATCATCCACGATGTGCCGATGACTGGAAAGGATCAGAAGACAGGAGAGACCATCATCTTTTCGGGAGGAAACAGGGAACAGTATGGCTTATAGGGATGGATCGTGTCGATCTCAATCACCCTCGTCGGCATAATTTTTGTGGCGATTATCCTGATGACCCAATCGAACAAGCACAGGTATGCTCTGATTGGAGCAGGAGTGGGCCTGTGGCTAATCTGGTTCGTGGTGGGTCAACTGTAGGAGATATACAAGTCGAAGAGCTGGTACGGGCCCAGGATGGCCCCCCCTGATGGATACATCAGAGGCCCACTGAGCATGGACCAGGGCAACAACATCTGATCAGATCATCAAAAGAATACTTATAAATAATAATGTCACTTCGAATCAGTTTCTGCTGGGCTGGTCGTTACTTCGTGTGCATTCTCTATCCACACCTCCTCAGCATGCTTAGCATTTTCCAGGTGCCCCTTCATCTACTCCTCCTTCTGAGCCTATTATTGCTTGGCCTCCTCTTTTTTAGCCTATTGGTTCTCAGATTTCTTTTCTTACCCTCCCTCACCCTTCTTCTCTGCTTTCAAGGGAACCTCCTCAGGCTTTTCCTCATCTTATTGATTCTTCTTGATGGGCAGCTTATCTTCAGGCTTGATGAACATGTGAGGATGCAGCTCGTTTCCTTCAGGATTCCAAGGCCCGATGTTTCTGGAAAGACTGTCCCCAGTCTGACACCCATGACAGTTGCAAGTCCCTCCCTCTATGAAGGTAGGAAGGCAATCCGAGTCGATGTGCTTGAGGAGCTCTTTCTTATAGCTACTGCCGAGGATGTGTATTTTCTGTCTGGTTTTTTAGTCGATCCACATCTTTACCATGGCCCACACTCCAGTGAACAGCATCGGGGCATTGATGATGAACATGCTGAGTCAATCGATATGTACTCTCCGAGGATTTCTGGGTAGTATAACTGCCCCATTTCTGAAGCAGGCTTGGCGAAGTCATAAGCTTTGGGAGCGTGTGTTATCTTGAAGCCTTTGAGGTCCAAAATGTTGCAAGTCTGACTAACTTTGGCTACACTTCCGGTGTCGATCGATCTCTGCTTGCTGCAGGCTTCCATTATGGTGTCCAGCAGTACCTCGTACCCCATAGCAAAGTATCTCAGCATTTCCTTCTCATCTGTGAGTTTTTTCACTTCCTCGATGTTGACATTTCCCAGGCGTTAGATGTAGATAGGTCTGTGCTGGCTACTAAGATACTTACTTGCTTGTCGTACTTGTGGTGTCCATGGGGATATATTTTTCTGAGTTCATGAAGGTGGGGCATATAGAAATTCTGAGTTTACTGAAGTGTACCTTGTAGTTATCCAGATCCATCTCCTTCCTCCATTTAATGAAGTCGAACCACATCTTTTCTGTTTCCTTCAGGACAAACTTCCTGGCCCTCAAAAACCGGAGGAGGTAGGCGTCATTCCATTTAGGATTGGGGTGTCCTTCGCTGAGAGTGCTGACGTATCCTCTGAATTTGTCAAGGGTGGCCAGCTGTTCTTCTGAGCAGTCACCTGGAAAGCTGTGTTAGAGGATGTCATACCCTGAGTACTTTTTCTTGTCTTTTTTATTTTTGTCCATTTTGCAACTATTATGATTCAACAGCCCCTTCAGTAGTTATACCCCGACTAATGTTGCATTTCTGGCAGTTTCATCTATCGGAGCCTCCTTCATTCAGGCTCGAGAAACGAATTATCCAAAATATTCAGATAAGACAGTTTCATGCAAACTGAAGGTCAGAAATAGACGTAAATGCAAATAAATAAAAAATTATTCGGAGAACCCCACTCGGGCAAGCTATCATAAGATAGAAGCTTGACTCTGGCAGCCAGGCTACATAGCGATAACATTTGTATAATAGCAGAGGCAGATGAGCAAAAAGACAGCGAAGGTCACCTTCAATGAGGAGAAGAGATAGGAGTTTGTGAGGAGCATAGCGAGATAGTTCACCCAGGGCAGCATCATCTCCTACGAAAAGATGTTCCCCATCATCAAGGAGGAAACGGGGGAATAAATGTATTTCCCTCTTATTTAGCACCTCTCTCTACTTCAACAGCCTCAAAACCATCATGCTCAGATATCTCATCCGTTACGTCTAAAGACTCCTGATTAACACCTACCAAAAGTAAATCGTCCGCTTCGGCAGTCGATAAGTCAGCAACACCCGGACCTCCCTCTTAAGATGCAGAGACTGGATGGAAAAGAAGGACCAGGAAACAATGTTCAAGTGCATCAAAAATTGCATGCTCAGAGAGAAACTACAAGTGACTGAGGACTAAGTCACTAGCTTTTATGAAATTCTTTGCAAGCTGGGCTGGAAGCGATAGATAAGGGACAGGGTGGTGAGAGTGAAGAAGGGATAGAGGCAGAGAGAGCTGGCTGAAGAGCAGCTGCTCAGATTAAAACAATAACTGACCAATAGTCAGTCTGCTTGTCCCGAGGAAGGGAGGGCAGGAGGCATGGAGGAAGAGGCTACTCGCATCTATTACTCTATATCTTCTGACTAGTGATAAATTCCTATCTGACTGCTCAGATATGGCTATTTAGCCATTTTCTAGCAACTATCTACTCCTATAATCTGCCATAGACTTCTGTTTAATGCACTTACTCCTTTTAAAATATTATCGATAAGATAGTGATGTGGAGGAGGAACAAAAACGAGGACAAAAAATTAATTCTCAAGAGAGCCGTCATGGAGGACTTCATCAGAAGAGGGCCAGGCTATGCTGTTGCCGAAAGGCTAATCATGGACAAGCTGGGGCAAAAGGTCTCATGTCAATTCTACAACTAACTGCTCTCCTCAGCCATGAGAGATGCTATCAGGGAAATGGAGATTACCATCATCAAGAAAGACCTTTCGAATATTAAGCCTCTCAACTATTTGGAGATTATTGAAGCCAGAACGCCAATGGTGAGGTGCAGGTCTTGGATGAGCTAGAAAAATCTTAATACTTTTTTAAAACTACTCAGACTACTGTTTCTGAAAGAGGACATCTTCATCATGGGTCAGGACATATACGAGGTGTATGATCCCATCAAATAACTTGCCAGGAACCCACATATGAAGAGCTCCCTCTTGATAACCAAGAAGGAGGAGAAGATCAGGCAAAAGCTCAACAAAGGATGTCGGAAGATAGAGGGGAAGACAGCCTAAAAGGAGGGACAGAATGAGAGATAAAAGCAGGTAGTAGTTATTGACCTGGACTCTGAAGAGAAGACAGCTCCGATGGCTAGAAAGGGCAAGTGGCAGTGAGTGAATAATACCGACCTACTTCAACAAAAAAATAAGTGCTGATTTTTCTATATTCATTCTTCTATATGCTGAGGCCCTCCTCTACTGGAAGTCTATAATAGCCTGATAATCTAATGATAATCCTGACCTATAACATCGAAGATGCTAGTCAAAAACAGTGCCGCCCTCACCGCCTTCTTCCTCAGCCTCCTACTAGTCGCCCTCCTCTCGGCAAGCGCCCTAGTGACTCAGCTTATCCTCAAATAAACTCCCTTTCGATAGCTAACAACCACAAGTGACCCTATCTTTATGAACACATCCTGCACTCATAGCTACTTCAGGCTAAAGTATGCTGATGGAAGGAAAGATCGGACTGCAGTCAGCTTCATATGCGTGTTATTGGTACTATTAACGGCATTGGTGGTCTTGTTGGCAGTCATAATGTTTATCTGCGGTTGCGGGTAAAGGTCGACTCAGAGCTAGCAGGCAGGCACAGAGGTACCAGGAGTCAACCTGACCCGCAACGAGGTATTTGTGCAGATAAAGTACCCCTCTCTCACTCAGATAGGGGTTCTCTTCTCTCTGGCTGCAATTATAATAATAGGCTCACTGATTCCATTCATCAACTATCTATAATCCATTCTCTAAGCAAATAACAAAATCTGCCCTCTACTTCTTCATGATTCTAGTATAAGGGCAATGACCGTCCTCTCTGGACTCATGCTCCTCTTTGGAGTGACTGCCATGATGCAGGTTGGGGTGCTGGCCTGTAGGATACAGGACAAGAGGGAGAGACTGGAAAGGGAAAACTTCAGCTAAAGCTTCAGGCAGCAGATGAGAAAAATAATAAACTAGATTCCTTAGACTTAGAGAAAATTTTATGCCAGGAGGGAGGAAAAATATGAATCTGAGAGAGAGGAAAATGAACGATCCTCTATTGTTCCTTCCTAGCTGAAGTCTTGCCCTTCAGGAAAGGCCGGCTCCAGGCCTGATATAAAGTTAGAAGATATGGAGAGGGTGGAATCCATTGTGTATGAGTACAGCCCCAACCTGAGGATTCAGTCTCTGGTCATCCACTCCAAGTGATTTTCCTACTTCTAGTTAATCTGATTATAACCTAATATAATAAAAAGGAGGAGATGGAGCACCTCTACGGGAGCAACAGCTACTTCCAGCAGGCCAACAAACATCGAAATCATCACCTTTCTGTCAAGGAAATCCAACAGCTCAGACACCTCAGTTCTTCTGCTCTCAGCCCCCTCATATTCTCATAGGGAAATGTACTACCAGCCCACCACAAAAGGGTCAAACAGTCCAAAAGTGGGCTCGATCAGTCGGAAATCAACCACTCAGCAGCTTACAGGGTCTAGTTAGGAACAATCGGTCAACAGTACGACCAACACTTGAGGAGGACAGTCAGAAGTCAGACCAAGACTAACTTCAAATAGACAAAGGACAGGGGCAGGTGGGTCGAGTAGAACATAAACAAGGCTATATCAACCCTAGAGAGGGAAAGGGAGGCAAGGGAAGGCAAAAGTTTCAGCTCAGCATTGTCCAACAACGCCTACTAAACGCTGGGAATTTTGCGTCGAAATACCATAAAATAATAGGTGAGGGCAGATACTCGGAGAGTGATGGAGTTGAACGTCAAAAAACTGCCGATGCTGCAGAAGCCGAGGAGAGGAGAGTTGGAGATGGAGGGTATACGGGAGGACAGCAGAAGGGAAGACAACAGAGGGTTTAGCTGGAGAAGGAGAAGGAGCAGGGTGGAGAAGGTGGATATATGCGGGTGGGAAATGGATGCCACCGAATACATATCCTGATACTTTATACACTTACGTCAATAC
>Ga0100385_1003373_pt1 | contig 14328 bp, 23 predicted proteins | sample CryGeymeta201509_FD_81543 | JGI IMG/M metagenome (GOLD analysis project Ga0100385, IMG submission 81543) | Groundwater microbial communities from Crystal Geyser aquifers in Utah, USA - Crystal Geyser metaG 2015-09 | ecosystem: Environmental > Aquatic > Deep subsurface > Groundwater | place: USA... | reverse complement strand
GCCTCTTTCCAAATTTTATCCTTCATAGGGCTACCATAAGGACTACTACGACACCAACCCTCAGGAGTAGTATTGTTAGGCCGCCATTCTTCCTAAGATCGGTAAGTTAAAGAAGCTTTTCAACAAATTCGTGGATCACACTAAATTCTGATACTTTATAGAAGATGCTCTTCAAGATGTATTAAAAGTTTCTGATGGTAGCATGGGTGAAGTATTATAAATATTTGCTGTTTGGCAGACAAGAATATGGACTATAATGACATTTCTCAGCAGTGGCTGGCAGAAAACTAGGATCTGCATAACCTCAGCTAAGAAATTGCACCCATTGAATTCGGGCTCGAAAGGATGGAGAGGTGCCTCACCACTTAATTTAAGCTCATCTCCTTCATGACCCAAACCAGCCAGCACGTCGACAAGCTCAACAAACACCCCTAACAGTTCAAACTCAACAGGTACCCCGAGTACATGACCTTCGACAAGACTAGGGTGACTCTGGGGAAGGAGGAGGATAAGAACGACATTGAAAACTACATAAATGCCAACTTTATCCAAATTCAAGGCAAGCAGAGCATCGCCACCCAAGCTCCCATTAACAAGTTCACCATCTACAACTTTTGGAGAATGGTTTAGCAGTACAAAGTCAAAAAAATATTCATGCTGACTGGAGTAATGGAGAAGGGAAAACTGAAGTGCGATCGATATTTTCCTCAGAACACGGATCCTTAGTCCAAGATAGTGGAAAAGGAGTACGAGATAGTTCTAGTGGAAGAGTACAACTACAACCCCAAGAAGACCATAAAGGTCAGAAAAATACAGCTCACCAACAAAAACACCAACCACAGTCATATCATCACACATTTCCAGATCCTTGACTGGCTGGATGGAGAAGTCCCCCAGAAGAAGAACAAAAAGTGGATCAGCCAGCTGGTGAATTAATTTATATAAGATATCAAGGAAAATAATATTCCTATCGTGCACTGTAGTGCGGGAGTGGGAAGGACTGGAACTTTCATGATGATGGCCCTCATTCGGTTGCTGGTGGCCAATAACCAGAATATCTCAATCTTCAACGAGGTCAGAAAAATGCGAGAGCAACGCTGGGGGATGGTCCACACCTCTTCGCAGTATGAGTTTATCTACGAGTTTACCGAAAGATAAATAAGCAAGCAGCACAGTGGGATCGGTGGATTCAGCGAGGAGAGCGAGGGTTCAGAGGACGAGAAGAGTTGATCATAGTCTAGCATTTGTATTTTCATTTAAATACTTAGATATCATTAAGCTTGTAGTACGCTTAGTCCTTGTTTATAATCATAATCAGCCATGGAGAGCCCCCTTCACGACCGAACCAAAAATCAATCCCGATACAAATCTAACGGCAACAGTGCCTATCCTCTCAAATACAACTTCGTAAGACTTCCATCATTTAGTCCAACCTGCATCTGATTGCTCAGGACGTCCAGAAGAGAAACTACTTCTATAGAAAAACAGCCAACCTTCTCGAGCGAAAAGCAGGCCTCGACCTTAACTACGCCAACATCCTCTAGGAAATCATCACCAAATAGTTCCTGAGGGCTACCGAAAGTCACCTAGCATCTCAAGTCCTCTACGGCAAACTAGTATCAATCATGCAGGACTAACCTCGAAGAATCAGAGAAAGAGCCGAGCAGTTGAAGTAGTAAGCTGACAGGATGAGTAACTCCATCGAGTAGGAGAGCCATGAATTGAAGAAGGCTCTAGAGAGTGCTCAGAGAGTAAGTAAGGAGATTTTACACCAACGAGAAAAACTGGACAAAATAAAGGCAAAGTACTCGAAGAAGAATAAATAGCTATAAATGCTGAAAATCGAGTACATAACAGGAGTGATAAGCAATTAGCAACTGCAGAAGACGAACAACGTTTACCTGAGTCTCAACGAAGCTGAGGAGGCAGTCAAGCCCCTGATGTAAGAGTACAGGAACAAGTCCAACCATTTTAGCGAAAATGCTGGCAAGATGATTGACCAGTTTAACGTCTACCTCGGAAAGATATAGGAAATATAGTCAAAAAAGATAAAAAACATAAAATCTGCAGTTGCCAACTACGTCCATATATCCAAGCTCAGCCTGGACACTGTGCTCGAGAATTATCCCTTCCTCTGCTAAGAAATTGACAGGATGAGGGAAAAGTAGTAGTTCTAGCCTCACAGTTGCGACTCCCTCATCAATTAATTTGAAGAAATGGAAAAACCATTCGAAAGCAACGACTACATAGATGTCATTTATGAAAGAATCGAAACCAGGAAGAACATCGACGAGATCATCTTATATGGACAGGACGCAGAACATAAGAGAAGCCTAACAGTGTCCTTCTCTAATTCACACTCCATAACTCAGGAGGGTTTAACCTTAGCTAATGGGCTTACTGAACTGGACAACAAAACCCTTAGAATGGTCGACCTGTTCAGGTCCATCTTCGAAGGATAGTCCACTCTTCAGACTGTCGGATAGCTCAGGAGTCTATTCAGGGGAGACGAGAAATTAAGGAAAGACTTCATCTTGTGTCTTCAGCAATTCAGAATAAACAGCGAGTTCGAGATGAATAATGGCAAGAAGGAAAGCATCATCGACTGTATCACAGCCTTCCTCGATGTGGTAAGCATTCTCTCATTTAGTGTGATCTATAACTCGATACTTACAACTCTAAGATGTTGATGGTCCTCTCGCTGACCTACTACTTCATCGAGGACGGCAAAAAAGTAGAGCTGCAGGAGTTGATCAGCAAGCATCCAATCTGGTCCAAAATATAATGGTGGGAAGCAGCTCTCCTCTAAACCATATACGAGGAGACCAAAATGAAGTCGAAGATAAAGGAAAGTCCAATCAGGATATGGGACATCAAGACGGGTGGTGCAAATCGCAAAGAGGAAGGCTAAGAGTAGACCCATCAAAATATTTGCTTCAACCAGCTCTTGTTCTTTGTCAGGAACATGAGTCTTTTCCAGATCAGTCACGAGCAAATCATATAATACGCCAAACTCAACATTAGCATGCTCAAATTTTCGAGTAAATTTTCAAAAGATATCCTTGACTTGTGTCCCAAGCCTCCAAACTCTTCTCTCCTCCGGCATACCAACTCTTCTACCTGATTCACTCACTCCTGATTGCTTTATTTCATCTATTGCATTCACACTATCAATAATGATGATCCTTATATATCTCAGAGTGGACGCTCCTTCGGAAGTAAGCAGCATTGTTGTCTTTCTCCCCGAACAACCCACCTTCCTCGAGACCCAAAAGCTTAAGCATTCTCGAGGTGGCGTAGTATATGGCAGTCACCTTTTTGTTGTTTTTGCGGTTGAGGTCAGCTCCGTAGTCCAGAAGAGTAAAAATGATCGGAACTGCTCCATTTTTGACAGCCATATGAAGACAAGTTTAACCCTAGCTATCCTTAGAATTTGGATCGCCTCCACCTTGGAGGAAAAGATTAGCAAGATCGAGATTCGAGTGATAGACAGCCCACCACATAGGATTGGCCCCGTTGGACATCACACAGTTATTTATTTCTTTGTCTGTCACCACAATACCTGATTTTTTGAGCTGTTGGTAGTGATTCGATTCCACTAATTTCAAGAATTATGCCAGTCTAATAGTTCCATTTCGGTCGTGCTTGCTCTTCAGCTATACGTTGGTTAGTTTATTCACACAGAAGGAGGTAAAGACGTTGATGGGTCTTTTCACTGCTCTTTCGTAGGGTTTGATGATGTTGGTGATTTTCATGTTGATTCTTTTGAGCCTATTTTCTACCATCTTCATATCTATCTTCTTTCCTGGCGGATATATCTTGTAAATAGAGCTTAATTTATCCCTGAACTCTTATTTTTTTTTTTACCTCACATCCTCAATCATTGAAAGATATTTCTTTCTCAGAAAGACAGCCTTCCACTTGGCCTGAATTTTGACAATATACTTTAAGATTATTGGGGAAGACATAAAAATCTTTTTCTTTGAAAGATCCACCACTATATAGCTTGTTCGTTTCTTGGGGCCTCCAGTTAGCTGATTGTGGTAGGAGGCACTGAAAGTTCTATTGAGTTTGACCCTGTTCATTTTCTCGATTGTCTCTTAAAACTGCTTATCGTATTGAAACCTTTCAGAAGGAATGTATTTTCTGTATTTCAGGCGGTGGGAATACATGTCCTATCTCTTAATGATCTTTGAGGAGGGGTATTTAGCCTTATGACGATAAATGAGCCTGCTTTCATTTTACTAAGTTGCCAAGCGCTTGAAGACTTGAGGGATAACTTTGTTGGCTTTTCTCTGCCCTATCTTCAAATATAGTTTGGAAATAAAATGTTGGACCCACCTCATGATATTGGGGTTTAGCTTCAATTTCATTTTTTCACTGTTTACGATTCGAGTAAAGGTTGCCTTGTATTTTAAGAAAAAATGTTGTTTCCTCATTTTCTGAGTCTTTGTTTAATCAACAACAGCACTGTTGTACTGCTCCAGCTTCCTTTCCTGCGTGAGCTACTCATAATATTTGGCCCTTAAATCTGACACTTTCTTCATCAGTTGATGATAAGTTTCGATGATCTTTTCGGCAATGTTGAGCTATAATCTTGATATGAGTCGTGGACCTGCTGCTCTGATGTTGTTCTTTACTCTGACCTTCTATGATCGGGCCATCGTTTTATTGAGGAAGAGAGAAGTGGCGCACAAATAGCGTAACTCCTCAGGAGAAATGCCTAGTTTTTATCGATTTTCCCACTTTCGATAGATGTTGTCTCTGGCTTTGACTGTGTTTGTGTATTTTTTGACAAACTGAAAAAGGACTGGAATATTGTTGATCTTGAGGTTGCTCTTAAAGACTGCCTTCTTTGATAAAAATTATTATTATTCATTCCTGGTCCAAGCTTTCAATAAAAATTCACTTTTGTCCCTTATTTTTACGTTCGTGAATTCAGGTTAGATTGAGCTCTGAACTCTCTTATGCCTCATGTTCATTGTCGAGACCGTTCTGCTCTTGAGATGAGATACAGCTTTTCCAGGTCTCTAGCTATCTAATCTTGCAGTCGTGGCAGTTTAAAAGGTATCATAAGGAAGCTCTTAAGGCAGCTATGTCAATTGAGTAAGTTCTCTATCAAACATTTTCACTTTTTCAAGCAAGATTTATTCAAAGATAGGTCTGAGTTGAGTATACTTGCTATCTACTCCCAACCATTCAAAGTGGTTGGACTCGTGCTGAATACTTTTATGACTGCTTTTGACTTGCTCGTGATTTGAAGCAATCCTGTCTACAATTCTAATTTGCTCCTCTATTTTCCCTTGAATTTTATTCTCGATGTATGTCTTTCTGTCTCGGGCGTCCATTTTCTTCAAACTGTCGAGATCAATGCTGAACAACTGAGAGATCTGGTGAACAATAGGATTGTGATTATCGAATTCGTAGTTATGAAGCAGAGCTGAGAAGGTATCTGATAGCTATTTCTCAATAGATGGTTCAATGTAGGAAGATTTTTGCTGGCCGTATATCTGAGTCAGCAGTTCTTGCCTCGACTGTGCCCTGAGCTATTTGAATCTCGAGTCAATAGCTTATCTTGATGTCAATGCTCCGAATTACATTTTATTTATTTTATATGGAAGTTGTCCTGTCACATAACAGAATAAACTCATGTGTTAGAAAAATAAGCATAGATTTTCACATTTCTGGCTTCCTGTTGGAGTATTATAATGTTTCTTCAAAACGATAAAAATGCTACGAATTATTCCAACATTCCTGCTCTTATTCACAGCCATCGCCTACCAGATAGTTCGAGAGAATGTCTTCCTCACTGAGGGTGAGCGATGGCTTATATTTCCTCACAGAGAGCTCAATACTTATACCTATACTGCTCGCTGTAAGCTTCTCCCTCAGCTGGGGCCTATTTAGATCAAGCAATTTTAGTTAGTCAATCAGGTGGCTTTCAACAACTCTGCCAAGGTGATTGATATGTACACCTTGTGCTAGGCAAAAGACAACCACTTTATATACGGGCGAATCAGTACAAAGGAAGTTCTCACCGTCTACAATGTCACAAGAAACAAAGTTGAGATGATTTTCTAAAATAGATTTGAAGAAAAATACACCAATATGCTTATCCTCTCCGATAACTCTTTCTTTCTATGGAACGATACAATCTATGCTCTGGTCAGTTTTGACCAAGAAAGTGATAAATTCACATAAATTCGGGGTTTCTTCACAGGAAAAGCAAACCGGAGGTGTATCAAGGATTCAATCGAACGTTTGTTCTGTTGGACTTAGGAGTAAATTCTACTTATTTCCTTTCCATAAAATAGTGCCTTGGTTGAGATCATCAGACACTATATATGCGACATCAGTGTGCTCCTATCTCTCGACTCTGCAAATAACATTTTGCTGGTGTGCGGGTTTGCCTCTTGCTGTAGTGGTACTCTTGTGGACAACACATTTTTGTGCTAGCAGGACCTGACCTTCGGAGAGTAGGTGGTAGGTGGTACTGTTCACCGAGAAATGAACAAATTTGCAGTTATAAAGAGGAGCTCGGTGACTTTTTATGCCTACATACTCCTGAACGAAACCAGCATAACCATATAAAATTCTGTAATGTTTCCAGATGAATTCGAATGCAATTAATTTGTAAGCTCGACTCTGCTATCTGACAGCATTCTGATTCAGTGCAAAGACACAAATGGCTAGGACGAAAAAATGATGCTTCTGCTGGACAAAGTGAACTCAAGGTACTTTCCGTTTGACCCTGCGATTAACCTAAACGAGGACAGTTGGATGGCTGCTAACCTCGGCTATCTTTTCGTTATCAACAAGACACACATCACCAGCCATCACAAAAACTTCCACCATGTCGAAATTGCCAACTAGCCTCAGCAGCCAACCGAGATATAGATGTACTGCATAAGTACTTACCTTTCTGAGCCACCTTTAGAGACTTATTATCAAATCTACATAGTTCCAGTAAATATGGACACCAGCTACACCAACCACGAGATCCAGGCCCCCAGGCACATGGTCTACAATGAGCTATAAGTGTTTTACTTGAAGCCTTTTTTCAAGTCAAGGGACATTGTTTCCTACGATCTATCCTCCAACTGCACCTATATTGAAGACTTCCGAATCGACACAATCAACTACATCCAATATTTTTCCTTCTACAATCGATAGAAGTGCATCCAGATCCTCAACCAAGGTGGGTAAGTGTTCTATAGACTACTGGAAATCAACTACACTCTCTTTTATCTTTAAGTTTGTGCCCCTCTCAGCTTCGGATACGGCTGCTAACTCAAATAAATATATGATCATGTGGGAAATGTGGTTCTACATCTACATGGATCATAAATTGTGGCCTTCTATACCACCTTCGATGGTCTGGTGATGCAGGCAGGACAGGAGAAAAGAGTTGTTTACAGGGGATAAATTCAGATGCTTGAGAAGAAAGATTCTTTCCTGAGGCTTATGGCCAATCGACAATGGTTTTTTCACTCGATAGAGGAACTGATCAAAAGGAGGTAAAATTGGAAGACTGAGTAGGAAAACAGGAGATATTTTTACTCTTAGAACTGTGTGATTGAGCTTGAGGAAAACGGCCTTCTACGATAGTACAGCTCAAATGGTCTGCTGAGCGAATAACTAAGATAGGATTTATCCTTTGTTCCTCAAAACAATGGAATTTCACATGGTCTTCCTCTACCCTATACAGTGAGGTTAAACGATTACACCTATGTGATTCGAAAGCAATCAATATAAAAATCATTCAAAAAAGATTACTCAATCAGATACTTCAGTATGCCCTTCAATGAAGACAACCTTACCATCACAGAAGTCAGACTCACTCGCAACTATCTGACCGTTTCCTTCAATGGCAGCCTTTTCTAAATTTATGACATGAATGAGCAAATAGTCAGCTCAAGGATCATCGTGGTCCAGGAAATCATAATGACCGACATCATTCTCTTTGACGAGGACACCATCCTTATTCCGATCCAGTCCTCCACCACCCTTATAAAAATAGAAAGAAATCCATATGTGAGTCTAGGAAATTTCAAGCCAGAATATTCCCTTTTCCAATAATATTGTAACTTTCGAATCACCCTTCGCACCGGCAACAAAAGCTGCCCTATTCCCTTGGTTTGTGATCCCCAAAACTCTTCGGTTCAGCTGAGAGAAGACATTTATCAATAGTTTAGCTTACGGTTGGAGTTTTACATTCAGGAAATCGACCTTGAGACCTACATTGAGGTGAAGGATATTCCAGATCAATGCCATAACTGTGTGATTGAGCTCAAAGAATGCAAGTATCAAGGTCCTATTTTTACTTTTGGCTTGGTGGATGACTTCTATGAGCAGTTTGTACTTAAGCCTCACCTGGTGATATAGGACTGCAAAGGAGAGATCAGGAGTCGACTGTGGGGAATGATGGAAGTAAGGCTGGAGGACGACTACGTGACAAGTTAGGTCATAGCTATGGACGGAAAATACATCTACTTCATCGGGACGGATCTCAATATCAGTAGCCAGTTTCTATTGAAGAACACTTCCTTCTGCTCGAGCTATCTCCAGATCAAGCAGAAGTATCTCCTTCTGTGTGACCAAACCTTCTTGCTGGTCAACCGTTCGGGAATCGAGTACGTTTTTCCTCACTACATGAATGTTAATTTTTTCAATAAGAACAACTACGAAATGCAGTACGACTCCATTTCTTCCAACTAGTTTATGTTTGTGGTGCTGGTTAATCAAACCAAGGCCCATATCTATGACTTGACCCTTTCAAAGCCCTCCATTCAATTTTTCGATAACTTCCGCTTCATGGGAAACGTCTAAGATATGAAGGTATCAAATCAAAGGGCCATAGTCCTCCACGATGATCAGCTATGCATCATGGCTTCTAATGACCTGAGAGATAAAATATTTACCTCTACCTGCTATCCTCTCTTTAAAATTATTCCTCAAGAATACGCCTCCAGTCATGAGTATGATTAGCTCATTCTTTACTACTCGTCAGACACTACCATCAAAATCCTCCTGCTTTCGAATAAAATCAACAACCTTCACATTGACCTCACCATCGATATTTCAACAGGAAAGGGCTACAACTTCACAATCACCAACGTCTACGCTGGCTATGAAGGATATCACCTCACTGAGATAATCGCCATCAACATAACCCAGCACTCCTACTCCTACTTCATATTGCTTTACCAGTGCGATCTCTTCCCAGATCACTTCTTGGTTACTTACTATCGCTATAACGAACGCTTCATCAGTGATGGAACCATTGGACAGATCAGGTCGGCTGAAATGCTGAAAAATCACTTTCATGGAGCTCAGGAATTCAATTTTATAAGTTTTGTAGACCAAATGTACATCAGTCAATATAACCAAAGCACCCATAACAAGAACAAGTACATAAATTGCCTTTCGGTCAAAGTGAGTGAAAACCTTCAGATTGTTATGAACTACAATGAAGCTCCACCTCTGAAATTTTTGATATTAGAGGCCCAAAATTAGAACAAAAAGACAACTCACTACATCCGAATTAACTTTGTACCAAACACCAACATTTTTTGGCAGTGCTCGGTTGGCCTTGCAGTCATTGTCCTTTTTTTGGTTGGTCTTGTGAAAGCCACAAACGGGTGTAAAAACACTGACTCGGATCTCTAAGGCGAACTTCTCAACTAAGATGTTTAAAGTGAGTACAAACCATATTTCGATATTTCATACGAATCAAGTTTGATTCATTCGAACTCCAACGATTCTTCTGAGAGTTCCCAGAAGAGGAAAGAAAGGGAAGATAGCGGAGCGAGCAACGAGAGTGGGTAGATCGTAATTATGAGAGAATAGGAGTGATAATGTGAACTAAGTGATGATTTAGCAATAAATTTCCATAATATTATAATTGAACATGAGCAGCAGTCGGCCCAGAGTCAGAAGAAGTAAAGAATGACCTATCCTAGACCGCGGAGAGAAAAAATTCCTCGAGCATGAAGACAATGAAAACGTCATTGGAGTCATGGAAGATTCCACCATTGAGGCTCGCAACAAAATCTAAGAAAAACAATAGGACATGTTCGATGCACATAAAATCAAACAAAATGTCCTCGAAGAATAAGACATCAGCAAAACCAATGCCCACAGCTACCTTGATCTAGAGTCCTAACAGCCCAGCTAAATGCCCATCCTTGATCCTTCCCCCAAGCAGGAAGAAGAAGCCACTATCAAAAAAACAAGAAAAAGAGAAAGAGGGAGAAGATAAGTGGTTAAGAAAAAATTCGACTCCGATGAAGAGGAAAATACAGAGTAAAAAATGGAAAGTAAAGCTGAAGAGAAAAAAGAAAATGTATTTGAGGAAAAATTAGATGAGTAAGAGTAGGACTTAGGACCAAATTTCTAAGAGCCAGAGTAAAAAAAGTAAATCTCTTCTGGCAATTAAGAGGAGTAATAAGCCAGGAGAGAGGCTGCTAAAATGCGGGAAATGGTAAACAAAAAGACTCCTCCTCCAGTCAGCAACTACGTTCACATGCATGCCATCATGAACAAAGCTGGCTTCAACAAAGAGTAGCGAAAAAAAGCCATTTACACTCCCCTTGAAGAGGGCCAGCAGACCTTTGTCTACTTCAAACGATACCAGAGTGGGTTCAGTGAGTGCTATCAGGCCATCGGTTAAGATCAAAGACCAATAATCTTTTGCGAGAATCAAAGAGGGTGTATTGGATGCAATTACTACATCAGCTTGACAAAGGAGATGGACAAGAACAATCCTGCCTATGTCGGAAAGCTTAGAGGCAATGCTTCTGGATCAATTTATCAACTTTTCGATCAAGGAATTCAGCCAGACAACCAATACGATAGATCCAAGTTCAGAGTCAGCATGGCCTTTGTCGAATACGAAAGCAACTTCCTTGGCATGAAGGGGCCTAGGAAGCTAAAGGCAGTCGTTCCTAAGGTTGAATGTCTTTAAGATTTCGATATGTTCAAGTTTTCAGAATAGTAAAACCTCAATGATTTTGTTGGTTCAAACGTCATCCGCCTGAGAAACAAGTCTCCCCGCTGGAATGAAAGACTTAAATCATACGCATTAAACTTTGGTGGAAGGGTGAAGCAGGCCTCGATCAAAAATTTCATCCTGATCGACGACCGATTTGATTTAGAAGATGAGGAGAAGGCTCCAAACGTAATCGTATTTGGCAAGATCGATGATAGTACTTTTGCTCTGGAGTTCGGTCACCCTTTGAGTCTGTTCCAGGCTTTTGGCATAGCTATGAGTGAGTTCGACTTCAAGCTAAAGTGTGAATGATTAGCTTCCTTATATTGCAATTAATTCATTTTATTAACAAAATCGATCAAAAGATCAGGTTTAATTCGGATTATAATGCTATATTATGGCTCATACTAGTGCTGAATAGGCGGGTTTATCTTGGGAGGCTTTGTGAGCGGGAAGGCGGCCATGGGGTGGATTCGTAAGTGGAGGTTGGCGGGAGGTGCTTTTTGCTTGATTCAAATTATAGTTTAGATTATTCGTGTGCATTTTTGTGGGTTCCTATATACTTTTTGTGATGAACGAAAGATCAAGGAACGACTGCACCCGGATGGGACCTTTCCAGGAATACTATAGAAATTATGAATGCTACCCTTACATCAGATACGGCAAGCCCTCCGATCTGTCAACTGATCTTTACACTAAGATCATAATTGTAGCATCTCCATCCACTGATAGCTAATCCAAGCATCTAAAGTTCCAAAACCACAGAAAGTTCATCTACAAGCAAAAGCACATCAACAAGCATCATGTCAAGGCTGAGCCCAAACATGAAGAAAGGCATTTTCACTATACTCACTGTGCCGGTCTCAAACGCGATATATTGCCCGAAAAAGATCTAAAGTCAAAATAAAAGGGCCTTGAATATGTGCTTGACTGGATGATGGAAGCAGCTTCTCTCATGAAGGTCACTAAAAATAGTCTCTATCGATCCTTTCTCGTCTTCAAAAAGATTTATGAGATAGATCCTAATAAATGTCTTAGTTATAAAAAAGCTACTTATTTTGCATGTGGATCATTGGCCATCGGAGTAAAGTTTGAAGGGACCCATTAAAGCTGCATTGAATCAATATCAAGTCGTGTGGCAGGTCGAAGGGTATCGAGAGAGGAGCTCTTGGAGGCAGAGGCCAGCATCTTGAAGGTAGTTCTATGTTGATGTAGATGATAGATTGGCACATTCCTGTTGATGTATTTATTGAGGAGGAGCTGCAAGAGATCACTCGCTGCTGGAACGAGTACCTGAGCTGTCTGGGTCGTTAGACTGAGGACAGGCTGATGTCTAGCAAGATAGTGGTGAACCCTTGGTAGAAGGTTCCAACTTCTTTGTATTTACAAATAGTCTACTTAATTGATTTTTTGGTCATCAAAAGGCATTTTTATTTCCTTAAAAGCAGTCGGTCCTTCAAGCTTCCCATCCTCATGTCCTTCTACATCAACCTCAGCCTCAACGTTGGAGACATGAAGCTCAACGTCAACATTCTCTGGTCATCCTTCTAAAAATTCATCAGACTCTACCAGCTCCTCAGCGAATAGTAAATATCCAACTTTAAAAACGATTTGCCCCTATATTTCCTTGATCTCAACATAGTGGAAATCTTGGCGAACGTCCCCTGCCAAAATTTTTCGAAGATTATTAAAAAGTGGAATGAACAGTTTTACATTCCCAAAGTCACCCATATATAGTGATCATTTATATACTTAGTAAAAGATCATTAATGTATAAGTCGAGCTTAAATTGTTATTGACATCACATATCATAGACTGTCTTTCTCAGGAACAAGATGTAGAGTACGGTCATCGAGTATAGAGATATTATGGTGTACCAAAACAGATGCTAACTGAACTAAAGCCATATTGGTCGAGTTAAAACTGAATAGTTTACCATGTTAGCCTGGATCTGGGAACGGGGTAAATCTTGAGGAATTGACTAGATTGAACCGCTCAAGAAAAAGTTATGCTAGTTTGTGTAAGGGAGGGTCACGTTGACCGGACATTTGTATAAATTTTCAAGCACGCTGAGTTGATCAGTATTTATTCTACATTAAATATCAGTGTTGAGAGGTCGATGTTCGATGGACTGAGTGGAGACAGGCTGATCGAAGAAGAGATATTTCCAAGTGATCACCATGAGGAATAACAGAAGAGGGAGCAGCAGTCTGATTATGAACTGGAAATAGTGGTACCAAACATAATAGATATACGAAGCGACCCTCTTTCTCAATTCAGCTCTCTTTTCCTGATTTTACTCATTGAAGTAATCTATCACATACTTGTAAGCAAAGGAACCGTTGAACTCAATAGCATCTCCCATAGTGGAACAAATGCAGTAGCAACAGACCAACATCAGTCCAGCTCTCGAAATGTCGATGACAGGGTCACTGAGGTAAAGGAGAAAATAGCGATGAGACAGGAGAATCACACCCACCATGCAGGCCAAATATATGTTTAGCTTGTAAATAACGACCTTCGACTCTTTCTTAAGTCGGGCTTCTTGCTCTCTTTCGTCAGACTCTTGCCTGTCAATTCTTTTGGGAAGGGGAGTCTTATCTTCTGCATCATAGTATACTTCTTTCAAGGTTTTGGCGTACCAGTTTCCGAACTTGATAACAGCTGGCATCACGGCCAGCATGACGAAAAAGTTGATAACAAAGATAGCACCCAACAGAAATCGATGAGTGAGGAACTATATTTTTCTGTTGAAAATAATTTCGAGATGCTTGACGTAGTCGTATGTCTTTTATCTGATTTGCTGGTCATACAACCCTTGCTGCCTTTCCAAAGTTATGTAGGCGATGATATAGAAAACATTCAAGGCCAGAGCTATCAAGGCACACGATCTCTTGTTGTAGTTAGTTTTGAAAAAGGTTTCAATGCCTAGCTTGATTGTGTATACTAGGATGGCCACAATAACGTAGAATGCCATCATGCTCTCAATGCTCAGAAAATAGTTCATAATGACCCTCACCAGGACGAATATTGTAAGGGTTAGGGTTGTCATCAGCACCCGGTTGAGCTCTCCAGAAAAGGGGTACTGCTTCACATTGCCATATTCTAACTTCAAAACTGCAATCTAGTTATTCTGCTTTTCTTTCTTTTTCTTCGGCTTGCCATCGTTGACATCTTCTGGAGGCATGAAGAGTACTGCTCCTTTTGGGAAGAAAAGAAGGTTAGGAAAGACGTTATTGGTGAGCTGGACCCCGACTACCACAGCCACGAGGATTGCTGCGTCTAAAATCATTCCTTCTGTTGATAAAGATAATAATAGTTGACATTAATATTCCCTG
>Ga0100385_1003337_pt1 | contig 14416 bp, 13 predicted proteins | sample CryGeymeta201509_FD_81543 | JGI IMG/M metagenome (GOLD analysis project Ga0100385, IMG submission 81543) | Groundwater microbial communities from Crystal Geyser aquifers in Utah, USA - Crystal Geyser metaG 2015-09 | ecosystem: Environmental > Aquatic > Deep subsurface > Groundwater | place: USA... | reverse complement strand
TAAGGCGGCCACAGAGTCCACAATAACAACATCAACGGCACCTGAACGAACTAGCATGTCGCATATTTCCATAGCTTGCTCACCGGTGTCAGGCTGTGAAACTAGGAGATCATTAATGTTTACACCTAGCTTCTGGGCATAAATTGGATCTAAGGCATGTTCGGCATCAACAAAGGCACAAGTCTTGCCTTGTTTTTGGGCTTCGGCTATCACTTGCAAAGTTAATGTGGTCTTACCAGATGACTCGGGTCCATATATTTCGACAACACGGCCGTAAGGCAGGCCACCAACACCAAGTGCAATGTCTAAACCTAACGACCCCGTTGATACAGTATCGATATCCAACGTGCGATTATCGCCAAGTCGTGTCACTGCGTTTTTACCAAATTGTTTCTCTATTTGTATCATAGCGGCAGCTAGCGCTTTCGCTTTAGAATCATCGGCCATATTTTCTCTCTTTGTTGAACCCCAAAAGGGCTAAGGTTGATAGCGATAAGATCGCTAGATTTACGTATAGTATATTATCATTTTGACTTTGATTCAATGTGTTATTTAATATAGTATATAAAATGAATGCTTTAGCTCCAAGCGTCATGCGTGTTTGGAGCTAACAATTATAGTAAGGACAGGCTTAAGCAGCAGTAGATAAACGGTGTTTTTTGATGCCAAAAACTTACGACAACCCATGACTAAAAACGCCAAACCCAAAAAAGATAACACCTCCGGCTCTGGAACATCAATCAGTTCTTGCCCTGATGACTGCTGAGCAAGAATCTCCGCAATTTCCTCCTCACTACGCCCTCTGTAATTGGCGATATTTAAGTTGCCTAAAAAATACTTTGCATTATTAGTCATAACACGCAGTGTTGAGTTAAACGAATTCTGGAAAATACCCTTCATTGAAATGGCTAAGCGTACCATTACGGTATAACTTTAGACCTGTGGTGTCATACACAATGCGATAATTAGTGTTTATAGTCGAGTTAATATTAAATCTCCAACCCTCGATCAAATAAATATTCCAAAATCGAATTATCATAATGAAGTTAGCACCAAATACATCGGGTTATCTTGAAGGTATAACAGTGCCAGTGCGCTAGTATTCATCTCACTAAATGGAATTTATTTATCAAAAAGGATTTTGATTTTGGACAGCCTCATCACTGTGTGGGTAGAGGAAGAGTATTGCGTCATTGATAGCAAAACCTTATTACCCGCTACATCTCCTATCGATGCCTTTAAAGAGAAGTTTAGCTATCTCAAAGGGGATGTAACACTTGGTGACAGGCCAGCATTTATTATTGCCGGCCTCATTAATGACCTTATCTTAAAACAAAAAACAGAAAGTCAAACGCGCTCTTCGATGCAGGTTTTGAGGAATTATATCTTTAGCATGGATCTTCCAAAGATACTCAGGGAAGAATGTAATATGTCGTCTCGCATTAGATTTATGGTGGCGTGAATAATATGAATCTCATGTCATTTAAACCATACGAAAACAGCTTCGTTGTTGAACTAAAAAGAGCGTCAGAAAGCATACGGAAGGGGAGGTGCGGCAGTCATATCTTTGATCAATCGCTTGAAATCGACCCGTATTTTTTTGAAAAAATGGAAAAAGCCTCACTGAGTATCATTAAGCAGATCATGCGAGGCAATGTATTACGTAAAACCAAAAAGGCGTTTGGATTAACAACACCCAAAAGCACACACCCTGATTTTATTAGTATCGATTTTGCTTCGGTCAATGGTTCGGGTGACAAAATCACGCCAAAACTTGTCGAATTGCAAGGCTTTCCATCACTCTCTGGCGTTGCAGCTGTGGCAGAACAATGCCGTGGAGATGAAGGGCTGGTTGAAATTTTAAGATCAATAATCTTAAAAGACACACCACCTGAAAACACCGTAATGCTTGAATCCAACCTAAAAGGCCAAGTGACAATTTATGATTTTGAGATAACCCAAACGATACTTGGTATTACACCTATTGATATCAAGGACGTGCGTTTTAAGAACGACATACCTTATTACTTCGACCACAACGGCTCACCTAAACAAATCAAGGCTATCTACAATAGGGTTATTCCAAGTACGGTACCAGCCGAGCAAAGGGATAATTGGGAAAAGATCCTAAACGCAGAGGTAAGATGGGTTTCACACCCCGATTGGTACAATGCAATTAGCAAAGCATCCATGCCGTTCATTAAAGGTGATTTTAACCCTTATTGTACTTTCGCCGAAGGATACACAGGAACATTGAAAAACAAAGTCTTAAAACCTATTTGGGGGCATGGCGGGAAAGGGATTAATCTTGAACCTACTAAAAGTGATATTGCTTTTTTAAGGGGAGACTGGTTAATTCAAGATAAATTGAAGATGCGACCCACTATTTTATCACCCAATGGAAAGCTACTCTTTTCAGAGTTCAGAATGATGTACGCATTACCGGCTCCTAAAAGCAAACCAATATTGATGGCCATTCTTTTTAGGGCTGGCGAGACAACCAATATCAATATTACTGGAAGTCAAACTAATATGCTTGGGTTCTGCCACGGGTGAATTGTGGTTTCCAAATTGGAAACCATTTTATTTTGATAAAATAAAAAACCGTGCTATATTAATCTCACTGAAACGAAATAACTATTTTTTAAGAGAACCAAATAATGAAAACTTTACGATTACGTACTTCACTGACAAACCTCACGTAATCTCCTGAACGACGTTCAGGGGAAACCTTGGGCGCATTCACACTATTTGTATGATAGCCCAACACTCGATTTGGGCTTTTTTATGCCCGTAATTTATCAAGGTGATGTATGAGTACGGCAATATCAGAACAAATAGGCAGGTTCAACACCGGTTCAACAAAGATTGACGTGGTGGCCATTGAAATGAGCACAAATAAATCCACTGTAAGCAAATTTCAAAAGAAGCGAGTAGGGGATGTGAATATAAACAAGCTTAAACGTTACGTGGAAGCCATAGGAGGAGAGTTCTCTATCCAGATAAAGCTTCCTAACGGTGACGTAGTAAACGTGTAAAAAATGGGGTTGTGGTGTAATTGGTAAACGCGCTGGTTTTAGGTACCAGTGTCCGAAAGGACGTGAGGGTTCGAACCCCTTCAACCCTACCAAATTTGGCAGAGTGGTGTAATTGGTAAACGCGCCGGTTTAAGACGCCGGTATTCGAAAGGATGTGCGGGTTCGACCCCCGCCTCTGCCACCAAAAAAAGGGGATATGGCGTAATTGGTAGACGCGTTTGGTTCAAAACCAGATTCCAGAAATGGAGTGTCAGTTCGATCCTGACTATCCCCACCAAATTTAAAATGGCGACGTGGTGAAATTGGTAAACGCACTGCACTTAAAATGCAACGCTCGTATGAGCTTGAGGGTTCGAAGCCCTCCGTCGCCACCAAATTAACGTATACATAATGATAGCATTATCATTTTGACTGTATATTGGATAAAGAAAAAGGGACTTCAGCCCCTTTTTTAAAACAATCTATTTACTAATCCACTTTTGGCGAATCGACATCGGATGGCAACTCTATTGTGGCGGAAGTCGGTTGGTCTTCATCGCGCACATTCCACGCTTCAGAAGAGAAGGCATTCAAATTTATTAGCCCTTTCACTGCTTTGTATACCACATAAATGGTAGTTCCAATCAAAACAAAATAACCGATCAGAATGACGGCTGTGATCAGACCAACAATTGCTAAAATCAACGAGACCCAAAACGTTCTTATTAATCCGTCAAAATGTTCTTCATACCCAAGCCCTTTGTGCTCACTTCTTCCAATATAACCAATTACAACAGCTGCAATGGGAATTAATGGAAAAACAAAGCCCAACAAATAACAAAACCAACCTATCATTGCCATCTTCCTAGCTGACAACTTCTTCTTTGCAAAATCTTCCATGATTACCTCTATGTATTTGGAATGTCTGACTGAAGACTTAACCTATCACATTTTTATTCATTATGATAAAAATAACATTGAATATTATCCTTTTATTTTTTGGTTCATTCTGATAATGTGAGGGTGGAATACTATTCATTTAATATAAGGGTTCTCTAGCATGTCCAACGGGTTACGAAAAATATATTTATACCATTCTTTTTTTGGTTCCGTGCTGACTGAGCTTGATTGTGATGCCCACACAAATATCATGGGTGGTAACGCCGCAGGTAAAACGACCACGCTTAGTCTTATTCCCGTATTTTATGGGCTAGAGCCGAATAAGGTTGTTTCCAGAGCAGCCGAGAAAAAAAGCTTTCAAGGGCACTACCTCCCCAACCAACATTCAATGATTGTTTTTGAGTACCAACGAGAAGATGCAATTTGTTGCTCAGTCATTTATCGCAATGGCGAGTCCATTGCTTATCGATTTATAACTGGATCTGCTGATGAAACATTATTTGAAGAAAGCATGCTAAATGCGTTAACTGAAGATATGTCGGCAAAAGATTGGTTACGAGAAGTCATCGCCCAGAACTTCCCAACAAGTATGCAATTAACTACTTGCGTGGACTATAAAGCAGTTATACAAAACGACAAGTCAAGAACTCGTGCAAGGCGTAAACAAGGTCACGGACTGATGGTAGCGGCTAGTAAATACTCATTGTGCGGAACCGAGCACGAAATGAAGCACATTGACTCTCTGTCTTCAGTGCTTATTAGCAAGGGAAAACTCCTTTCAAAATTCAAAACCATGGTGGTTGATTCATTTCTGGCCGACCAAATAGAAATAGGTGACGCCCCTTATCATAAAGGTGATAGGGATTATATCGGTAGCCTAGAAGCACTCATTGAACTGGAAAAACACAAAAATAAATTTTCCGAAGCCATTCAAAGTAACGTTGATCTTAAAGATGCTTGGTCTGCGTTATTAGGCATTAAACACTCACTCGAAGTGGACAGTGTAAAGATCTTTGACGAGCATAAATCATTAGCAAAAAAGACAAGTACCGTTATTAATGAAATTGAGGCAACATCACAAGATTATTACAAAAACATAGGAATGTTGAAAACAGCACTCAACACCATTGATAGTAAAAACACCAGTGATGAACAACAGATTGAAGCGATATATAGCGAAAGAGCACGTTGGGACGATGATATTAGAATCAGTGAAAAAATAGCTGATTATGACAACCTTTCTTTCTTTATTGAGAAAATGGATCAGGATATTTCTCACTATAATAATTTACTTGTCATGGTCAATAAAGAAGAGGCTGAGCATAGAGCTACAATTTCTGCTGAAAATGCACGACACCAAAGAAACGTTAATAAAACCAACGAAAATATAGCAAGCGTAAACGCAGAATTACAGGATATAATTAAAACTGAAAATAATGAAGTTGAAAAAAGAAAAGCGGAACATCATCGTATAAAAGATGAGTATTCAACGTTAAGACAAGAGGTTTTTTCAACACTAAACAATGAGACCATGCGCCTTACAGCGGAAAACGCCAAAGCTTCCAGTCAAACTGAAGAAGAGGAGGAGTTGGTAAAAACAGTCGATAAAACAATTGAAGAATTTGAAATTCAGTTCGAAATTTCAACCAATAAATTAAGAGTCGCAAAAGCGAATGAAAATGAACTTGTTTTGAAACGAAATGATCTAGTTGAGCAATCAAACCAGAAGAATGATTTGTTAGTCAATAAACGGAAAGAGCGTGAATATGTAATGTCCATTCTACTTCCAAAAGACAACACTTTACGGGCATTCCTTAATGAGAATGTTACCGAATGGCAATCTACATTAGGCAAAGCAATTAGGCCTGAATTACTTGGGTTGAAAGGGTTAGATCCACAGTTGGTTGACAACAACAAATCATTGTTCGGCGTTGTCTTGAATTTAGATAATATTGACATCCCTGAGTATGCACAAAAAAATGAAGTATTAGAGCAACGTAAACTTTCAATTGAAAGAGATATTGTTAATTTAGAGGCTGAAATAACTGCAATTTCAAACAAAGTAAAGCTTGAAATAAAGGCGATAAAAGAGGCGAATACCCTTGTTTGCACTTTAAATAGAGAGCTGGAAAATATAATCGATGGCAAAAAGGCTGCGGGACTTAGAAGAAGAGCTTTGTTAGATAAAATTGAGGCCAATAAATCTGCACGTATCGAAATCGCTTCAGCTAAATTGAAAGAACAACTTAAAATCGTTGATGAACATCACGTTGAAACTAAAAAAGTACTTGATGAGCGTGAAATTGAACATCGAAATGACATTATTCAGTATAAGGCGTTCATGTCATCAAGTCAGGCAGAGTGCGACGAGAAAATTGATAAGCTAAAGACTCAAATCAATGAGCTAAACACCTCCCATAAGGCACGCATTAATGAGATCAATACTGTTTTTAATGAGCTTTTAGAGGAAAAAGGGGTAGATCCTAAAAAAGAAAATGAAGCCAAACTGAGAAAAGAAAACTCAATAAAAGCGGCAGAAAATGTTAAAAGCTTCGCCACTTTAATAAATCAATATAATGTTTGGAACCAACATCAGTGGAAAAAATTAGCAGACATGGAAAAGACACTTAGTGAAAACAAATTACTTTCCACTGCAAAGTCACGAGAAATTGAAGCATTCAATAAATTATATGATACAAAACGTAAAGCCCTTAATGATCAGAAAACTGAATTAGAGAGAAGAACGTCAATTCACGACAAACTTAAGAAAGACGTCGCAAGTGCGCTTGTGAAAATTGACGAAGAAATTGACAACGCCCCCGATGGGCATCCAGTTCAAATAGTTGATTCGTCCGCATCAACAGCCGAATTGATCTCATTGGCTTTTGCTAAATCATCTGATGCTAGAAACAAAGTTAGCAATATTAAAACGCAGGTGAAAAAAGCTGACTCGATCATTAATGGGATTGAGGCTGATAATAAAATCTACGAAACATGGAAGGAGATTAAACTCGATATCGTTACCAGAGAAGGATTTGAAGACGCCTCTGAAAAACACTACTTACGTTGTTTAGATAAATTATCTGATTTTTTATCTGAAACTTTGCCTAATATTCAGCAGTTGACCATTGAAGGAACTCGGTTAGTTGGTGAAAGATATATACGATTCTTTCAAATTCTTGAAACGTTAAATCGTAAGATATCCAATGTGTCAAAAAAATTGGAGACGTCAATAAACACCGCGAACAAATTCCCCGCTCTTGATGACATAAAGGTTACCTTGGAATCTAAAATACAGGAGTTTTCGCATTTTAGTGAGCTTAAGACGTTCAATACTTCTTGGAACGACTGGGGTAAAAATGGCAGACATTCCTTGCCTGATAAAAACTACTTAAATGCTTTTTCAGATGCTATCGACGCACTTAAATCCGGAGGGATTACAAACAATATTGATTCATTGGTCGAGATCAATATCAGTTTGCTCGAAAACGGACGTAAAGTGGTCGTTAGGTGTGATGAAGATTTAAAAAGCGCAAGTAGTAACGGGATGTCAACTTTAGCGGTATGCGTGGTATTTTGCGGAATGACACGTTTTTTGTGCAGTGACCGCAGTATAAATATTCATTGGCCTTTTGATGAGCTGGCAAACATCCATGAAAGTAACATTATATTGTTGTTTGAATTTATGGACGAAAACAATATCACTTTATTCTGCGCTCAGCCAAACCTAAGTGTCATCTTAATGAGGTACTTTCCAATTAAGATACAGGTAGAACATAATGTTGGTGCAAAACGTTACACTTCTAGTGGCAATAAGCCCAAAAACCGCTTAATCGAAATGGCAGGGGAATGATATGTTAGACGACCGTTTTGAAAAAACAGTTACGCTCCTGTTGGAACAAAAAGTAATATGCGAGACAATATATCCTGAATGCTACCGATTTATTTTAAAAGACTCAAATAGAGAAGAAGTTAATGCTTATTTACACAAAATTGGCAGGAGCACTGCAAGAACCAATGATTCTAAAGGTTTTTATTGCATATTTTCCAGCTTAGACGATCGCAAGAAACGACAACTAGCCCAAAAGCAGTTTGAAACCATAGTGGTTAATTTAGAAGGATTCGTTTCTTGGCTTCGTTTGATCCGCAACATTGATAAAGACGCAAGGCCTTTAGAAGCTGGAACTCGCCTCAATGAGTCTGAACTCTTAGCCGCAATTGAAGAATCAAGTACTCTGTCAGTCCAACTCGAAAATATCGCACATAAGTTTAAAAAGCGTGGAAAATCTTCTGAAACTAAAAGTAAACTTAATAGTGTTTTGCAGTACCTTTGCGACAATCAATATCTCCACTCAATAGGAAAGTCAGGCAGTGTTTATGTTGCAACTGGTAAGTGGTCTGTGCTTTACGACCAGCTTGATTTTATTCGCAGTCATGAAGGTTACGCAAATGAAAAAATCGTTGAAATTGCCCCTCAACAGGAGCTTCTTTAATGGGAAGGAAGGAAGACTCAAAATCAGCAATAGGCGCTCTGCATCGCCATGTAGACACTCTTGATGAAGCTTGTTTTGAACAGCGAGGGGTTATAGATGAATCGCCAGAGAACTCCACCGCAATTCTTGCATTAAGCAAGAACAGACTGGCATACCCATTAGAAGACGCACCTGCTTATCAAATTCATGGAAAAGTCAGGCATCTATTTGATCACGTGACTAATCGGCATCGATATCGCCGCAGCCATGGACGCTTCTCATCTATTATTGAAGACCTAGACAGCTCGATCAACTCCTATAGGCATGCGCTAGGGAGAAACATGACAGACTGTGAGCATTTTCTAGGTGAAGTTCAAGAAAACACGATGGAGCTAATGGACACCATAACTGACACAGTAAATATGTTTCATAACATAGTTAATGATGAATTTAGTGTGGTCGTTGATATAGGTGAGAGGATATTGCAAACGAAAAGATGCTTAGATGAAATAAAGACTATCAATAATGTTTTTGAGTCACTTGGCGTTAATAAAATGCGCGAGTGGATTGGATCTGATCTTCAACTCGAAAAACTGCTATTGAAGAAGCTAAAGAAACACGTAGACTCGTGCATGAAAGATTTAGCTTCAAGCAACCATAAGCTTCAGGAAATGTTATCTAAGCTTATTAAGGATAGGCAAAGTCAAAAGCTTAACGGACTAATCGATTTCTTTCACTCTAAATTCAGTGCAACGCCAGGTTTCAACCCCAGTATCGAGCACGTGGAATATCTACCTGACTGCGCTGCCTTATCCACTAACATCGACTTTTCAGGATACGTCAATTTAGATAGTGCGATTGACACAGATTTTCTCCAAGACATTTCGGTTGATGCCATCAAAAAAGCAGAAACACCAACTTCTCCAGAAAAAGATGAACCCATAAAAAAAGCTAAGGACATTCGAAACGAAACCATTGAAGAGGAGATCCACCCAAGCATTCAAAATGTTGAGGATTTCTATGAAGCCATAAACAGTGGACTCTATCCATCCTTGAGTGCTATGGATGCCTACCACATGCTAGAGGTAGATGAGACGCCAGAAAACTGGATGATATTAATAATGAGCTATTACAACGCCCAAGATAAGGTGATTAACAAGAAGTTTAATGTAATAGAAACATCGACTTTTATACCGCCATTTGACGGCACATTTTATGTTAGTGATATACGATTTAACAAGAAACCAAAGTAATGAACAAGTCACTAATAAAAGCAGCTTACAACATTGTAACCCAAGCTAAAAATAAAGTGCCCGACAATTCATTGCATCGGCAGATACGAGAGCTAACCGGTACGGGAAGTCTTGATGGACGAAGCATTACCTTAACAGAACAATGCAGAAGTACCATTGAACGCTTCTTTGACATGGAAATAGGTCAACCACTCATTGAATTGAACTTTAAAGCAAAAAGCAGACATGACTCATCAGACAACCCAGATGAAAAGTGGTCCACTGAAGGGGTCTTCTCAAACCTAATAAATATCACGACGTTAGGCAATTGGCCATTTAAAGAAAGCCCAGTTATTCCCGCTGGCGTTATTTTGTCCGGCACCAAAGGTGATTTTGATTTCTCCAACATTAAAGCCGTTGTTGTCGTTGAAAACGGTGAAATTTTAACTCAATGGGAAAAAACTGCTAAGTTAATGCCGCCGCCATTCAATAGCGCAGTGGCTATTTACCGTGGTCACGGACAAAATATCAAAAAGGTAAAAGAACTAATCAAAAGTCTGAACATACCTATTGGTTTATACTTTGACTTTGATCCCAAAGGGCTTGAGATAGCAATGGAGTACAATCAAAAGGAAGAATGTCACTTAATCATCCCTGAAGCAACGCCAGAGCAATTAAAACTAATAACCAAACAATCAGCATTTGAAAAACAATTCGAAGCATTACAGCGACTGATAAAGGCAAAAAAACAATATTACTCCCTTGCCATAACTATGAAGAAATTTGAAATAGCTGTAATGCAAGAGAAAATAGCTAAAAACAGGATCTGTCTTCGTCTATTTAAGCTATGAATACGTATTTAAGCGAATTATTTCGCAACACAATGCGAATATGTGCTACCATAAATCTGGTTTATTGGAGACATAACTATGATTTCTGAAATTACACAAAACGACATTCTTCAAGGGGTCGATGTCAGTGAAGTAGGTGGGTTGGCAAAACGTTTTTCTGTCAACAAAGAGGAAATGGCTAGCATCCTTGGTGTATCGCCCAGAACATTGCAAAAAAAAAGCGCCGGCCATGATCAATCTTTAGATAAAAACCTATCTGAAAGATGTCTCAACCTTAATAATCTTATGAATATTGCTATTGATTACTTTGGTTCTAAAGAGGGGGCGGTGGATTGGTTTCACACTGAAAATAGAAGTCTCGGCTCTGTTACTCCATTTTCCTTGTGCGACACCTTCCTTGGAATGCAGAGAGTCGAGGAGGTTATCGTAAAATTAATGTATGGGATGACAGCATAGTGGAAGTTTTTAGGATTGCTAATAAGCGCTTCTCTGATTTATCTGGCAAAGGGGGTATTTATGGTGCAGGGCGATGGCATGTAAAGGGATTTCCTGTTGTTTACACCGCATGCTCTCGTTCTCTATCAATGCTTGAGCGATTCATTCATGAAAGCAACACCCAACACCCAAGAGACCTCGTTATGCTCACAATCCATATTGATGACAACGTTCCGTCAGAAAAGGTTCAAGCTCACAGCCTCCCTGATAAATGGTCTGACACAAACAATGAAAATCAAAAAAGCACACAAAACATTGGCACTATGTGGCTGAATGAGCAGCGCACTCCAATACTAATAGTGCCATCAGCAATTGTTCCTCAGGAAAATAACGTTATTATCAATCCTTTTTTGGTGGCAAATTTTAAAATTTCAGTTGTTGACCAGGTAGAATACAGTTACGAGCAAAGATATGCCGAACTCTTATTGAAAAATAGATAAAATTAGTAGAAAATTAAACCTTTCAACTTATCATAATGAAATTTTTCAATAATACCACAGCCGCTACATGTCCCCAAAACAGTGAGATTTAGCGGCTTTATTGATTTTAAATGTTAGTTATGTACAATATTATAATGAAGCGGTTTTTTAAAATGCAGTTGGGTGATTCAATTTAAATCCAAAAGAAACACAGTGATTTCAATGAATCCACTATTACACCAAGGAAATAGAATAACATGCTCCCACCATTAAAGTTTGCAAAACTATCCGCTGTAGCATTAAGTGATTCATTAAAAATATCTAAACATTTGGGTCGGCAGTATATTACTCAAGCGCTAGAATTTGAAACTTGGGATCGTTACGTATCTAAAAGCGCTAGCCAACCACCAGATGAATTTGACGACAAGTTAAGTCCGGATATAGCAAACAATAGGCTGGGAGCATTCACAGAAAACCTAGCAAACATCATTGGTTTGAATGAAATGATATCTTCCGAACTTGCAAAGTCAATAACCCCATTTTCTGGCAGGAAACCTAAAGCTTACCGTGTAGATAAAGACATGCTTATTAAAGATGATGAGTCTATAGATCTTCACGAGATGATGGAAATGGCCGGCGGAAAAGAAGGGATGAGGGATTTTCTCAACAGTATTGCAGAATCAGATCCTTCTCTTGCGCATTTCAAAGACATGGATATAGATGACTTTGAAAACAGAATGAGAATTAGCCATCCAATGAATCCAGGGTGCTTTTACGATTTTCTGGAAAACTTCACTGATTGGGAGCTTGACGACACCTTTTACGAAGAAGATTATGAATATCTCGAAGCAAGCTTTCATTTGGTGTCATCGTTTGACGGGGTGAGCTACCCAGTGTATTTACTCAGCTGTAGTGGCGTACCTGGCGACAGCAATGATTCTCTGTTCGAAAACATAAAATGTAATTTAGCAGTTGGGGGAAGGGCACTTATTTTATTTAGGCTACCCATCTACAAAGAATTAAATGGCGTTACTTACGCGGTCATTGGCACTTTCTATAATGGTTCAAACTGGTCATGGACATTACTAATGGAAGATGATCCTGAAGCGCAATCAAAAGTCATTACCGCTAAAAACTTTGATTTAGAATCCCCCATTCCAGATAAAAAATACGGGGTTATGGATATCCAAGGTATAGAAGGACACATAATATATCAGCACTTTATTAGCGGAGCCTGCGACTACACTACAGGTAAAATGCAGATGCCTAAGAAAGCAGTTGTGGTATCTGGTGTTGGTGGTTGGGCAAACAACATTTTGTCATAACTCACAAAACGCTTCCCGAACTTGCTAGGGTAATACCTAAATTTGGATTACCCTGAGCCAAGAATTTAAACCCACACATCTTTATTTTTAATATACTATATTAATATCTAGCGTTGTTTTTAGCGCGATTGTGTTATCATAATGATATAGTTTTAATGCGTAAACGCAGAGGTTTTTGTGCTGATTCAAGTTAATATTTGGGGTTCAAGGAAATTAGTCAAATGGCTCGTGGACAGCTACGGGGAAGATACTTGGCTTAACTGTGTAAAATGCAGTGAAGATAAAGAGCATAACAAAATAATGCCCCAACAATCAAGCTGGAAAATTCACGAATGGGGCAAGTTGGCTCTCTTTTTCCAAAGCTTCTTTATCTTTATGAGTGTGGTGACCCAGCATTGATGATTCAGAATCCACAAAAAACTGACGAAAACCGCTCAGCAATGACTTCTCACCTTGAGGCATACTACTCTCCGTACATCGGTTTTTACTCGCGCAGTACAGATCATGATAACTTACATGTGTACCCTGAAATAATTGATGATTATAGAGATTATTTGATCACTCATAATATTGAGGTTAAGTATGGTTCTGAAAGTTTACTGAAACTCATACATAAACAGCTCAAAAACCTAAGTCCCAAGCATTGCTATATGACGCAAATAAAAGCATACGACAAGAATTTCGATACCTGTTACCAATCGATTAAGGTAATTAACACAGAGGCATTGCAAAAATCCCCTAGCAGTAAGCCTGTTGTTATGGAAGACGCATGGTGCGGAATGAGAAATATTGGATGGAATACATGTGAAGTGGTTGAAGCGTTAAATGGACTAGTTGTTGAGGAAATCAATGAGAATGATTTGATTGTAACAAGAGATAAAATGAATTCGTTGATTGTTAAAGGGCTAATTAATCACGAATTGATTTCACTACTGGAGTCTCGTGAAAACGTTTTTTGGTTGGAGTATTTCGATGCTGACTATAGTCTCTTAACTTCCGAGTTGTTTTTCGAATTTAGTAATTTCAGGGTTACATCCAGCTCAAATGTTTTAAAAATACCATTTAACTGGGATTGTTAATCAAACATCCTTGAGGATAAACCTTACCGAAATAACATTAAAACCTATAATTGATATTTAAGTCTACTTTGGTGAAAACCAAGGAATGATGTATCACGGCCTTTTCACTAAATTCCAGCATAATCCTTGCCATTAGGATTCATACATTCATCTCCATAATAAAACTTAGGCAAAAGCTTTTCTATAACCTTCACGAATGGGTTGTGACCAGCATACTGCTTTATATTTAGTTCGCTTCTAAGTCTTTGAAAGGAAGAGTAGTCATCGTAAAATTTAGCTTCAATACCACTTACTGTACTTTTCGATACGTGGACATTCATGTTGCAACAATAATGTTCTTTGAAGTTTCTATAAACACCTCCACTAATACTAACAGCTGACAAAAAGTGTAGTGTATGGGGCTTATACTTGAAAGCCAAATCTGCGGCTTCACGAAGCACGAGTTCACCTAAAAACCACATCTCCCCATCTTTATAAACAATATGATAATCTTCGGGCTTTATAAAACATTTGGCGTTGACTAACTTCTCGTGACATATATAGATACCAAGCGCGGCATCTGACATACTCAATAGACCAGAAGAATCCCCTGATATGGCATTTATTGTTTTAGCCATTTTCTTAGG
>Ga0100385_1003327_pt1 | contig 14443 bp, 19 predicted proteins | sample CryGeymeta201509_FD_81543 | JGI IMG/M metagenome (GOLD analysis project Ga0100385, IMG submission 81543) | Groundwater microbial communities from Crystal Geyser aquifers in Utah, USA - Crystal Geyser metaG 2015-09 | ecosystem: Environmental > Aquatic > Deep subsurface > Groundwater | place: USA... | reverse complement strand
TCTTTGCAGCGGACTATGACAGTGTTCCAATCCAATCAACCTCCGAAAGATACTAAAAGTTTCGGGTGTCAGGTCGAAATTCAAGAAAAAGCTATCCTACACAGAGCATCACTTAACTCTCAGCCAATCAAATAGAAGGCCTTCGATAAAATTTTTGAAAAGAAATCTTTATGCGTCTTTGGCCAGAAAGTTTAAGACGACTTAGTTATTTTAGGCAACACTGTTGGCCTTCAGACTTAAGTTGAGAAATCACTCTTCCGCAACAGAAACTAACTCCAGGTATAGAACAAAAGCATCAATAAACGTGTCCTGAGAAGCAACCAGAAGGTATCGACCGTCTTCTTGCACAACTAAAACAACTTTTTGAACAAGGGGGACATTTTACACAAGGCCATGAGGATGCTGAATAACAGGCTGTGATGTTAATATTGATGAGGTTTATAATATTTGAATTGGTAGTGGACATGGGCAATGAAGTGACCATCGATAAACATACCACTCACCTCTAGGAGTGGCTCGACCTCAAGGATAAGCTGGAAGGTTGTACCTTTCAATAAGAACCCAACAATCACGTAGGAGCATGGAAGCTATTCCCTGATGAGGTCAATCCTCAATAATGCAATTGTCTTCCTCTTGAGATAAACCTAAACAATGTCCATCAATTGATCTCACCTCATCAATGCTACCTTCTCTACACAATCAGAAATAATCAACAAACAGTCCAAAAATCGCATCTCAACGCAATCTCATCTCTCATCCTCTCTATACAGCAACATATCGAGCCTTTGTCGTATCAAACCCCTATCGCCACTGGAACAGTTTAACAATACGAATACTGTGTTTATGCCTATGTGGGGAAATTGGCCAAATCTAAAGTAAAATTAGTAACTCTCTGGTATGCATTGAGAATGGAGTCTCTGCTGAATTCATATAAGAAAATGGCCATTTTATCGGCTGGAGGGGTGCTGAGGAGCAAAAAATTGCAAAAAGGATCCACAATATCACTTCTATCTGATACTCCCGCTATCGCCAAAGAAATATCAGAATGCCCTGACATACATGCCTTCTCTTTCTTTTGGAGACCAGTAGCCAAGACAAATCCTTTGCTTCATTTCAAGAGTAAAAGATCAAGCCCATTTATTCAGTGTGAAGCTCCTTCTCCCAAAGCTTCAGGAGGAGGAGTGAAGCCTCCGTTACTGAAACTTAGTTTGAAACCCTTCGAGGAGGTTAATTATTCTGCCATTGAAGAATAACAAAAGAATGGTTAGATAAAATTCGATATCAGGGCAACAGCTCGCCATGAACTCAAGATGGAAAAATTTGAATCAGAATGCAATGAAATAATTGACGGCATATTTGTTTCAGGATAAAAAGCAGCCAAAAGTTGGTAGACTCTAGAACGTCACAAGATAAAAGCGATTATAAACTGTGCTGGTGACTACTGCTAGAACTGGCACGAATCGAAGGGTCTGACTTACTTGACTTATTTCCTCAAGGATTCTCAGACCTAAAACATTGAGTGCCTTTTCTATAGATCCATAGATTTCATCCAGCAGTGTCAGAAGCAAAAGCAAAACGTTTTGGTCCACTGCATTCAAGGAATCAGCAGATCTGTTACGATAGTCATTTCATATTTGATCTTCAAGCTCGGCTATGACTACAAAAAAGCAGAGCAGTATGTCAAGCAAAGAAGAGGCATCGCTTGTCCCAACAATGGTTTCATGGTATAACTGATCCAGTTTCACAAAAGACTGTATGAAGACTATCTTTCTCTTCCGAATCCTCGGGTTTTTTTCGTTTCTTCACATAGCAAGTAAACTCCTTCCTTGATAACTGCACGCATGGTAAAGATAATTTTATTCAGATCAAACAGCCTCTATTTGATAGCAGAAGATACTTGAGCCTCGACTGCAGAGGAATATATATCGTACAGGTCCCATAGACCGTTTATATATGGGTTGGAAGCAAGTGTGAATAAAAAAGGCTTCAGAGCTACTGGACCTATGCTCAAGAGTACGTCAAGAAGCTACAAAAATACGAAAGAGCCTCCATCAAGCTCAAAGCTATCAGTCAGGGTACATAAGGCAAGTAATTTTTTGCCCTATGGAACATCGACAGTATTCCTGCCAACTACTAAAACCCCTAATATACTCGTTTATTTGCAGAAGGCGAAACATCTAAGCCAGGAGGCATGAGAAAATACTATGAGCGATAAACTGAAGAGCCAAGTCAAGTTAAATTATTCATTCATCCTGATTCTGATCAAGGTTTGGGTGTTTTTTAATTTTAGGACCTTGGAAGGTTGAATATTTTGGTGAGTCAGGATACCGATGCTCTCAAGGTGTATGTAATTCGTGAGAAGAGTACAGAGGATGAAAAGGATGAAATAGGCTCCTTTTTGGATTCAGTCATCCGAATTCATTATTCATCGATAGATCAAGGGCGCATAATGATAGAAGAGGAGCTGGTAGACAGTCCCAGCCAATAATTGATGGACTACTTCAGCTGATGCTATTTTCATTACTATTTTGCTCTATACTTGGGTTATCAACAATCAAGTAATAAATTATAAAAAAGTATCATAGTCTAAGCATCATGATGACAATGTATCAAAAGTTGTCCATTGACGAAACGTGCCTCAATGCCAAGGCTCTTAGTTGTTATAATTTATTTTATTCATGTCAATTCCTCAGCCCACTAGAAATAAGGTCAATCACCTCGTCATGATTGTCTACCTTATTGTTGATCGGCTTATCCCCTACTTCATCAAGTTTACCTTTCCTATCTGGGCCCTTCCTTTCCTAGGCTGCATGCTGACTCTTAAAACCATCAACCTATGGAGGAACATCTTCTGGCTTCTTGTAGACTTATTTTCACCGAACTCTCTGCCGAAGCTCGTCTTTGCGGTAGTAAAGGGAAACGGTCGGTATCTTCGGGCTCACCGAGAGAACGTATATACTGAGCAGTTCTATCATTATACCCTTAGAAGTAAACAATCATATAACCTAGAATTCATGACTGTAGATGAATTAGAAGCAGGCTCCAAAGTTATTGAACTGTAGTGCGATAACGAAATCGGACTCAAATTTATTGCTTAGCAAATCAAAGAAGGAAAGGTGAAAGGTTTGTCTGGATGCAAGAATGCAACAAAAAATGAAGGGCTGCTTCCCACGGTTGAACTAACTTCCTACTCAACTTCCACCCCTTCCTAAAATGCCGACTGCCTGCTTCTCTTCAACTACAAAAGTAAAGCTTCTGTCTTCAAGTAATCAAGGATTGATCTACCTCAAATTATCTAATATGCCAGGAACAACCTTGCCGAAGACGGATATATTGTGTATGGAGACTATTTTGAGAAAGGAGAACAAGAAACATACAGACTAATGTTTGAGACATTCTCATTAAGGATCACCGACGAGGAGGACCTTAGTAAAAATATGGAGTACGCCAAAAAACTAATAGCTAAGGAAAAAGGGGAATGCGAAATGCGGGTGTTTAGATGGCTCAAAAGAACGGTCGAAAAACTGTTGGGCAAGTAGCCTTATGAGAAGGGAAAGAATTTCCATGTGTTTATCCTAGAAAAGAATCAAAATCAAGTTAGCAGTCAATCCTGATACTTATGAGTCGTCTATTTGAGGGTTTATTCCATTCCTCCGAACATTTTTTTAAATCCTTCCCGACTGACAACTGCCAACTTAGATATCCCTTCTGAGCGAATACTAGCTTTTCGAGGTTCATTGTTGATGAGAGCCAGTTCTCCGAAGTAGTCGCCTTCCCCATATTGCCACACAACTGAAGACTCCTGCAGTTAACTTTGTTTTTAGGCCTTCAGCTTGCCCTCAAGAACAATATAAAATTTATCTCCTGCCTCTCCTTATCTTATAACGTATTGTCCATCACAAAAATCTTCTTGTTTGAGCAAATCAATGAGGTTATACCTTAATAGCTATTTGTATACTTTTGGTCAGGAGGAATAAACTTTAGAATTTCCACTTTATCGATTGCTTGCTTAATAATGATCTGCTTCCTCAGAGCAGCTACCTTGAGGATGTGACTGAATATCGATCGATCTAATACAAAAAGTCGTCCTGGAGTGTTGGTGACGATACTGGCAGAACGGGGACTGTTGTACATCAATGATAAGTCTCCAAAAGAATCTCCAGTTTTATATGTCTTGATGAGGACATTTTATCCATTTGTGATTTTGTAGCAGTCATACTCACCTTTATCAACAATATAGAAGTGATTTCCAGGCTCACCTTCCTTGATGATCACCTCATACTATTCAGTTTCTTTGATGGCCATAGCTCTCATGATGATTTCTTCGTCTTTGCTATCTAAATTCTGGAACAGGATGGAGCTGTGCATAAATTATTTGAGAAAGGCCTTCTCCTTTTGGGTTAGATTGTCATTTTGTGACATCTACAGTTAAGCCTTATCATTGAAGTCTCCAAAAGATTATTCTGAAAGTTTTCTCCTGCTGGCCTTTTTCTTTTCAACAGTAACAACATCAAGCTATTTCACCTAATCTCTGCATTATTCCTCAGTGTCTGATTCTATGATTTTTCTGGAGCGGAAAAACCCTTTTTTCTTATCGCGTTCCATCATCCAGTTGATAGAATAGGAGAGAGGATTGGCAGGCCTCTTTCGAACAAGCTCTGTGACGAGAGGCTAGATAAATGGGTTTATTTATGAAACGATGTAGTTGTGAATGTCCTAATTGACTTTTTTCATTCGATCGAAGGTTATATTATAATCATTCTTCCATATCAATAGTGTATTCGAAAGAGCTTGCCCAGTCATCATAAATACAAAATATCAACAGCAAGTTCGCTTGTGGTCTTCTCGTTCTTCCCGTTCCCGTCTGTCTAGCTTAATACTGCTCAAAATACTGGCACTTTAGCCGCCCTCCATGCCTTTAGCTTTTTTCACGACCAATTTCTATGATTTTTCTCCCTACTATTTTTCTTCTTTTTCATCTATCTGATCGATAATTTTGATGTTGTTGAGGTTGTGCGTGATCAGATCGATGGCGCTATGGAAAAGTTCAGTGATTCCTTCACCTGTTTTTGCTGATATCTTGTAGTGGTTGTTTACTCCTATTTATTTAAGCTTTTTGTTGACATCCTACTAATTGCATTGACTAAATTATTAAAGGCATACCCCGGCCTATCGCTTTTGTTGCCTATTGCTATCGAAAATGCAGTGTACTATTTATGTTTGTTGTACAGTTACTGCCAAATACTCAGATTCTATAGAGTTTTGGGCTATCCGAGGTCATAAACTAACAGGCAAAGATTGGAATCCTTTAGATAACTGGGTATGAGACTACGGAAGCGTTCCTGTCCTGCTGTGTCCCACAACTGCAGCCGGTAGTTTTTATTTTGATAGGTGAGATTTCTGACGAGGAAGTCGATTCCAATGGTAGCCTTGATACTATAGATGATACATCATATGTAGTTTCATATCTGTCATTGATGAACCTCTCAATAATGCTGGTCTTCCCTACATGCTGATCTCCCAACAACACGATTTTAAATTTGATTTTACCCCCCACTGTCGATGAAGATAGACTCATAGCCTGATAATTTAAGATATATACAAAGTCATCCTCTATTATCATACACTCATCAGCTACTTTATACGGGCCGCACTCTTACCTACCTCCGCTATCGTTTTTTGACGTATCGCCTCACATTATTGCAATTTACGATTCTTCTTGGAGAGAAAATATTTCTGGCAGAACTATTGTCGACCATCAGAAGGAAGCTCACAGAAGAGAGTCTAGAAAATAAATTGAGTCGACTCAATATTTGCTGCTGACTCGAAGGCAAAATAATTGGAGTATTTAGGTCGAGGGGTCAGCTATTCGAAAGTGACTGCTGCTCTGTTGACCAGCTTTATTCTTTCTGAGACAAGGTTTTAATTTTCTGCCTAAACTTTTTGAATGATATCTTTGAGGCCTTACATTCTGCTGGAGAGCTCCTAAAATCGATCCTTGACCTTAAGCACGAAAATATCCAATTGTTCCTTGTTGACATTAATATCATAAATCCTCGCTTCCAAGTTTGAGCACTTGATTTACTACTCTAATAAATTTTATCGGGTCTGTACCAGTTCGTAAGATATTTCTTAATTTTTTGCAACCAAAACTCGATATTCGTCCTCCTGAGTTCCAATGAACTCTTTGAGTTCAATTATCTTCCTCTACAGATTTTGCACATAGGTTGTATCAGCCAGTCGCCTATATTTCTAGTTGTCTTCTTTCAGCAGATTGATTTAACTACTTTGAGCAAGTATTATTTCCTTGTACTTTTTCTCCATCGCCTCAATTTTCGCCTCTAAGTTAGCGATATCTGCTTCTTTTAGGGTGATGATATCTCTGTTGACCTTATCAATAGTTCTAATGGCCTTTTTATATGAAGAGCCTTATTTTATCTTGTAGGAAAGACATAGATCAGCCTAATTGATGAACAGATAATCTTTTACTTTCCCATGTAGACCAGCAAAAACTTCTTTGAAATTGCTGTCCACCTCTCCAAAATTTTTGATTATATAGTAGGCAGCTCGAATCAGATCCTCTTCGTTTGTGTCTGTTTTGAGGAGCATCTGTTTAAACTTGTTGATATTCAGGCTCAATTATTTCTGCATTGATCATCATATACAGCTTGCATGCGCTCGACTTCCCTTTTCTCTGCTATCGTAGGTAGTATTACCTTCGATAGTTTTCTTTCGGTGAGTGGATTCTAATTAAAATTGGTTGGCTGTGTTGAGGAAAAGTTTTTGAGGGACTGGTTTCGTTTCCGTGAGGTGTACATAAAATAAATTTGCAGTATTATTAAATCGTTATGAGAAGCAAAGGAAGCAGAGGGAAGAGTAGTCTTCAAAAAACAGCTTCCAGTATCATCAATATCCATACCCACCGCAACAGCCATCTCAGCTAGGTCATTCCTTTTCACTATCATGATAGTATAGCTTCCATCAGAACAAGTTCCCTTGGACGTCGTAATTGTCTTTCCCTCAACAAAAAGAATAACGATAATCACAAAAAGAGTGATAAATCTAGCAAGAAAAACAAATCTCGGTAGGGAAGTAAAATTTTGGCAAACAAGAAAAGCGATTTAAAAAACCGAGATAGGCAGTTGTATAAATTGTACTCTGAATAAATGTCAGGTATTGGCAGGCAAATAAGCACTAAACTAGTAAGAACTGATATGAAGTCGGCACATCCTGCTGACCTTAGCGCCTCTTTAGAGCTTAACAGTAATATGGGGCTTGCTGACAGTTAAAAGCAAAATGAACTGTTTGTTTTTCTCTCCAAAACGAAGTCAGTTCTCACCTGTTACCAACAGTATACTGAAAAATTAGAGCAAGATTGTAAAAAGTACAAGAAAAAATGTGGTGAGCTGGTACAAAAATTGAAAAAATATGAACATAAATGATTTATTACTAATTGAGTGGGAAATGTTCATGATCATTTGTTGAGCCGAGAGTATATAGTGTTTTTGTGGCCTTCAATGCTGTAATCAAGACTTATGTCCATTTTGCTACGATTTAGTGGGCGTTTGGTGGAGGTTGAGGGACTGCAGCTGATGCAATTGGCACTTAAAAGACGTTTGGTTGTCAGGGAAGCATTGTCAAAAGTATCTGACTTCGATACAACTTTTTTCCTATCCTCGACTTCTCTTCGCAACTGTTTATAAAACTAAAACAACTGTTCTATCTTTCCATCTAGAATTCTGGTATCCTTGCGAGTGTTTTCTTCGTCACATTTTCTTTTAAGTTCCTTCATGATGGCTCCCATATCGATTTCTTTGGACAAAGCGTATATTTTTTTCTAGAGCTATGTGAATGTATCATTTTTCCTTCGGAGCTATTGAACCTCCTTTTCGCTGCGCTTGAGTCTGCCTTCAAAGTCTAGGTTGGCCATGTACTATTTGATGATCTTCTGGACAAGATCACTGTTCTGACCTCCGCTTACTTATGGAACTGTTCTCTCGTTCGATCTGTTCCTGCCTTCCTGAATAAAAGAAGTCATACGCTCTCTAGATTAAGCAACATTTTTTAGAGTTTTCCAATTTCCTTCTCATGTAGCTTGACCTCCTCTCCAATTTAGCAGATCAGGTGAGGATTAAGACTGCTGATAGCTTAGCTCATATTCTCTAACTTTTTGAAGCTGCCCTCCTTATTTTGCATTTTTCTGATTTCTTCTTGAATGCCGATCATTTCTTGTTTGACTTTTTAGTTGTTACTTAGATAATTCTTTCTGAATTCCACAAACTAGTTATTCCTCCTCATCAAGTCATCAGTTTTATTCCTTGTCTCAGCTAGTCTTTCGAATATCTTGTGCTTTTCTATTTAGAAAGCGTTTGTCTGTAATGCCTTCGCTACCTTTTCAGTCAACTCTTGCATTTTGGCAGCAGCTGCTTTGTTTTTCAGATCAATGTCCTTTTCAGTCTCCTTGAAGGATTGCTTCAGCTCATTTACTGTGCTTAATCTCTGCATATGGTCATTTTTCAGCATCGATTCTAAATCTTTCTTTATTTTATTCTCGGCAGCGTCCAATGCAGCCTTTAAGTTACCTTCGCTAATTCTTTTGGAAAGAGCAACATTGATGTCGTCGATCTTGCTTCCATGGGTCTTAGATAGAGTGTTTAGTTGGGAGTCGAGACTGGCCACTTTTTAGTTAGTTTGGCTGAAGTAAGAGTTGATAGTTTTGCTTAAAGAATCAGTCCCACTACCTAACTTATCCTCCAGTCTTCTAACAGAATCTTCTATCAGTTTCTCATGCCTTTGCTTATCATTATTTAGCTTGTCTTCATGTTGTTCACATTTGTCCATCAGATACTCTACCATCTATGCCATCCGATTCATTTTCCAGCAGTACTGATCCAACTGCCCTAGATCTTTGGGATCGGTTTTGTGAGCTTTGATTGTCTTAGATTCAACCTTATCAATATAAGCCTGGCACTTTGTCCCGAAAAGGTACGAACTGTTGAGCTTCTTCTCAACCTGTTGCATCTATATAGACAAATACTTACAGTAGCTGTTGGAAGTTTGTTGGTAAGTTATTACTGGATGTGTCTGATTTGTTATTCGTTTTGGTTGGTTTTGATGTTGACTCCTTCAAGAATACGCTTGAGCCCCTCGAAGCTGATGTTATAGTTGAAGAGAACATCAGAGGGCAATTCCAGAGTTTGCTAGACGTACTTGTCCTTCGACATAAAATTATTATTTTCTTTTTGATTACGGTTATACAATCAGCTGATCCTCCATCACAACAACTATTTGGCAACATTGATGGGTGTGTCTTCATTAACTGCCTCTTCGTACCATCTCTGGAGTCTGGTGGTGATTGGACCTTTCTCATTGCTTATCTTCTTATCATTGAATTCCAGAACTGGAACTATTTTATCTCCCCCAATCACTATCATTTCGTCAGCTTTCTCCGCCTCCTCAATTGTGATATCCCTGAAAGATATTTTCTCAAGAGTTCCTTCTTACTTTAATTGTTCCAAAAATTCCATAGACTTCATGATGGTCGTTCCTTTGACCACCATTTCAAATTTAGGAGTTGCAAATTATTTTCCAAACACGAATGCAATGTTAGCTGAAGCTGCCTCAAGTAGAACATTATTCTTGAGAGCCTTGATTCCTTGATAGCCTCCCTTTTATTTTGACTTGTTCGAGATGACTGCATTTTCTTGGTAGTTGACTGTCTTTGCATGAACGTTGTCTTTCGGAGCTTCCACGAACATTGTCACATACTATTTGACTCCCTTCGAAACAATACTTTGGTCAATGTATGGCTCGAATACAGACAAGTATAAGATCGATTTTTTTCCCTAAATAAGTACAATACATACCAAAGAGGCAACTGAGTAATCTCCGAAACCTGAGCTAATGGTCATCCTTATTCCCACACTTTCTCTGAACAATTTTTTATTTTAACCGTTTTGATCATTTCTCAAATGGTAGTCCACTACACTTTATATGACTCTGATAATCGTATCTTTCATTTTCTGCTCATTAAAGGGAGTTTCGACTTGGCTGGTTTATGCTGACTTAAAGATGCGACCGATGTGCTTGTCAAGGTTACGGAGTTTGTAGTTGTTGAGGTATATGACGTCGAAAACCCCATGAGATCTTGTAGAAGTACGATCGTCAATTGGCATAAGCATATATTGTGGGTCTACAATGACCTTATCGAAGAGGGAATTGTAATAACCCAAGTATCTATTTTTCCTGTGCCCGTAGGTTTCTTTGAAGAAGGTGAGGATCTATGCCTATGATGCTATTTTTAACATATTCTGATATTTTTAACATATTCTGATAAATTCATATGATGACATAATCGTCTAATTATAAAGTTCACTCAAAAGGATGACTGACAAAAACATCGAGCTTCTGGAGGCAGAAGGTCAACTCAATCAGGAAGTCCAAGCTGCCTTGAAGAACTTCAGATAAAAGTTGTTGGATAATGCCAATCCAACCAAACGTGAATCTGTTGTCAAACCCAATGAACAAAAATAAGGACCGGAGAAGAGGTTTCGTTTCAGAGAGTCCCTTCTGTCTATCATGTTCGAAATCAAAGACTTCCAGACCTTATACAACATGGTTGTGGCCAGTTTCATCATTCTCACTTTTTCACTATTTTACAATAGCTACGTCACCAAGGGAGAGTTCGTCGATTTAATTCTTCTTTTTGAGTTTTTCAGTGGAGCCAAGACTGTCATCATCACTTGGCTCATGATGAGCTTTGTCTTTTTCGGAATTGTACTTGTCACCAAATTAGCTCTCAGGACCTCTCGGTTTATCTGGATTCCAATCTACATAATTCACTGTTCAATCAATTTCTTCATAGCCATGCACAACGCCAAGAGCGAAGATTTAGGCTTCGCGAGTGTAGTGATTATAATGTGCGAATTCGTGAGAATGCTGATGAAGGCTCATAGTTATATTAGGACCAAGGTGCTATATCTCAAGGATAATCCTTACAGAGACTTTGAATTTAGGGGAATAAAGGTTGTTAACATAAAGCAAGGAGAACAAGAGTTTGACTAGAAAGAAAAAGAGTTCAGGATCAACATCAAATAAGCAGACATTTTCGGAGAACTGGAGAAACTCTACTATTTCTTCTGGGCTCCCACTCTCATATACAGAGATAGCTATGTTTTAACCCCTGTTCGATCGGTTCGACGAATGATCATTCACTTCGTCAACTTTCTCGCTTGCGCCTACTACGGTAAATTTGACTTTATTCAGCTTTTATTCTTTATCAGACATGGGTCAAACAAGAAATAGAAAACCTTGAGAATAACCTTGACTTCACGACTCTTAGCATTACAATCAGCAATCTCATGCTTCCGACAGTTCTCTTTCTGGTATTTGGTTTCTTTGGTTTCCTCCACAGTTGGCTCAATCTTTGGGCTGAGATTACCCGTTTCCCTGATAGAGCGTTTTATTCTGACTGGTGGAACTCCCTTTAGTTTGGCTCATACTATAGGAAGTGGAACATCATCGTTCATGATTGGCTTTATTACTACATGTACCTCGATCTTTATCGCTTCTTTTATTCTCTTCGCAAAAGAAGAGTTATTGTTCAGCTGATCACCTTCATCATTTCTGCCATCATCCACGAATTCATCATCTTCTACGCGATTGGATTTTTCTACCCGATTCTCTTCATCCTATTCACTGGTCCAGGTAACCCAACCTCTTACTCAGGTATTATCTTCATGCAGTTAGCTGCCTTCAGGAAAAATTCAGTCAACTTGGTGTTTTGGCTGGAGATGTACATCGGAACGTCGATGATGTTTACACTTTACCTGGTGGAAGTGTTTGCCAGGATGAAGATCACTGATCATCAGATGGACGAGATATGGGGCAGTTCTTTTAGCTGGATGATCCCACGTACCTTATACTTGGGGTAACTGCTGTGAATACATGATCATTACTCTAATCAATCAGGCTCAATTCACATCCAATAAATTCTATATCATTATAAAAACAATAAAATGCATTCACTCATACTTCTCTTTTGCTTACTGGCACTTGCTCTTGGACAATCGTGCCCTGGTGCTGCTTTCTTCAATGGGCAAAGATGCGTTCCTTGTGCCACTAACTGCTAATGCTCTCAGTAGAACACCTGCTCATCATGCCTATCTGGGTACACCTACGATGCTCGATTCCAAAATTGTCTGCAATGTCCAATTGCAACGAGTTCTATCAATATTGGTTGTCAAGAATGCTGCTATCAGGTGCAAGGACAAGGTTTTATATGTTCTTCTTGTCCAGCAGGAAACTATGTTTTTCAGCAGGGAGGTCAGTGTCTCAAAGTAGATGGCTGCATGTATTTGAGCCCACAAGGTGTATGCCTGAGCTGTGCTACTGGTTACTATCTCAATCAAGGCCTGTGTTCAACTTGTGATGTTTCTTGTGCCACCTGTCAAGATTTATCAGTTTGTCTTACTTGTGCTTCTGGTTTCTTCAATGGAACTGACGTCAGTCACGCTCTTTGTCAGGCTTGCTCATTAGGTTGTTCTAGCTGTTCTGATGCCAGCACCTGTACAGGTTGCTTCGACAACTATCGTCTCAATGGAGCTGTCTGTGCATCTTGCCCTGCTAATTGTGCAACTTGCAGTGTGGCCACTTGTCTAAGCTGTGTTAATGGAGCTGTTCAGGTGGGAACTAACTGTTATGTGTGTACAGATGTCAGTCAGCAAGGCTCTTCTGGCTGCATATCATGTATCTCTTCAGGAGCGAGAGTGTAGTGTACTGTCTGTTCAGATGGTTACTATCTTGATCCTGCAACAAAACAATGTGCTACATGTAGCAGTAAGTTTCCAAACTCTGTCCTTTGTACTTACGATCGCCCTCTGCAATGTTCTAACGACGCTCATGCTACCCTTACAAGCCGATATTACCTCGTCAATAGCCAATGTGTAGCCAACAGTAACAGTTGCAAAGACATGGCAAACACAGCTGGTCAGTGCTCAGTTTGCTACTTTTCAGCAAGCTGGGGTTACTATTCTTTGGTTGGAGGCGTATGCGTCCAGTGCAATGTGGTGGGCTGCAAGACCTATTCTTCCACCTGCCAATGCCTGAGCTGCAACTAAGGCTATCAATTCATCAACAGTCAGTGCAACGCATGCCAGACTCTACACTGCAGTACTTGTCAAGTCAGCGTGACTGCATGCCAGACATGCAACGTGGCCTATGGTCGTCTTTCTTCTGCATGTCAGAGTTGCACTCCTGCTAATTGTTACAACTGCGATGGGGACAGCACAGTGTGTGCTGTATGCAATCAAGGCTACTATATGAATGGAGGTCAGTGCTTTTCATGCCAGACCAATTGCCAAAGTTGCACTTCAAACACACAATGCACAACCTGCAATAGTGGATACTATAGACAAGCTAATGGTAGATGCAAGATACTTCCTTCCAACTGTCTGGCCATTGATTCCAGCACCCTTGGCTCGAATGTAGGATTATGCAAGCGATGTAGTTATGGATACATTTTGCTTGATGGAAACTGTTATCCTTGTGGCTTGACCCTCTACAACGTACTTTGCTATCTATATAGTTGGATCTATGCAACGATTATCACTGCCCTGACTACTACGCTCAGCTAACATTCGAGGAAAATCTGAAATATGGAATGATGTTAGTGCTGGCTGTACTGATACTGCTGTCCATGTGAGTGATAGTAAATAATATTGGATAACAAGAAGGATTAATCATAGGTTCATTTGCGGACAATAGTCCAACCCTCGTCCTAAAGTTCCTGTTCTCTCTGTATTTCTTCCTAGCTCTTCTCCTCTTTCTTTGGTCTTTCTTCTTCCTCTGCTTCTTCTTATTTCTAGTCATATTATTCATCTTATTCATCGTACTATTCTGAGCTATCTTAGCCTTGCTGGACGACAGTCTGCCCCTTAAACATTTTGACATTGCTATAAATATGTTCCCTGAAGTGCTCAACTCGTTCTTTGGATCCTTTTTGTAATTAATCAATAACTTTGCAGGTATAGTTAGCCATGTAGTGAGTGCTGGCAGGGTTGGCGTTGCCTCCAATCAATTCTTCATCTACTCTCATCATCTCCAAAATATCGTCGAGATAGTCCTCTATATCTTCTTACTTGACGTCGTGATTCATGATAAAATCAAAGAGATCCTCGATTATTGTTTTGACGAATGCAGGTTCTTCGAGTTGTGAATAATTTTTTTGAGGGAGGAAGGAATTAGCAGGAACCTCCCCAATGTCGGAGAGATGTTTGAGAGCTGACTGGAAAGTGGGCCACACTTCGATAGCCATAGTAAGGAATTCGTGAAGCTGTTGATCGAACCTCACTTCTGAGCAGTCCTTTTCCATTGTTGACCAATTATAATGTCTGGCTATGTAGGCTAGATGGTATTAGTGATCACTTTCCGAACCAATCGACGT
>Ga0100385_1003324_pt1 | contig 14451 bp, 8 predicted proteins | sample CryGeymeta201509_FD_81543 | JGI IMG/M metagenome (GOLD analysis project Ga0100385, IMG submission 81543) | Groundwater microbial communities from Crystal Geyser aquifers in Utah, USA - Crystal Geyser metaG 2015-09 | ecosystem: Environmental > Aquatic > Deep subsurface > Groundwater | place: USA... | reverse complement strand
AAGCTTGTTGGGGCAGCCGTAGCAGTCACTAAACATTCCTCACACAAGCCTCGCATGCGAACTTCATTGACGACGATCCAGCCGTCTTCAAGTGGATACTGATTCTTTGCCTCTGAGATCACTTGATCTAGGACTGCAAAGCGCTCGACTGAGCCTTCTGTCGTCGCAATAAAGTATCGTACCGCATCACTTGATAGGAGTGCCTTTTGGGCATGTGCACGGTCTTCCAGTGCGGTGACAATCGCGTCCGTTGCTTGGTGCGGGTGTGGATCGGCAACGACCGGCTCAGCCGTAACCGCATCGTAACCAATCGAGACCGAACCTGTGGGGAGATTGGCTGGCACATCTGAGACGAGTGGCTTTGTCGTTGGTGGCGTTACCGTTACGAAGACATCGGGACGAATTTCCTCAGCCATTTGCATTGCTCGGGTCGCTTCTGGAGCCAGGAGAGGTGTTCCCTCCCCTTGACCAACCAATTGTGGTCGTACGACGACGACATACGCGATGTAGAGTGCCCAAGAGACCAAGAGAGCGTAGAACATAATAGTCATCAGTGGTCCAGCTTCAAAGCCAGTGTATGGAACTGCTGAGAGAGCAATGCCAGCCACCAATGGTTGTTGGTCACGGATCTCGAGGACGACGATTTCATCCTCTTCTAACTCTACCTTAGCGCGACATTCTCGGTCACGTGATCCACGAGCAGCTACGAGCGTATATTCCGTGTTTCGGGTTGGTGTCAAGGTAATTGAACCATCGTACAGATCTTCTTTGTCATCTCCCAGTTTGTCGTCTGTCGTCACAATCACATTCCCTCGATCATCAGTAATTTCTACTTTAGTCGCTCGTGAGGTATCCCATCGTAGCGTGATTTCATCACCGCGAGTAATGGTTCGATCGGAGATAGTGAGCTCACAACGCGGGGTCGAAGAACCACCTCCACCTCCCCCTCCTCCACCGGTTTCCACGTCAACTGAAACGGGGCAATTCACTTCTTTAGTTCCTTGCTTTGCAGTCAGTACGTACGTCGTGTCACTTGTAGGAGAGACAGCCTGCGAACCACTTAGCGCGGTAGCGTTGATACCACTAATTAAAATACTATCCACGTTTGTTGTCGTCCAGGTCAGAGTTGAAGATTCGCCTTGCGTAATATTGATCGGTGACGCGCTAAAGGTGACATTATTTTCACACGTAAACGGAGTTTCTACAGGCGGTTCTGTCACGGTTACGGGGACAGCACAACTCACACTGGTGTCTCCAACACCAAATGCGGTTAATTGGTAGCTTGTGGTAAGCAGTGGCGCAACAATCGTTGATCCATCACCCGCTACCTCACCCACACCATTATTGATAACCACTCGGGTTGCATTCGTTGTTTCCCACGCGAGGGTTGTGGTTGCGCCTTTAAGAATGGCGGCTGGGGCTGCAGTAAAGGCATCACATGTTGGCAGTGGTTCTTCTACCTCAATTGGGGTAAATACTGCACAAATAGGATTCAGACTGTTTGGCGATGACGTATCAGGATACACACTATGCTCAGCGTAGACCTTGGTACCAAGGCGATTCACGGAAAGCGTACTGTTTACTTGCGCATCAAAGAGTGCGCTCACGACGTTGTCAGTCAGGTCACTTGTATCATTGGTCTTTACTATCGCTCCTGCTGCATCAGCCACCACTGCGCGATAGCGCTCATTTGGTTGCGAGACAGTCTGTCGTCCTGAGTATCCATCCCACGCCACAAGACGCACCGAGTATTCTCCGACTGGCAGATTGACTGCGATCGGAGTCGACTGTGACTGTGCCGCGCCACGACTACTAAAGATCCGAGCATCCCCAAAATCTACCACCACTCCATCAGCACTCGTGTATGGACACTGTGGCTTCACTGGCACTCCGCAATAGTTAGCGCCATTCACATGCTTGGCCGCTAGTAAACGATCTCCATATCGCTGACCCTTGAGAGACTCAAGAACTGGACCATAGAAAAGATCAATTTGGTACGCACAGGTCGGCACTGTAATGGTGAGTGTCTTGGTGCTGTTAGCAGCAACCACACCGGTAGCTCGGTCAAAGATGATTTGATTATCAATCACTTCATCGAACTTCTCGTATGATGCAAGACCCATCGTATAGTCACAGTAGTCTGAACTATTCGTCACGGTGCCACTACCAGGCAGTGTGATGGTTCCGCGTAAATCTGCTTCAGGATTATAATACTCATCACCAGGAACACAGAGTTTTGGTGTGACCGGCACACAATCATTATCAACAACAACTGTCACAGTATTACTCGTAATCCAGGTCTGGAAATTATTCAATTCCTTGGCAGTCGTTTTTCCAGTGTTTACAATTGATACATCCCCACACACAGCAGGAGCTGGAGCCTTAACTCGGATCGTCATTATTCCTCGTTCACCAGGAGTAAGGGTATGACCATTAAAGCGTACGATACGATCAGCTGGAGTGTAGACCGACTTTGTCCCATAGCCAAGCGTAATATTGCTTGAGGCTGTGGCGTCCAAAAATTGCAGATTGGTAGCGAGTTTATCTTCAATTTTTACACCACCGCCAGTACAGTCAGCATCGCCTGTGTTTTCGATCGTCAGGGTGTAGGTGAATTCTTGTCCAGGAGTGACCGTAGCTGCACTCGCTGATTTAGAGAGTGATAGCTCACACTTCGGAACGGGAACTGGTGGAGTATCAATTTTTATACATGAGACATCTACTGTCGCGGTGCAAGATCCCCCTGATTCACTGGTTGCACGGAGCGTGTAAGTTTCACTTTCAGTGATGTTAGTAATCGTTAGATTACCACTCGCCACAGTTACTGCTGCACCATTAATTGTCGCAGTATCAAACCCCGTTGTTGACCATGACAATGTGATTGAACCACCCTCATTTACAACATGTGCGGACGTCTCAAGGCGACACGTTTGTACAAGTGAAGTAGACGTCTCAATATTGATTGAATCAGTATTCTCAACAGTTACAGCTACCACAGATATCGGTAAACCAACAGAAAGTACACTCACAAGCATGAGTGTGGCGGTCGCAACGCGTTGCGTCTTTGTAATGATATGTAACATACTAAGTAATTAAGCGATTTCCTAAAATTTATACCCTCACCTACACCCATGTACGCAAGAGTAATGAAGCTTACGAAACTGATTCGCTTTCTGTCACCTTATATATGCCAATGAACTGTTCCCTTCTATCACTACAACGAGGAGCAAACTATATTATAACTATAGCTGATTATAGCTCATTTGTCAAGTTCAGCTCCGTACAGAAATTAATACCGCCTCAACGATATGGCGATCGTCTACACTACCAAAACTATTACACGTTGCGAGTACCAAACGCTCCGTATCACCAGCGATCGGTACCACCACCTCCTGTGCCCGTGCCTTATAGACACGCTCAACTCGATATATGTACACTCCCCCAGCCCCTTCAAGCTCTATCATATCCCCCCAGGCGAGATTTTGAATACCATTAAACGCTTGAAAATTACGGTTCCGTACTGCGGGTAGATAGCTCGAATGACCCAAAATAAATACCGTGCCTGGTTGTCCAAGGAGGGCCGAATCAGGGTGCCGAACCACACCAGCAAGCAGTGCCTCATCCAAATCAGCAATGCTGCGTGACACCGGGTTTAATACCGCCACTGAGCGATCAAGACGTGGAATCGTAATCCGTATTGGTGCACTCGGTACAACAACATCTAGACTCTCCTCAGTTCCTGATTCTTCCCAGTCCCCTACTAACGACTCAGATAGCAGCTGGACTGTCGAAGTGCTACTAGGGTCAGGGGCTGTTTCGAGGAGCAGCGCATTTGTCTCTGTGTCCGGTGCTTCAGGTAAAATATCAAGCACCATTAAGGTCATATACGTACAGAAGAAAACTACGAAGAAAACACCAAGGAAAGAGAATTTCTTAGCCCACACCACGTCCCACACATCATTTAGAGTAGGTTTCATAATTCTTATGAATAACACGTAATAATAAAAAGTCAATGTTAATGATGTGCCCACTCCTTGCTTGACACTCTATCTCACAAATGATTCATTGAAGATTGACAATACATGCTGAGTATGGTACTGTATTAAAACTATGTCTAGTAATCAATCCACGGGCAAAACTCGAGTAATCAAGTCACTTGCCGTCGCCGGCTTTATCGGAATTATTATTGCGATCGCGTGGCTATCCATGCAACTCGTTCACGTCGTACCAGGTGCCTTTGCCTCACTGGCCTCACTCGCAGAAGGAGTACGTCAATACCAGGGCGCTGTGCCGAATAGCACACAGCCAACAACGGAGACTGATGGTGGTACACCAAATGAAATACAGCCAATCAACCTCGTGGCTGATGAGAGAACCATCACGTCTGGAAAGGCGACAACGATCAGGTGGAGTACGACGGACACTCCAGGAAGTTATGTGTTTCGGTACACCTGCTCCGAGGGTGTAGCAGTCGATCTAGAGGGAGTTGCTGGGTTAACGAGTATTGCGTGTGACACGAACTACAACCTCGGTAACGTCGACATGGTAACGATTCGCCCTGATTCAGAAAAGGAACGCTTTGCAGAACTAACCTATGAAATCGCATTTCTGCGCACGAATGATACTGAACCAGTCGCTCGCGGTACCCAAGCGGTAGCCATCATCAATGAGTCGTTAGCTGAATTTAATGACACAAGCACCACTTCCTCTACGACTACGTCAGTGACCTCAAGCACACCAGACGTCACGCCAAATGGATCAGTCTCGATCACTACTCCACCAACCTATACTCAGGAGTACATCTACGCGATTCCTACGTCAGATCCAAATGGCACAACTGATCTCAGTGTACGCTTTCTTGGTGTTGGTACAATCGTAAATAATACCTTTATTACCACCCCCCTTACTCGTACTATGTCTGGAGCCGTTCAATTTGAAGTGAAGAATATCGGTACCAAGACCTCAAGTCCGTGGACCTATCGGGCCAGCCTCCCTGGTCAGACATACACCTCAACCAGCCAAATCGCCCTGAAGCCAAATGAACGATCGATTATTACCCTTGGCTTCCCTGCCACCGAAGCCCAGTCTCATAGTTTTTCAGTGACCGTCACTGACCCAAGCGACCGCAATGTGACAAACAATCGCTTCTCACAAATAGTCACGATCAATTAGGTATCAATCTCCCAGCCATAAGTATCAGCGTACCAGGCATAGAAATAATCTACATCGGGCCACGTACCCTGCCAATACTCGTTGGATTCACACACCTAGATTGCTACAGCAGTTCAAGTATTGACTCACTGTGACTACCTAGGACTTTTTTGTGCCTATTTCGAGCCTATCTCCTATATATCCAAATTAGCGTGTTTCGCATTGCTTTGAATGAATGACTTACGGCTCGACACATCAGTGCCCATCAAAATATCAAACACTTTATCCGCCATCGCCGCATCTTCAATCTCCACCTGCTTCAAGACTCGGTTAGCAGCATTCATGGTGGTATCAGACAGTTCCTCTGCGTTCATTTCACCGAGACCTTTATACCGCTGAATCCGTGCCTTACCGCCCTTTTTCGCAACGGCTTCGTCTCCTCCCCCTTCTTCATCGTCAACTAATTCCGCGACATCATCATGCACTTCCTCTCCCATCGCTTTGAGTATTTCAAATTTTTCTGGATCCGTGAATGCGTAATGCACCTCTTTACCTTTTTGTATCTTATACAGTGGCGGTTGGGCGATGTAGATAAATCCACCCTCAATGAGCGGTCGAAAATACCGATAAAACAGCGTAAGTAAGAGCGTTCGGATATGTGCTCCATCCACGTCAGCATCAGTCGCGATAATTATCTTGTGGTAGCGCAGACGACTGATATCAAACACATCTCCAATCGCAGTCCCCAGTGCTATGACGAGGTTTTTGATCTGTTCAGAAGCAAGCATCTTGTCGATACGAGCACGTTCAACATTCAAGATCTTACCCCGCAGTGGTAAGACTGCTTGTGTCTTACGGTCTCGGCCCATTTTGGCTGAACCACCCGCAGAGTCTCCCTCAACAATGAACAGTTCTGAATCTTCAGCGCGCTTACTTTGACAATCAGCCAGCTTACCGGGGAGTGACAATCCTTCAAGCGCCCCCTTTCGTAAGACACTATCCTTAGCTGCCTTAGCTGCCTTACGAGCCTTCACGGCTAAAATCACTTTATTGATAATCGCCTTTGCATCATCGGGGTTTTCTTCAAGATACATATTGAAGGCCTCGCTGAAGACTGATTCAACCGCTCCCCGCGCCTCCACCGAACCAAGTTTTGCCTTCGTCTGCCCTTCAAACTGGATTTCTGGCATCTTCACTGAAATCACCGCAGTAATTCCCTCAAGCACGTCATCGCCCGTAAAGCCAGCATCCTTCTCTTTGACCGAAAAGAAATTATTTTTCTTAGCGTAGGTATTTAATGTTCGAGTGAGCGCAGTCTTAAAACCAGTCACGTGCGTGCCGTGCTCTGGATTATAGATATTATTCGCAAACGCGGAGATACGAGCTGAGATATCATCAACATACTGGAGCGATACCTCAACTGACTGCACCATCTCATCGAGCGCTACTTCAACTGAGCCCTTTTCTACGTAGAAAATATTTTTATGTACCGGTTTTTGATAGTGGTTATTGAACGCCACGAGTGAACGAAGTCCACCTTCGAAGTAGAAGTGCTGATGTGGCACTTCGAAATGTTCATCAGATATGTATTGCTTTCCTGCAATCGATTCAAGAAATTTTATCACGCTTTTCTCGGGTGAAGCATGTTCCGCTGCCATTTCCCCGCAATATTGACGTGCATCAATCACCGACAACTGCATCGCTTTCACTAAATAGGCCTGTTGACGGAGGTGATTTACAATTTTTTTAAAATCGTATGCGGTTTCTGGAAAGATTGACGCGTCAGCTTGGAAGGTTACTGCAGTACCCCGGAGTTTTGAAGAACCGATTTTCTTTACTGTATAGCGCGGTTTTCCAATGGTGTATTCCTGACGATATAAACCCCCATCTCGATGTACCTCCACTATCACATGTGTCGAAAGCGCGTTCATCACCGAGACCCCAACTCCGTGGAGTCCACCAGACACTTTATAGCCACTCCCCTCGCCACCAAATTTCCCTCCTGCATGGAGCACGGTGAGGATTGTCTCCAGCGCGGATACGCCCGTTTGTTTATGGACATCAACTGGAATACCACGACCATTATCTACCACCCGGACATATCCACCAGGCAATAACGCCACTTCAACGCGATCTGCAAAACCCCCCATCGCCTCGTCGCGTGAGTTATCAAATACCTCCCAAATCAAATGGTGCAGACCCTCTGGACCAGTTGTACCAATATACATTCCAGGGCGCTTACGCACTGGGTCAAGCCCCTCGAGAACCGAAATTGAAGATGCATCGTAGTTACCTTTCTTGGCTGCCATGCAGAATAGTTACATTACTAATACGTTCTCTAATACGTTCTATTGTACCATATTTACATGGTCTTTTCATACCGTATGGTAAAAACTACAGCGGTGGGCTCTGTGTCTACAGATGGTGCGTCATCGTAATCCGATATGTCACATTATTACTACCGCACTTCCCAACCAATCGTCGCAAGCGTCGTGTATATCGACACCATCACTGCATCGATCTCACTCCCTGTCAATGTACGATTTGGTGCCTGAAACACTAACCGGAAGGCATAACTTGTCCGCTCTCCTTTCGTGAACTCATCAAATAAACTCACCCGTACACACTGCGCGCCTGCCAGTGCATGTAGCTGCACCTCTACGTCAGTAGCGTTCGTTCCCGTCGGCACCCATAATGCAATATCGCGAGCCAGCGTTGGATGCGGTGACATTGGTACGTACGATACCGGTGGGCGCGACGTAACCGGTGCATAGCCAAGTGGCACCGGCAGCACTGATAGAACAGCCGAGAGATTGGCTTCAGCGACTCCATCATGAACACTCCAAGCAAGAGACTTCCCGAGCACCCGATCAACCGCATCACAGGCCAACTTGAGGGGCATGTCATCCTTAGCTGAATAGCCATCCCCCTTTGTGCGTACTCCAAGCGCAATCATTGTTTGTTCAGTGATGCTCGTTTCAGTCTTAAGAAACACGGTGCCAATTTCAAAAAGAGAGACGTGACGCAGTCCAAGAATATCGAGATGTGCGTAATTCTGATCAAGCGCCTCTTTCACGTTATGCAATAACGAACTGCGTACATACGATTTATCACTGGCAAGAGCATTTTGTAGTTGAATAGTATCTTTCGCTCTAAATGACGAAGAAATAATTTCTGAAAACCCTTGCGTGACGAGGTGCTCTCGCAATAATTCTGTATAGAACTGTCGGACATTAATACTAGTCACTGGGAGTGGTGCCGGCGGCACTGATGTGATATTCGATAAGCCATACAGTCGACCAATTTCTTCTATGAAATCCTCTTCAAGGAGTAGGTCCGTCCGCTCAGCTGGACCAGTCACCATAAAGACCTGATCGGACGCCAATTGATAGGTGGCGCCAATTCGTGCCAGGATTGCCCCAACTTGCTCAGTCGTGAGCTGCAGTCCGAGTAGCGCGTTTGTTTTATGGAGGGTTACCTGCACAGTTGGTGATAGGCGCTGTTCCAAATACACATCAAGCACCCCCTCACACGCTCCACCAGCAATATCTGTGATGAGCGCAATAATTTCGCGTTGGGCAATTGGTGGCAATATTCGAGATGGTTCATTTTCAAATCGTTTACTGGCATCAATCACAATCCCTAACCGTCGCGCTGTTCGCCTCGTAATGGTCGGGTGAAAATGAGCGGCTTCGACGATAATATTCTTCGTACCCGCATGCACACCAGCATACCGCCCTCCTTTCACTCCCGCCAAACCAATTGGCATATCTGAAGAAGCATCGACGATCAATAATTCGGTACCAACACACGTCACGATCCGATCTTCATTTTTTCCTCCTTCCGGAATCAAACTAACCTGCTCTCCCGCCCGCGCGAAGCGAACTTCAAACTGCCACTGTCCATCTACGCGCGGGAATAAATCCGCATCATACGCGTGGAGCGGTTGCCCAATCGCGTACATCACATAATTTGTTGCGTCAACGATATTATTTATCGGTCGTTGACCAAGCGCCAGGAGTCGGGTCTGGAGCCACTGTGGTGACTCAGCTATGGTCACGCCTGTAATGAGTGAAGCACTGAAGCGCGGACAAGCTGACTCATCTGCAATCGAAATCTTGATCGCATCCGTCGTCGGAAGCTCCTCGACGTTTGTGAGTGGATCATGCACGAGCGGCACGCCAGTGATCGAGGCAATCTCACGCGCAATACCGCGATGACAGAGGCAATCACTTGAACGATTCGGGAGCACATCCACATCGAGTACGAACTCGCCTGCCACTTCTTCGATCCCATCTATTTCAAATGAATGAAACGTGAGTAGCGCCTCGAGATCTTTTGGACTCGCTATGGTGTCACCGATATACTCTTGCAGCCAACTGTGTAGGACTTTCATAGCTTAAAACTGATTAACGAAGCGCAAATCTCCAGTGTAATACTCTCGAATGTCTGGAATGTCATACTTCATAACCCCCAACCGATCGACGCCCATCCCAAATGCAAATCCTGAATACTTGGCTGGATCTATCCCAGCACTACTGAGTACATGCGGATGTACCATCCCAGCGCCCATCACTTCGATCCACTTACCAGCGAGTGCACTCTTACCCTCCATCAGGCGCATATCAACTTCTACACCTGGCTCCACAAACGGAAAGAAGCTGGGGCGAAACCGGACTTCAGTTTTGCCACTAAAAAATTTCGAAAAGAAATATTCAAGCGTCCCCTTGAGATGCCCAAGATGTACCCCTTCCCCGACATACAATCCCTCGAGCTGATAAAATTGTGCCTCATGGGTTGCATCGGTTGCCTCGTTTCGAAACACCTTTCCAGGGACAATGATGCGTACTGGTAATTCACCCGCATGCTGTTCAAGATAGCGCGCCTGCACCGGGCTCGTATGCGTTCTGAGTACCATCGGCTCACTCGTATCACTCGACCTGAACCAGAACGTGTCTTGCATATCGCGCGACGGATGATCTTTCGGCACATTTAACTTGTCAAAGTTATATACTTCAGTCTCGGCTTCAGGTCCTTCTGCAAAGACAAAACCGATCTCGGCGAAGATTGCATTGATTTCCGCAATCATCTGCGAAATCGGGTGACGGTGGCCTGCTGACGTTACCATAGTTACGATAATACCATAATTAAGAAGTAATGAGGGTGAGGAGTAATTCAAAGTAGACTCCCTGATCATACGCATACATCCTGCCATTATCGATGACGAGTCGCGGCTCTACACCAGCATAGAGACGTTGGGTATTTTGCCATGACCAATCATCTATTTCACTAACATAGACACCGTCTTCAAGTAATAACACCACCAAATCACTTCGTCCTGGCACGAAGTCCATGGCATAGACCGTCTGACGGAGACGATTGATTGGTATCACAGGTCGGCAGAGTTTCGTCGCATCAGGATTCCATGGTGGCGTTGTGGTGGCCCAGAGCGCCGTAACTTGATCAAACACATGCTGGCCGTACCGCGCAATGGTCGTCGAAGCGGTGCCAGAAGCAATGCAAAAATAATTTGGTATCCGATTAAGATTTCCTATCCACTCGACATAGATCTCACCATCACGGACAGACAAACGCATGTCATTCCTCACAACATTTGGTAACGAGGGAGTACTCGTGCCACCATCAGCCGAAGTGGTGGCGAACCGAAACCGGGGTGGTAGTTCTGGTACAGCGAGCAGCGAGACGCGTGGACTACTGGTGCCCTGTGTCGAACTTGCAAAGAGCGTCGTGAGCACATCATACTCTTGATTACGCACGAGTGAACTCGTCGCTGAGGAGGTACTCATAATGTACGGCGGCGTGGTCGACACACCCTGGAGCAGCGTCAGCTGATTACTCCCAACCACGGCCGTGCCAGTCGCGGTTTCATACTCTGTGATTAACCGTATCTGTGGTACTACTGGTAAGTTAAATGCGGTCACTTCTGCTACCAAATAAGGATCAACTGGCATGTTCTTGACCCACGTCTGCAGGCCAGTTTGCTGCGCCACCACTCGGTGCATACCGGCCTCAATATTTTGGATATAATACGCTGATCGAAAGAGGCGTGCATTTCTGACCGGCTCTTCATTAACCCATAGTTCGATCTCTGTCGTATCAGTATTCACATAAAGGCCACCCGTCGGCATAATCGTCGCGGTATCACCGACATAGGAAATACGATATCCCGGCGTATAAAAAATCGCCACAGGCAAGGTGATCATAAAAATCAATACGAGCGACCAAAAAAACCGTTTTCTTCGTTGATAGGACAGTAATTCAATGATTGGTTCAGCGGGCATACAATTATTTTACACGCTTCGGTGTTACCCAAAATCCGAGATATCGTCCAAACATGAGTCTGGTCTGGGCATCAAGACCGGGAATAGCGCTAAAGACAATCATCGTGAGTGGTACCATAATCCACTGCAATGCCATCACGACGTATTTAAACCGACTATGTCCTTCTGGTCGAGGCGGTGTCAAAGATAATGAGATGACCGATGACACGACTAGACCTGCCATCGCAATAACGAGAAGGTTTCTGACAATAATTGGTAATTCGTATGATAGGACGGTGGTATGAAATTCTTGCGTACCGAGATAAATCGGAGCCCATCCAAGGATAAACAACATGATCGGATTCGTCACAAGTGACCAGTATCCCTCACCTTGTAATGCTCCTACCACAAGACGTTTCCTGAGCGGAATGCGCTTATTTTTAATAAAGTGGTAAATGATGTATGGCCAATTTTCTGTTCCATACGCCCACCGTCGATGCTGTCGGTAAATATTTTTAATGGTACCCCACACCGTTGGAGCAACCGTTGCGTCCATCGCAATCGGATATGACATGGAGACAGTATCAAAGTTGCCATCATTGGCTATCATCAAGTTCCAAAAAATGCGTGAATCTTCACTCACGACATTAGCCTGTCCAAACCCGATTTCATAGAGTGCCTGAAAACTCACCGAGTGCGACGAGAACGTCGCCGCCCGATCTGGTCGTTCCTGCATAATCATTTGCCAAAACGTGCTCGACATCGCCATCACCCGTGACAGTGCTGGGGCCTCCCAAAGATTATTGGTAAATAGTGGTACCGGTTGAAACGCACTCTTATAGGGGTTTTTCGCCTTGAAAAAATGCCACAAAAGACAATTGAAATAGTCAGGGTAAACGACTGTATCAACATCGAAAATCGATACCAAGATGTCGCGATACGGGATCTGTTGCGGGTCAATAACGGAGTGTAGTACTTGTGTGAGTGCAAAGTGTGTATTTGACCCCTTACCAGGGATTTCTCCTGGCAGCCCGTCTGGATGGACGGTTAATAGTATCTTCCCAAATGTATCAGACCAGGTTGAAACCATCCGCCTTCCCAACGCAACAGCCTCAGACCCCGCCCGCTCCTCCGCCGCCAGTACCACGATGAGCTTCTGTTTGTCATACCGGGTATCAGCCAGTCCTTTAAGGGCTCCCTCGAGCACTTCATCCGGCTCTTTGTAAAATGGCAGAATTACCAAATGATGTATCTGATCATGAGGAAATTGAGCAATTGATTGCTGCCAATCTATTGCCAAGTGATGTTTCAGTCGGCGCCAGTTGTACCGAACGTGATAAGACAAAAAAATAGTTTTCAACACCCAATATATAGAAAAGGCAATAATAAAATATGCAGCAAAAAATGAAGCATACATGGATGCGAGCACGACCCCAATCAAGGTTATCCAGGCCACTAGACCAGGCAAAATCTCAAGCGTTCGATAGAGCCGACGATCAGTACCCGTTAATTCGTAAGCGCGAGCAACCTTAAAGTCGGGACGTTCGGCATATGGCAAACGTGAGGTGGTGGATTTTTCAGCCATGCGTATCGGCGAGTATATACCTTTTTGCACATAAAAAAAAGCCTGATTGTCCGTACTGCCATCAAATTTCCTTCCTTAACGATGTAAACTGGTAGATTAACATGTCCCACGCACTCTCACCTCTCCCAACATGAGCATCTCTATTCTGAGCCACCTGTATACCTATACAGGTGGTCCTCATTCGGTCATGGAATCAAATAAACGTGATTCCGCGACGCTCATTCTGAGCCACCTGTCAGATTCGAACTGACGACCCACGGTTTACAAAACCGTTGCTCTACCAACTGAGCTAAGGTGGCTGATTGCTGTTCTGTGCCCGGAAAGTGTACGGGGTTGTGACGGTTTTGTAAATGTTTACAAACCGTTCGACTGATTCCCAATCAGTCTCACCTCTACCATCGTGAGCTAAGGTGGCTGATTGCTGTTCTGTGCCCGGAAAGTGTACGGGGTTGTGACGGTTTTGTAAATAGGCCGTTACCACCACCTACGTCTGTCGCCTGCGTGCAAAGCTGTACGCACTATAGTCCCTGCTTACGCAGTCGCTTTTTTTCCGGCTCAGTGAGCGCTGTACTTGTTTTGTGATCATGAATTTCGTCTAGGTGTGTGCGTTGCTTACGGTGCTTTAATTCACGCCGAAGCGCTTTTGTACGCGCTCGGTTTCTTTCAAAGACTGCCTCCAAGGCGTGATACCCCGTCACCAGACCGAGTAGTAATGCTCGCAAGATAGAGTGGAGACTGTAGTACCATCCCAACTGCAGCACATACCTCACCATATGCGTGATCACCTTTTCCCACCACTCTACCCCGGCTACGACAATACGATCAAACCACCCTCGCACCCGACGAGCCAACCGACGACCAGATACGTACTCATAGTAGGTGCCACTTAACAAGATCACGAGCACAAGCGCGCTAATGCCAAAGGCAGTAAGGGCGGTTTCAGTCATTCGTTTATTTTACCGAAACGCGAGTGATTTTTGCAATAGAAATATTTTCTCCAAATTTTTGTACCGCCCCGGATACCATCTCCCCTATGGTCACGTCTGGATTTTTTACAAATGGTTGGTCCGAGAGAATTTGATCCTTGAAAAAGGCATCCAGTTTACCTTGCATGATTTTTTCATGCATCTCGACTGGCTTACCCACCAGTTCTGGAGCAAATACTTCTTTGGCTTTCTCAATAGCTGCTTCTGGTAACTCTGCACGTGTCACGTAGGCAGGGTTTGTCGCCGCCACCTGCATTGCAATATCTTTAGCCAAAGCGATGAACTCTTCGTTTTTTGCTACAAAGTCTGTCTCGCAGGCAACCATGGCAAGTGCAGCAATTTCATTCGTGTTATGTAAATACACCCCCACCGCACCCGCACCAAGCTCACGGTCTGACTTCTTCTCAGCCGCTTCACTACGTTTTTTCTTAAGAATAATCACCGCTTT
>Ga0100385_1003312_pt1 | contig 14481 bp, 12 predicted proteins | sample CryGeymeta201509_FD_81543 | JGI IMG/M metagenome (GOLD analysis project Ga0100385, IMG submission 81543) | Groundwater microbial communities from Crystal Geyser aquifers in Utah, USA - Crystal Geyser metaG 2015-09 | ecosystem: Environmental > Aquatic > Deep subsurface > Groundwater | place: USA... | reverse complement strand
CTCGCCGGGACTACGAAGGCCGCTCTGGCGCTCGTCCCGGCGGCGCGCTCGAGCTTGGTGGATCTCGACCAGCTGCTCGACGAAGTGGCCCGAGACGACTCCTCGACCCGCCCGGTGCCCTTCACGCCCTCCCCGCGCACGATTCCCCCCGGCGCAGCGCCAACGCGGCGCTGGCCCTACGGGCTCCTCGCCCTCGCCGCAGGGGTGCTCGTCGCCTACGGCCTGTCGACCAAGGATGCGCCGGCGAATGCCGATCGTGACTCGTCCCACGTGACCGCGGCCGCCGCGCCCGCGACGCTCCAGCCTGCCGAGACCCCGACGCCCGAGCCTGCCGAGACCCCGACGCCCGAGCCGGCAGAGAACGCCCAGGCCGATGGGGTCGAGGTCGTGGCCCTGGACGACGCTGTGCCCGTCCCGGACCCGGTCGCCGCATGCGTGATCTCGGCCTCCGCCACGGGTGTGGGCTCGACCACGGGCTCGGCCGTGGCGGAGGCCGAGATCACGCATGCGGCGAGTCCGCGCGCCGCGCACGCTTCGCTGACGCCCAGGCCGCGGACAGACACCGCATCGGAGCGTGTGGCCGAAGCTGCTCCTGCCCAGACCACGAGCGCGCAGCCTGCCGCCACGCCCCACGCCGCCGTGACCGCCTCGCCAGTCCATCGCCCGGCTCCGGCGGTCCAGGCGAGCCGCGAGGACTTGCCCGAGGTGCCCTCGCGCGATCAGGTGCAGGCGGCCTTCACGCAGGTGCTCCCGACCCTGCGCGCGTGCACCAGCTTGCACGGCGCGGTGCCCATTCGCGTCACCATCTCGGGCTCGGGGCGCGTCACGACCGCCGTGGTTCAAGGAAACTTCGCGGGCACACCCGAAGGTTCGTGCCTGGCGCGCGCCGTGCGTACGGCCCACCTGCCAGCGTTCCGAGAGGCACGCCTGAGCGTGAACTACCCGTTCGTGCTCTGATCGTCGTCGAGGCTCTCGGCCTCGCCGCGTAGCAGCTGCAGCATGCCCTCGACCTCCAGAGCCACTTCGAGCTCGGGGCTCGTCTCGAGGAAGCGCTCGAGGTAGGCGCGGGCGGCGGCGTACTCCCCGCGCTGGAAGGACACCATGCCGCATAGGTGCAGCGCGTCCGGATCCGTCTTGTCCAGCTCGAGCACGGCGCGACCCATGCGCAGCGCGTGCTCGTGGCGTCCGAGGAGCCGGAGGGTCTGCCCCGCGGCGACCCGAGCGCCCACGTAGGTCGGCACCAGCTCCAGCGCCTTGACGTAGCAAGCGAGCGCGCGCTCGAAGTCGTCCCGCTCGAAGTAGGCCGTGCCCAGATAGAAGTGCGCGTATTCGTTGTCGGGAGAGTCGACCAGCACGCGGCTCAGCTCGACCGCGGCCTCGTCCGCCTTGCCCTCCGCCAAGAGCTCGACGCCCTCCTCGACCTCGGACCAATGCCGCTCCTGCTCGGTGTTCATCCCTGTCTCCGTGTCTCTGAGCCAGCCGCGAGGCAAGCGCCCGGCGCCCAAAACGACACGAAGCCGACGCCATCAAGCGCCGACCTCGTGGCTCGAGACGCGATCGCCGCGTGGCCCAAGGCCCACGCCACGATGCGTCCGATCAGGATCAGATCAGATCGTGAAGTTCGCCACGTCCGCGCGCTGCTGGGGCGCGAGCACGTAGTTGTAGGCACCGATGATGCGGCCGCCCACGGCGATGGAGAGCGTCACCTGGGTCGGGCCCGCGTGGCTGTTGCACTCACCCCAGTAGTGGACCTGCACCTGGTAGTTGCCGGGCGGGGGGTTCGGCGTGTTCCAGAAGACGTTCTCGATCGTGTTGTTCGCCTGGTTCTGGTTGCACTGACCGCGCGCGTCGTGGTCGAGCTGACCGCCCGAGTTGGTCGTCGTGTGCGAGTAGCTGAGCGTCTCGCCCTGGGGGTCCGTGACGTAGAGGTCCATGTCCGCGCCGGTCGCCCAGGCGAGGGTGACCTGGATGTTGCCCGAGGAGTAGCCGCAGCCCTCGTCGATCTGGCCGTTGCAGTTGTCGTCGAGGCCGTTGCAGACCTCGGCCGCGCCTTGCTGGCAGCTGGTCTGAATGACCGTGACGCCAGCGGCGAGCTGGGGCTGCTGAACCTCGACCTGCACCGTGGCGGTGGGCGGAGGCGGGGCGCTGACCTGCACCGTGGCTACCGGATGGATGGGACGCACGCGCGCGCTGGTCGTGACGTAGCAGCCGCTCATCAGAACGGCGGCCAGAAGCGTTCCGCCGAGAAGCCGGACGGTCGTGTTTTGGATGGGCATCATCATTTCCTCTCCAGGGCCGACACGGCCCGACCCGACGATATACTCCATCTTTCCTCGGAGTGGGAGTCCGAGCGTCAATCCATTTCACACGGTAGGATGGGCCTCTTCGTGCGCACCGATGCCACACGTTTCTGCCCCCATTGCGTGGTGCGCTTCGGCCGCAGCGAGCGGTGCCCGCAATGCGACGAGCGGCCCCTGGACCTCAGGATTCCGGCGCGCCGACGGGAGGCCCTCGAGGCGATCGCGCGAGGGAGTTTGGGACGGGAGATGCACCAGGCGTGGCCCCTGCGGCTGGTGGCCGCGTGGATCAACCGGGCGTTCTTGCCCGCCTGCGCGTGCGCCTTCCTCGTGGGTGCGCTGCAGACCCACGCCCTCCGTGGCGGCGTGGCTGGCGCGGGCATCGCGGTCCTGGCTCAGATCGGGCTGATCCTGTTGCTGCTGGCGAGCTTCTTCACCCTGACCTGGGTGCGCAGCTGGTTCGACTTGCTGCGTCGCCCGAGACGCGACGAGCCTTCCCCGAGCGCACCCCTCGTGCTCCTGCCGCCGTCACCCGAGGTCGTCCCGGGCCTCGCCTTCGAGGGCATCGCGCGCCAGGAGTCGCGCTCCCACTCTCCCCTGGCCCACGACCCATGCATCGCCTACCGGCTGGTCGGGACAGCTCCTCTGGGACCGATCGACGACGGCGCCGCGACCACTTTCTTGCTCGAGACCGAGGACGGCGTCAGCACGCGCATCGAAGCATCCCGCTGCACGCTCGAAATCCCGGTCACGGACACACCCCGAGCCCTGCGGCCCGACCGCGAGCTGACGCGCTTCCTCGAGGACCGCGGCATCTTCCCCGAACGCGGGCCGCTCCATCTCGCCGAAGGCCTATTGCGTGACGGCGACCGCGTGATCGTGGAGGGCGCATTGGCCCCGATGGAAGAGTCCGAAGGCTACCGCGGGCGCCGCGAGACGCGCGTGCTGCGGGAGACGCTCGAGATCCCCTTGCGCATCCGGCGCGTCATGACCGAGAACGAAGCATGAGCGAGGACGAGCGAGCGTCGGGCCATCAGGGCAGAGCGAAGGCGAGCGGCGGCGAATGGACGCCCACCTTCTGTCGCCTGTGCGAGGCCTGCTGCGGACTCGAGGCGCGTGTCGTCGACGGCGAGGTCACGGCCTTGCGACCCGACGCGGCCCACGTGGCGTCCCGCGGCTACGCCTGCGCCAAGGGCCTGCGCGCTCACGAGCTCCACGCCTCGAGCGATCGACTGTTGACGCCGCGCATGCGCATCGCCGGACGACTCGAGGAGGTGAGCTGGGAGCGAGCCCTGAGCGCCCTCGCCCAGAGACTCTTGGCGATCCGCGCCAAGCATGGCGCGCGCAGCATCGCCGCCTACATCGGCAACCCACCCGCGTTCAACCTGCCCCACGGCGTCTTCCTGCACGGACTCATACGCGGCCTGGGTTCGACCAGCGTCTATTCGGCCGGATCCCAGGACTGCAACAACAAGTTCGCGGTCGCGCAGCGCATGTATGGTGCGCCCACGCTGCAGCCGTTGCCCGACGTGGACCGCGCCGGCTGCGTGATCCTCGTCGGCACCAACCCGGCCGTCTCGCATGCGAGCCTGGTCAGCTTGCCGCGTCCCATCGAGCGGCTGCGCGGCGTCGAGGCTCGCGGCGGACAGGTCTTCGTCGTCGACCCTCGGCGTACGGAGACCGCACGCGCGGTGGGCGAACACGTCCCGGTGAGTCCAGGCACGGACGTACTGTGGCTGGCGTCCTTCGTGCGCGAGATCCTGCGTCGACGGCCGCCCTCCGGCAGGATCCGGAAGCACCTGCGCGGCGTCGACGAGCTGCGCGAGGTGGTCGAGGATTTCAGCCCGGAGCGCACGGCGCCCGCCACGGGCATCTCGCCCGAACGACTGAACACTATGCTCGACGCCTACCTGGGCGCGGGCGACCGCGGCCAAGGCGCCTGCCTCTACGCCTCCACGGGGCTCAACCTCGGGGGCCACGGCACGCTCGCCTACTGGCTGCTCTCCGCCGCCAACGCCGTCTCCGGGAACCTGGATCGCGAAGGCGGCGTGGTCGCGCCCAAGGGCTTGGTCGATCTGCCACGCCTGATGCATCGCTCGGGCCTTGGCATGCGGCAGGGGCGCTCGCGCGTCGGCGGCTATCCGCTGGTGATGGACACGCTGCCCGCGGGCGTACTGGCCGACGAGATGCTCACGCCGGGTGAAGGTCAGCTGCGCGCGCTCCTGGTCAGCGCCGGCAATCCGCTGCTCTCCTGCCCCCACGAGGCGCGCCTGCGCGAGGGCCTGTCCCAGCTCTCTCTCCTGGTCTCAGTCGACCTCTTCATCAACGAGACCGCCGAGCTCGCCGACTTCGTGCTGCCCGCGACGAGCTTCTTCGAGCGCGCGGATCTGCCCGTCGCGGCCATGGGCTTCGCGGTCAAGCCGTGGGTTCAGCTGGCGAAGCCGCTTTCGCCAGCACGCGGAGGGGCGCGCGAAGAGGCGTGGATCTACCGCGAGCTCGCGCGCCACGTGGGGTTGCCGCTCTTCGGATCGCGCGCCGCCTCCTTCGCGCTCGATCTGCTGGCGCGCGGGACGGACCTGCCGGGTGTCTCGACCACCTTCGGCGAGGCCCTGATGCACGGCGTGCTCACGGCCGGTGGCGTCACGCCCCCGCGCCTCGGACGCCACCCTCACGGCCTGAGGCTCGACCGCGTGCGCGCGGGAGATCTGCTGGGCAAGCGCATCCTGACGGAGGACGGTCTGGTCGACGTGGCGCCCGCGGACCTCGCCCGCGCCGCGCCTCGCGTGCTCACGCTGGCGCTCACGGAGTACACGACGCGAGACGAAGGACTGCGCCTGGTCGGTCGTCGGCTGAAGCTCTCGCACAACAGCTGGGCCCACTCGGCGCCCGGTCTCGCGCGCGGACGACAGGGCCGCTGCGTGATGACCATGCACCCCGTCGACGCCGAGGCGCGCGGTCTCGTGTCCGGCGACCACGCACGGGTGACGACCTCGAGCGCGAGCATCGAGCTGCCCATCGTCCTCAGCGACGAGGTGATGCGCGGCGTGGTGGTGATCCCGCACGGCTTCGGCCACGAAGAAGCCACGCATCTCACCACCGCGCGCGGCGCGCTCGGGCCCAACGTCAACCGCCTGGCCGCTTCGGGACCAGGGACGCTCGAGGCCTTCGCGGGCATGAGCCGCCTCACGGCCACCGAGGTGCAGGTGGAGCGGCTGCCGCCAGGCTGACGCCCCCTCCGAGGAAAGAATCGAGAGGCTCCGATTTCATGCAACCGAGTTCCGCTCGGTTCGAGAAGGGGGTGCTTTCAGCAAACCACCCCCACCGGAGGCTCCCCATGCGTTTTTTCAACATCACCCTCTCGAACACTCTCTTCTCCTCCACGATCTTCGCGGCTGCACTCTTCAGCGCGCTGTCGCTGCCCGCATGCGGGCAAGACGGACAAGGCCCCGGTAGCGCTGGCAGCGGCTTGAACGGCGACGAAGCCTCGACCGGCGTCTGCGGCGGTCAGGCCGTGGCCTGCTTCATGCTCGACTCCGACAGCTGCGCGGTAGCGGACGGATGCGCCGTCGTGGGCGCCTGCACCGGCTACGCAGCACGCTGCGGCTACTGGCGCGCCGAGGGCGCATGCGAAGCGCAGGACGGATGTGACTGGACCGCGGACGAGAGCGCGGACGGCGGCCACTGCGGCGGCGTGGTCACGCCCTGCGACGGCTTCGCCGACCCCGACAGCTGCGCCGATCAGCTGAACTGTCACTGGGAGCTCTTCTGCGGCGGCCTGGCCACCAGCTGCGAGGAGCGCCCCGGCGACGACTGCGAAGCTCAGCCGGGCTGCCGCGCCGACCACTGAGGCGCAGCTTGCGAATCACGCCTCCGTCCCTCATGGGGCGGAGGCGTCGACGCGTCCGCCACATGACGAGCGGGCCGCCAGTGAGCGGGGCAGGCCTGCGCGGGCGCGGGCGTGGCCTCATCCTGCCTGCTCTTCTTCGTGCTGGAGCGCATGCACCTCGCGCGGCATCTGATCCAGACGCGCGGACGAGGCGCGGACCGCCCGGCGAGCGCTGGAGACAAGCGAGCGGCCCGTCGGCTCGGAGGACGGACTGGCCTTTCGTGACCGGGCCGTCGCGCTTTGCCCGCCCTGCGCGTTCTCCCGTTGTGCCCGCCCCCCGATCACCCTAGGGTGCGCGGCCATGCGGTTCGAGAACGTCTCTATCGCGAGCGTCGCGCACGTCGACGCGACCGAGCGCGTGAGCTCCGCGGAGCTCGAGCGTCGACTCGCACCAACACTGGAACGCCTGCACATCTCGCCCGGCACGCTCGAGGTGCTGACCGGCATTCAGGCGCGCGGCATGTGGCCCCAAGGCGTGGAGCCCTCGGACGCCGCGACCCTCGCCGCCGAGAGGGCGCTGACGCGGGCGGGCATCGATCGGGAGCGCCTGGGTGTGCTCGTCAACACCTCCGTCTGCCGCGACTTCGTCGAGCCCTCCACCGCTTGCTTGGTGCACGGGAACCTCGGGCTGGGCGAGGCCTGCCTGCCCTTCGACGTGGGCAACGCCTGCCTCGGCTTCCTCAACGGCATGGACCTGGTCGGCAACATGATCGAGCGCGGGCAGGTCGACTTCGGCATCGTGGTCGATGGGGAGAACAGCCGGCCCGTGGTGGACGCCACCATCGCGCGCCTGCTGCACCCGGAGACGAATCACGCCGCCTTCCAGTGCGAGTTCGCCACGCTCACGCTGGGCTCGGGCGCAGCCGCCATGGTGCTCGGCCGCGGCGATCTCCTGCCCGGCGGACACCGCTACCTGGGCGGCGTCAGCCTCGCCGCGACCGAACATCGAGGTCTGTGTCGGGGCAACGAGCAGCGCATGGTCACGGACGCACGCGGGCTCCTGGTCGCCGGCCTCGAGCTCGCGCGACGCACCTTCGCACGCGCGCAGATCGAGCTCGGCTGGGAGGCCGACCGCATCGACGAGTGCGTGCTCCATCAGGTCAGCCGCTCGCACACGCTGCAGCTCACGCGTACGCTGGGCATCGCGATGGAGAAGGTGCTCGAGACCTATCCGCTGTTGGGCAACGTCGGCCCGGCGGGCGTGCCCATCGCGCTCTCCATGGCCGCGGAGGCGGGACGCTTGCAGGCCGGCGCGCGCGTCGCCTTGATGGGCATCGGCTCCGGCCTGAACTGCGCCATGGCGGAGGTCGTGTGGTGAGCTTCCACGTCGACACCGAGCTCTATCCCTTCGCGCCCCACTTCTTCGACCTCGACGGCCTCGCCATGCACTACGCCGACGAGGGCGAAGCGGACGCGCCGCCCGTGCTCTTCGTGCACGGCAACCCCACCTGGTCCTTCTACTATCGCAACCTGATCCAGGCGCTGAGCCCGACGCATCGTTGCATCGCGCCGGATCACATCGGCTGCGGCAAGTCGGACAAGCCCGGCGACGACGCCTACGCCTATCGCCTCGAACGGCGCGTGGACGATCTGACGCGGCTGGTGGACTCCCTCGGGCTCGAACAGGTCAGCCTGGTCGCGCACGATTGGGGCGGCATGATCGGCATGACCTGGGCGCATCGGCATCCGGATCGCGTCGCGCGCATCGCGCTGATGAACACAGCAGCGTTCCCCCTGCCCGCGAGCAAGCGCTTGCCCAGCTCCCTCTGGCTCACGCGTACGCCCCTGGGCGCGTTTCTGGTGCGCGGCTTCAACGCCTTCGGCCGCGGCGCCGTTCGCTTCGCCGCACGTCGTCCCCTCGACCCGCGCGTACGCGACGGTCTGTTGGCGCCCTACGACTCGTGGCAAAACCGCATCGCCGTGCTGCGCTTCGTGCAGGACATCCCGCTGTCGGCGAAGGATCCGGGCTACGACCTGCTGCAAGAGGTCGCCGCGGCGCTTCCCCAGTTCGCCGCCACGCCGTTCTTGATCTGCTGGGGCGACAAGGACTTCGTCTTCGATCGCCACTTCCTCGCCGAGTGGGAGCGACGCCTACCGAGCGCCGAGGTCGTGCGCTTCCCCGAGGCAGGTCACTACCTGCTCGAAGACGAGAAGCAGAAGGTGGTCGCGCGCATCGTCGACTTCATCCGGAACGATGCCGAGGAGACGGCGTGACCTCCGGCGCGCGCCCGCGCAACGTCGCCGACTACCTGCCCGCGATGGCCGCCGAGCGCCCCGACGCGGTCGCCATGTACATCCCGAAGAAGTCGCGCAGCGAGGGCGGACGCGACTACGACGAGCTGAGCTATCGGCGCCTGGCCGAGCGCGCCGAGCGCATCGCCGCTGGCCTGCTCGCCTCGGGCTTGAAGAAGGGCGACCACGTCGCCTTGATGGTGCGACCCGGCGAGGACTTTTTCGCGCTGATGTTCGGGCTCTTCGAGGCCGCGCTCGTGCCCGTGCTGGTCGACCCCGGCATCGGCAAGAAGAACCTCGGCGTCTGTCTCACTCGCGCCAAGCCCGTGGCCTTCATCGGCATCCCCGTGGCCCACGCCGCGCGCATCACCCTGGGCTGGGCGCGAGTGAGCCTGCGTCAGAACATCACCGTGGGTCGGCGCTGGTTCTGGGGCGGATACACGCTGGCGGGGATCGAGCGCGCAGGCGCCGAGGCGTTGGCGAAGGGCGTCCCGCTGCCGGAGGTCGCGCCCGAGGATCCCGCGGCCATCCTCTTCACCAGCGGCAGCACGGGTCCAGCCAAGGGCGTCGTCTACACCCACGGCAACTTCACGGCGCAGGTCGAGGCGCTGCGCGACATGTTCGGCATCGAGCCCGGCGAAGTGAACCTGCCGACCTTCCCGCCCTTCGCCCTCTTCGATCCAGCTCTGGGCGTGACCAGCGTGATCCCCTTCATGGATCCCACGCGCCCGGCCGACGTCGATCCGCGCGAGGTGATCGAGCCCGTGCGGCGCTTCAGCGTGACCATGATGTTCGGCTCGCCCGCGCTCCTGAACACGGTCGGGCGCTACGCCGACGCCGAGAACGTGAAGCTGCCCAGCCTGCGCCGTGTGATCGCCGCCGGTGCGCCCCTGCCCGCCTCTACCATCGAGCGCTGGCAGCGCATCCTCAGCGACGACGCGCGCGTCTATCCACCCTACGGGGCGACCGAGAGCCTGCCCGTCGCCTGCCTCTCGAGCGACGAGATCGTGAACGAGACATGGGACCGGACGGACGCCGGCGCGGGCGTATGCGTGGGCCGCAAGGTCGAGAGCATCGAGCTCGAGATCATCGCCATCACGGATGAGCCCATCGCGAACTTCAGCGACGCCACGCTCCTGCCCGAGAGTGAGATCGGAGAGATCGTGGTGCGCGGGCCACAGGTGACGCGCGCCTACTTCGCCGATCCCGAGCACACGGCGCTGGCGAAAATCAGCGACGACGACGGCGGCGTCTGGCATCGCATGGGCGACCTCGGTTGGCGCGACTGCGAGGGCCGCGTCTGGTTCTGCGGACGCAAGTCGCATCGCGTCGTGCTGCCCGACCGCACGCTCTACACCGTGCCGCTGGAGAAGATCTTCGACGCCCACGAGCGAGTCTTCCGCAGCGCGTTGGTCGCGCCACGCATCGCTGGACGCATCGCGCCGACGCTATGCCTCGAGCTCGAGAGGGACGCGCGGGTCACGCTCGCGGAGCTTCTGCCCGAGCTGCGCGTGATGGGTGAGATCCACGCGGACGCGGCGCACATCGAGCACTTCCTCGTGCACCCGGGCTTCCCGGTCGACATCCGACACAACGCCAAGATCGATCGCGAGGCCCTGGCGCGTTGGGCCGAGGGCAAGCTCCGATGAAGACGCTGGTCACGGGCGCGGGAGGGTTCGTCGGCGGGGCCATCACGCGTGCGCTGCTCGACGCGGGCCGCGAGGTGCGCAGCTTCTCCCGCGGCGCCTACCCGGCGCTCGAGGCGTTGGGCGTGGAGACCGTGCGTGGCGACGTCGCCAACGCCAAGGCCGTGAGCGATGCCGTGCGCGGCTGCGATAGCGTCTTCCACGTCGCGGCGCGCGTCGACTTCTGGGGGAGCTACGAAGACTTCTTCCACGCGAACACGCTGGGCACCCAGAACGTGATCGACGCCTCCCGCGAGCACGGCGTCGGTCGCCTCGTCTACACCAGCACGCCCTCGGTCGTGGGCGGCGGCGGCGACGTCTCGGGCGTGGACGAGTCGGCGCCCTACCCCGCGCGCTACCTGGCCCACTACCCGGCGACCAAGGCGCTGGCGGAGCAGGCGGTGCTGGCGGCCAACGACGACACGCTGCGCACCTGCGCGCTCAGACCCCACCTGGTCTGGGGACCGGGCGACACCTCGGCCTTGCCGCGCCTGGTGGCGCGCGCGCGAGCCGGACGCGTGCGTCTGGTGGGCGGTCCTCGCTTCATCGACACCTGCTACATCGACAACTGCGTCGACGCCCAGCTCGCGGCCGAGGCATGCCTCGCGCATCCCGACAGCGCCTGCGCCGGGCGCGCCTACTTCATCACCCAGGACGAGCCCATCACGGGTCCGCAGTTCATGAACGACATGCTCGCCGCCGCGGGTCTGCCGCCCATCACGCGCCGCGTGTCCACGCCCGTCGCCAAGCTGGCCGCGGCCGTGCTCGAGACCGTGTACAGCACGCTGCGCATCGAGCGCGAGCCGCCCCTCACGCGCTTCTTGGTCAGCACGCTGAGCACGGACCACTTCTACGACATCAGCGCCGCACGCCGCGACCTCGGCTACGCGCCGCGCGTCAGCTACGCCGAGGGCATGGAGCGCCTGCGCGCCTGGATCGACGAGGCGCACCCCTTCGGCTGAGACCGCTTCGCGCTCGAGGACACGCCGCGTCGCGCGCGGCGTCGATGGGCACTGTGGGCGTGCCGCGCAGCCAGCTCGCGAGGAAGCATTGGTACTGGTGCTTGGGTCCATCGGTCTGGAAGAGCACCTCGTGTCCGTCCTCGACGCCGTCTTCGACCTGCTGCACGACCACGGCCGTGACGGCGCCACCGTCGGTCGCGACGTTGCCGGAAGCGGGCAGCGCGATCGGCGCGCGTCCGACCAGAGGGAGGAGCGGGCCGAGGGGACGTTGATGCGCCAGGCGCGGATCGTCCGCGGTGTCGTGCTCCGTGCCCGCCAGATCGAGCGGGATGGCCAGACTTGAGGCGTTGGCGATGTTGGGCAAGATGTAGCCGTCGACGATGCCCTGCTCCATCAGCACCTGACGGGGCGCGCCCCCGTCCGGCGGCTCGGCCACGAGGACGACCGCGTCGACGTTGGCCTCGAAGGCGTCGAGGTCGACCAGACCCGCGGGCAGCGGCTGCCCCTCGAGGGCGTCTCGGTAGTGCCGCCATCGGTGCTGTGACGCTCGCACGCGCGCTTCACAGCCCGGTGGAGAGCGCGGCTTCGTCCCCACCCGTGCGCACGAGCACGAGCCAGGCCGTGGCGGCCGCCTCGGGTTCCCGGCAGCGCGCGCTCAGGACCGCCGCCGGCTCGTCCGCCGTCGGTACGCCCCAGGGTGCGCGGACACTCGACGACGTCGGCGTGCAATCTCCGGCGGGTACCCCCGGCGCGATCACGTCGACCGTCACGGGGCTCGCGTGGCGTGCGGTGTGACCTGGGACGCGCGTGAGCGTGAAGCGCGCCGGGCAGGGGAACGCGACCTCACTCCTGTCACAGCGGAAGGCGTCGAGAGTGACGTTCGGCACGGAGAGCCCGGCCTCGTACGTGTCCTCGGGCAGGGGAGGCTGGTGGTCGCCGCAGCCGGCGAGCATCGAGGTCGCCAAGAGCGCCCGCCAAGGCCGCGCGGACCCGGACGTCGTGGTCGTGGTCACGGATGGAGACTACCGAGCCGCCGGCTTCCACACCATGGCGTGCGGGCATGAATGGCGTATCGTCCCGACATCGTGCCTGCCTCCCCTGCTCCTCCGCCCGAGCGCGTCGACGTCGTCGTGATCGGCGCTGGCATGGGTGGGCTGACGGCGGCCACGGTCTTGGCCAAGGCGGGGCTCTGCGTGTGCGTGCTCGAGATGGACGCACGACCGGGCGGTTACCTCGCCGGCTTCCGTCGCAAGGAGTTCATCTTCGACAGCGCCATCCACTGGCTGAACCTCTGCGGTCCGGGCGGGACCGTGCGACGCATCCTCGACTTCGTCGGCCCAGGCGCGCCCGAGACGCCACAGCTTCGCCGTATCCGTCGCTACCGTGGAGACAGCTTCGACTACCTGCTCACGAACCAACCGGACGAGCTGCGTGACGAGCTGATGGCGGATCACCCCGAGCAGGCGGCGGGTGTGCGCGACTTCTTCGCGGCCGCGAGGATGCTCGGCGACGCCTACGCTGACCTGGCGCGACGCATGCGCTCCCCGGAGACGATGTCACTCGTCGAGCGCACGCGCGCCGGCATGGGCATGGCGAAGATCGGCATCGCCTTCGGCCGCTACGCGGGCTCGTCGACCGAGGCGGGCCTGGACAAGCGCTTCAAGACGCCCGTGCTCAAGAAGATCTTCTGCTCCGAGGAGCGCCTGGTCTCGTGTCTGACGCCGGTCGGCTGGGCCTACCACGGCGACTATCAGCAGCCCCCCAAGGGCGGCAGCCGCATGCTCCCGCGCTTCCTGGCCGAGTCCTGCGAGCGCTTCGGAGGTCGCGTCGTTTACCGCGCGCGCGTGGACAAAGTGCTGGTGTCGGCTCGCAAGGTCGCGGGGGTCGAGGCGCTGGTCGGAACTCGACAGCAACGACACACCATTGCCTGCGACTACGTGCTCGCGTCGAGCGACCTCGAGACGCTGTACGAGAAGATGCTGCCCAAGGGCGCGATCGACGAGTCCCTGCTGGGCAAGATTCGTGAGGCCGACGTCTACGAGTCCGCCGTGACGATCTCGATCGGGCTCGACGTCCCGGCCGAGCAGCTCGGCTTCGGCGAGGAGCTGGTGATGCTCACGCGCGACGACGTCTCGCGCGCCGAACACAACTGCACGGATCCCGCGAAGTCGGCCATCAGCATCCTCGCGCCCTCCGCGCGCGACAAGACGTTGGCGCCCGCGGGCAAGGGCACACTGACCTTCCTCACCACCGCCAACATCGCCTATGGCGAGCGCTGGAAGACGGGGCCGAACGACGCGCGCGGTCCCGAGTACGCCGAGTTCAAGCAGGGCTACGCCGACGTGCTGATCGATCGCGTAGCGGCCGCGCTGAGCCCCGAACTCCGAGCTCACATCGATCTCGTCGACGTCGCCACGCCCATCACACACCGTCGCTACACGGGCAACCGAGACGGCTCGATCATGGGCGGGCGACCGACACGCGCGAACATGCGCAACAAGATCGCCCACTACAAGACGCCTGTAGAGAACCTGCTGCTCAGCGGGCACTGGGCCGAGTACGGAGGAGGCGTGCCCGCCGCCGTGCGCGCCGGGAGCAACGCGGCGATGTTGGTGTTGCAGAGCGCTCGGCCCGCCGCTTTCGAGATCTTTCGCGACATCCTCGACTTCAAGCGCGAGCCGGAGGACGTGGATCCTGCGCTGTTTCAGCCGCTGGTCGCGCTCGCGCCTAAGAAGGCGACAGGCGCGTGCCCGGGTAGTGGGCGGCGATGGTCTCCTTCATGCGCGGGAGCAGCCGGATCGCGCCCAGGCCGCAGCAATCGGTGATCCAGCTCGATTCGACGTAGTCGGGATCCCAGAGCGAGCGTGGCCGCGTCCGGGCCCGCGTCCTCGCTCGCGCCAGAGCCGCCGCAACCGCCGAGGGCGAGCGTCAGCGCGAGACACAGTCGCGCGCCCGTCATGGGCCACTGCTGCGAACGCCTCTCGAGGACCAAACGTCTGGTGTCGTGCATGGCGCACGCATGCTAACAAATCGCATGGGCCCAGGCACCGGGGGTGCGACGGGAGGGTCGCCGCCGATGGAATCGGGTTGCGGGCGGCACGCGAAGCTTCACCCTGGCCGCCATGCTTGACCAAGACGCCCCCGAGGCCACGGGCGATTTCCTCGATTCGCTCGATCTGGAGGCGTTCGCAGAGGAGCTCGACGCGCTACGGGACAGGGCGAAGCGCTCCCTCGGGCCCGAGGACGCAGCGCACCTGGCGAAGATGGAGCGCTGGGGACGCACGTGCTCGACCCTGGGCTACGCGACCGCGTGGATCGCGCCGAATCCGCTGTCGGCCGCGCTCTCGAGCACGGGGCGCATCACGCGCTGGGCGATGGTCGGCCATCACGTCACGCACCGCGGCTACGATCGCGTGCCG
>Ga0100385_1003301_pt1 | contig 14506 bp, 10 predicted proteins | sample CryGeymeta201509_FD_81543 | JGI IMG/M metagenome (GOLD analysis project Ga0100385, IMG submission 81543) | Groundwater microbial communities from Crystal Geyser aquifers in Utah, USA - Crystal Geyser metaG 2015-09 | ecosystem: Environmental > Aquatic > Deep subsurface > Groundwater | place: USA... | reverse complement strand
TCAGAAAAAAGCTGACGGATCAATGTCAGGCTACTCTCAAGACAGTCCAGACCTATATTAGAAACAGGCCTCCTGAGAAAAAGACAAGGAAGTTTTCGAAAGAAGAAGTGAATGCTTTCAACAGTATGCTCGACCAGATGTCAAAAAAGGTTTATCGACCCAAATGGAATAAGGAACAATAAAAAATATAGACTGAGCGTCAATAGATTCTCAAAAAGAAAAGAATTTATACTCCAAAAAAAGCAAAATCAAAATATTTTTCAACACTCAAGAGCAAATAGTCATAAGTGGACTACCAGGACATATTTCACCAAAGTGACTTAGGTCCTTTTCAAATGAAGATGAGATACGAAGAAAGAGTACCTTCCAAGATTCGCTTTGAAAGGCGATCTAAGACATAGGATTTAAGAGACAAAAGCCAAAATATTGAAAAAACTCTCTCCACAACTTCCTTCAGCTACTATAGTCACAACTACGACCGAAGTTACAGTGAGGGGATGACTAATTTATCAAAAATGAGGAAGTATGATGACCTCAAGAAAAGAAGCACTCTCATGAAAGGATAAAAAATTAAGACCACATAGGAACTTTCTAGAGATTTATCAGTCAGCCTTGGGAAACTTACAAGTGTTCTGTCATGCAAAAATAGTAAATATAGAGGCGACCCTTAACGTTTGTATGAAAGAACACTCAGAAGAAATAAGCTTTTAGTCTAGAGATTAATGTAGAAGCGGGGAGCTGCTTTTTGGCGTTGATTTTTAATATATATGACAATAACAACAGTAGTGCATATAGATCAATCAAAAAGCCTCAGACCGTACATCAGGTTTCGCTTTCTCATGCCCATCTTAGCAATTTTTGTCGATACCTTGGCTCCTTGGATGGAATCCAAAATTTATTTGAAAGATTGAAGTTTATTTTCTTCTTATTTTCTTTTTGATGAGTTTTTATTTTTGTCTGCAAGAAGGACCTATGAGTTGCAAGGCTTCAGCGAATTTTCTTCAGTATAAACTTTATTATTCAATCTCCTTTGTCGATTCATAATCGCGGGTCTTTTTTATTTGAGGAACCGATCTAAGACATTCTCAGCGACTGGCTTCTTTTATTCCTATTCAGGATTCAACTTTGATTCCTTTTTAACGTATCTTGCTGAAGGTAGCAAGGATGAAACGTCTTTACTGTTGCTGGGCATTTTGATGTTTTTGATGAGAGTGCCAACAGAATGGCATCTTTTCATGGTTGTTGTGTTGGCTCTTTTGGCAAATAGCTTTATGAGCTCATCGAGAGATATTCTTGACTATCTTTTTTTTAGACATTTTTCAATAGCTAATTCAAGGTTGATCGAATATCGTCTTGGAATAGGATCTAATTTGCATAATTTAACCCTTTTGTAGAGTTCATCCATGCTTTTGCTTCTGAATGGAGGTCGGAAGCAACAAAGCTAGTACATGATGCATCCAAATGACCAGATATCGCATTAAGCTCCATAACTCAAGTTATCCCAGATCTAAGGTGCTGCATAGTTAGGAGTTCCGGTCTGGGATTGTGCCAATCCTTGAGTGAGTTCTCTTGCAACATTAAGATCGCCTAGTAGAGATGTTCCGTCCTTGGTGAAGAGTATATTGGCGGGTTTTATGTCCCTATGGATGACACCCATTGAATGCAAACATCGGAGCCCTTACAATATTTCAGCTCCCCACTTCCAGATCTACTCTTATCTGAAGGTTTAGCCTCGATTGAAGCGAGTTCTGATTTTGTCAGCGAGATCTCCTCCATGCGCCAGCTCCATAATCAAGTCCAATTATCCTTTATTTTCATCAAAGATGGCTTCCCGATATTGGATGATGTTCGGGTGGTCGACTGAGGCCAGAATTCTGACCTAGCTGAGGGTATTCCTCTTATCCTTTTCTTTCATATTCATGAGTTTGACCTGAATAAGCAGCTATTTACCTTCTTTAGAGCATACTATCTTCCATCGCTACGTCTTTTGACTCTATAGACTTGTCCATAGGATCCTTCTCCAAGGCGGCAAACTGTCTCAAACTAGTTGTCAGTCATATAACAGATTAAAATTATTTACTACTTATCATATGCCTCTGTATTTATATCTTACACGTCGAACATATAAAGCTACATGAAGAAAATATTCTAAACTACCACTCCTAGATTATCTCTACTTCTTCTCCTGCTTGTCCAAATAATAAGCTCCTCATCTCTTTCATGTTTGACCTTGCGAGGAGAAGAGCGCGACATCATCGATGCTCGATAAATGTTGAATACTGAGTAAAATGTGCTGAATTGCATGAAATTGAGCATTCGCAAGGGAAGGACCAGCCAAACTAGAACCATTATTGACCTTTATGACGAGCAGTACTCCTAAAAGATGGTCAGCTTATTGGAAAAATAGTTGGATAGACTGGAGGCAATCGAATAAGAAATCATACAATTTTAGAGTAATTATGCACCCGTCATGAAATGGAGCCAAAACATCAGCCATTTGTTCATTTCAATGAAGATGTCACATCGATGGGATAGTCCTCCATGTTTGCACACTAAGTCATAAACCACCAGCCTTAATAGTTCTGATTTTGAGTATATCAATGTCTGTGTCGTCAGCAACCAGAAAATCACATTCAAGACGAATATCAACTTCTATCATGAGGCCAGATAAAATCCAGTGGATGTGATTAAAGATGGAGTGGGGACTTATGCTGTCACCATCGAAAAAGTTGAACATCAAGTCTGGCCCTACCTTGATAAAAATTAGGTTGTTTACTCTAACTGGGGATAAATTTCAGAAAGATACAATCCGATTCATAAGCAGTATATTGACATGCTTGACGAGATCACCAGAGATCGGCAGTCTAAACCTTCCACCTTAGAAACAAAAGAAACAAAAAAAGATAAGAAAATAGTTGACAATGTCAATAATAAAGACAATGAGGCAGTGATTGGTGATCAGGCATAGGAACACGAAAATGCTGCATCCAATGACAATACTGAAAGCAATGAAACTAATTCTCAGATAGAAGATAACAATTCAGCACCTCAACAAACCTAAAACACTGAAAATGCTGAATATAGTCGGGAAACTGAGTAACAACAGTCTGAGCTATGACCTATTCTCTCAAATGATATACATAACTCTAATTATGCAAATAATGACAGATCTATCATCTTTGACTGGAAATTCAACTATCTAACTTGAGGAATCCATATAGTAGCTTTTGAGTGAATCTTTTAAGCTCGTATACTACTGATTCCAGCTTCAATTCCGAGTATATAATATTTTGGTGGATTGTGGTATAATAATCAATGAGCCAACGCAGCCGAGAGTATGATCATCTCCTCAAGTACGTCATAGTTGGTGACTCATCAGTAGGAAAAAGTTGCCTTCTGTTGAGGTTTGCTGACGACCAGTTCAATGAAAACTATATGACCACTATCGGAGTCGATTTTAGATTCAAAACAGTCAATTCCAATGGAAAGAATGTCAAATTGCAAATCTGGGACACTGCAGGTCAAGAGAGGTTCAGAACCATCACCAACACTTACTATAAAAGTAAATACTATATTCATTCAGGCGCACATGCTGTTTTCCTCGTCTACGATATCACCAACCAATAAAGCTTCGACAGCATCAATACATTCTGGCTCAACGAGGTTGAGAGCTATGCTGATCCAGGAGCTGTCCTTGTCCTGATAGGTAACTATCATCTCATCTAGGCAACAAGTCTGACCTCAGACAGGAGCAAGTAGTACCTACAGAGAAGGCAAAAGAGCTAGCTGACTAGAAAAAGATGCTTTTCTTTGAAGCATCCGCCAAGACAGCTGACCACGTGAACGATTCATTTATGAACCTGACCTCCAAAATAGTTCAAGATTTGGAGAAGAACCAAGTAAAAAAGAAATCATAAGTGTCCAACCTCAACAACTTGGAGCTAGGTAGAGGCAATACTGGACAAAATCGTGGCAAGGGATGTTGTTGATTGCATACAATGTCACTCAATACTTAATTTCTTTAGAAGCATTAATTATTTTTGGTTTATTGCTATCATGCGGTTTTCTTGATGGGGTCCCAGACTCCTTGTGAGACATCCCAGACAAAGATCTACTTAGCTATAAATACTACGCTTCCAATTAAGAAAATCCAAGGAAGAATGTGTCGGGTATGTCTCTGGATGAGAGGAAGGGACTGTTCGTATTGCAGTCTGGCGGCAGCTTCAGTAGAGTGAGAGGGTACTTCCTTGAGGATTCAGAGATCGATGCATGAGGTGAGCAAAGATGCCGGTAACAGCACCTACTCCAAGGACATAAGGAACAGCTTATCCGTAGCTGCCTGTGTATTTTTTATGCTCCATCACTGAGTCTAGGTTGTGATACTTTTGTTGTAGTGCCTGACAGTCTCAAGGGATGGTCTCTCGATCGACATTCAATATTATTATAACTCACCAAACATCAACCTTTCATTATCTTTGACTGAGTGTTATTTAAGAGCTAGCATCCAGAGTGTTACTGGGATATGATTGAAGATTGCTAATTTGAATAAAGGTGAATGAGATCATATCTTGGACATGAGGTACTTGGAGCACAAATCTTCCAGGTCTTGAATGGTGACCTTTCCATCTCCGTTGCGGTCCAATACTTTGAGATAACTTTCGATATCGGCACGTGATGGCGAAAAAACACGGTTGAAGGACTTGTAAGCGTCTACTATCATGGGAACCACCTCAATGCTGTCAATCACTCCGTTTCTGTCTCTGTCGTATGTGTCCAGAATTCTCCGGGCGACACCTTTGGCTCCTTATTTGTCGGTTAAGCCCGAATTGATGAGGACTGCGTTTCCACTGCCACTGCCGCCTCCCATTCCTCCTCCATATCCTCCGAGATTTCCACCTCCAACGTTGGAAGCGGTGTTTCTGGAATAGCTATATGAGCTCTGTTGCACTGAGTATCCACCTGGGTTCATATCTCAATTTAAATAAATATTATCGAAGAGCAGCCATCATTACTTGCTAATATGCTTATACTATCCCTTCAACTTATTGCTCCTTCATCATCTTATCTACAACGGCCAAATAATAACTTTTGTTGGAGGCAATACAGTAATTCTTGGAATATAAATCGGCTCTCATACTTTTAATTCAAATTATAACGATGATCAAGCAGCAAGTATACCCGAACCACACTCTACCAGCTGAGCTCTATAACTATCAAAATTCATACAGGTTCATGAGCAACAATGAGCCAGAAAAAAGACTTCAAACAGAGTACAGGAAAAAGATAGAACACTACTCCTTTATGCTGACTGACAAAATAGGCAAGGGATACTCCTCAACAGTCTACAAAGGTCTAAACGATCTCACCCGTACATCAATATAAATGCAGAATAAGAAGTAGCTATTAAGGTCATCGACCTCAAATCACTGAGAGACTCCACTTCAAAATTAATGCTACAAACATAAATCGAATGTTTCCAAGATGCCCAACATCTCAACATTCTGCAATTCTATCACTCCTACTATACAACCAATAATTGCTACATCGTCACTGAATATTGTCCAGGAGGTGATTTTTCAAATATGCTCAAGAAAAAAGGTAGAATCGCTTAGTCTGAAGCTCTTTCTCTTTTTAAGCAAATGTTTGAAGGCTACAAGGCCTTTTATCAGGCTGGATATGTTCATAGGGATCTCAAACCTGCTAACATATTAGTGGGAAAAGATGGACAGTTAAAATTAGCGGATTTTGGCTTCAGTAAGAAACGAACTCTTGTTGATCGCTAGAGCTACAACGTTGGAACGCCTATCTATATGCCTAAGGAGAGTCTAGCTGCCAACATTTACAATGAAAAGACAGATACATGGGCTCTCGGCATCACTCTTTATGAAATGATCTATGGAATCGTGCCCTTTAGAGGCAGAACTGAGCAAGAGCTAAGAGCAAACATATAAAGAGGAATGATCAGCTTTCCGGATGATGTACCAGCTTCTCCAGAACTGAAATAATTTATCAAACTTAGTCTCCTCAATGATTCGATGAAGAGAATGGGGATCAAGTAAATGGAAAAACATCCCTGGTTCATGGGAATCACTTTTGCTCAGAAATTAAACAGCCATGAATCTCCTGAAAGAGTATGCCAGTAGACCCTTCTTCGTACCTCTCTGCCTCATGATTTGGTCAATCACAACAGAAGTAGATAATACTTCGAAAACAAATAAAACCGCAGATCAGTTAGCACTATGCAAAAGCTGAAGCTGTGCATGCCCAAAAAAGGCAGTCAGGTGTTCAAATCCCGACAACCATTTGCAGATTGCACTAACGATATCAATAGAAAGTATAGCTAGTCTCTTGAAAATAAATAAAACAGATATGCCAATTGTTCAGTCAACACAACTCGGTAGGAATTAAAAAGTCACAGACAAACCAAAATAAACCAAAAGAGTCAGGGCAGTGCAGTTTAAAAAATTGTTAGCTTGATGAACTATTTCCGACTGTTGTACCGCCTTCTCTAAAAGACAAATAGCATTTTGACCGATGCTACAAATCCAATCTTTAGATCATCTCTTGAACATGCCGAAAAAGCCTTGACTGACAGAGTGTCATAAATATTCAAAAAGCACTTGATCAGTCTATCAGACAAGAGCAACCAGTTCGACCTTAATGCTTTACAATGGATCGAGTTTGCCACCTCTGACAGATGGGCTATGTATGAGTTTGTCATCAAAAGATATCAGAAAAAGTATGGATCGATTATTGATCAAGCTCGTAGATATACTGGAGAGTGGGAGAGTGCTCAGAAGTTGTATCTTTAGCTGGGAAGATATCTTAACAACGGTTCGCTTGATAAAGTCATGCTCAAAGAAAGATACACTTGCCTTGAGGTGTTAGGCATGCTTAACCATTTGTGTACCTTGGATCGGGTGATCTAAAGATAAGGCTGGGACACTTTTGCATTAAAATTCACAAACGAAAACATTTTACAAGAATGTTTTTCAGTCAATATGGACAACTATTTACAACTCTAGACAGACCTGACTCAAGCTTATCTGAGTATGAAGGATGAAAGTCACTGAATTTTAATGATTTTATTTTAATAGTGTGTTTGTTTTACTTGCAGATATTATTAATGATCATAGAGGATAGTTTGGGACGCGATTTAATGGTCGCCTCCTAATCAACCTCTAGGTCTTACTCTCAGCAAAAGGGACCTTATTAATGAAGACAGAGTGAACTCCAATATCAATGTTGCGTACATTTGCTGCTCTCTCATGGAGACTGCTATCTTTTTAAATTAAACTTCTTGTTTTCCTTACTGTTCTGACTGGCTTCAATCTGTAAGGAAAATCATCTTATTCCTTGTTGCCTCGATCTTCTTTTTGACTACGGTTGCTTATTCGAGTTGGACTTTTTTAGAGGAATGGATTGAGGATGATACTTTTGATTTGTGTCCTTCCCAAAGCACCGATTTAAGGTAGTTATATTCTTTTTGGGTGTTTGTAAGCGTGTTTGGATTATTCGCTTGTTTTCGATCCTTTTCTTGTGATGATTTTGTATTTTTTCTTGGAAAGCAACTGCTCATATTATTTCAACTGCCTTTCGAAGCCGAGGTTAGGACAAACTTTCAACCGTTGTTTTCTAACCTAAAAGATTGCCTCTCGGAAGGTCCATCTTTTTTATTTCATAAGGTAGGCAATCACCAAGGTAGCTGACTGATTAAATAAAATAGTACCCTCGATACTCCAGCAGCACAATGCACCAGAACACTTCCTTTCGAAAGAGCATCCTCGATCAGTTCGTGAATTGGATTGAAATGTTTGCCAATATTTTCCGACTTTATATCCAACAATGAGTATACTATGTGCTCTATTTTGTCAGTTTCAGCATAGGAGATATGTTCCATGCCTGCTGCTGCCGTGATGACTGACATTAGGATTGAAAGTACCTGTTTTGATGTGATGATGGTGCAGATAGTCAATATCGACTGCAGCAGACATGTCTCCTATGTGCAGGTGGTTATGATATATTGGGTGCTAGTAGACAGCATCTGAGGGGTGGTACTATTCGTCCTAAAAGTAGTTATTTATCATTTTTATCTTTGAAAAATTATATTGTCCGATATGATCCTTCTAGATCAACTCAAAAGATAACAAAATAGACTAAAGATCATTTACAGCTAATGAACTCAAAGAATCTGAAGATGAGAGTATAAATTGAACACAAAGTAAAACTAAGCCATAATTGTATAGCAAAATATGATATGGCATATTGAAGAGGGTCAATTGAGAGTACCTTAGTGTGATGATTATGGTTAGAGTTTAGATAAAAGATAATTCTGTTATAAGGCCTATTTGCGTGGAAATTATAATGCAATAACATGAAAGACTCGGAATTCGGCGATCTGAAGACGGATTCGAAGAACTTTGTCTAAAAGATTCGCGTACATTTCGAGGATATGATCTATAAAGGCCGCAAATTTGATGAAGAATTCCTCCCTTGGATGCGCCTTCATGAGGTCAAAAAGCAGATCATCAAGAACCGCTTCAGTCACCAGAACAAGCACATCAGCGAGCATGATATTCGCCTCTTCTTCAAAAACATCGAACTAAAACAAGAAAAGAAAAACCCCTTTGACCTCTATAAGATTGAAGCAGGTAGCACCATCATCATTACTAAAAATTCAAACCACACCAATCCTGATAACGGAGTCGTTAACCCTTATCAGATCTTCTAAACTATACCCTAAAAAATATCGTACCTCATTCTTAGTGTACAATCTGGCCTCAATTCTGGAAGGAGTCCCAAACTAGCATCATAAGGTACATCTGGTACTTACTTCCTCTAAAATGGTAATAAAAAAGTAGCAGTATACAAACCATACGATTAATAGCCTTACACTCCGAATAATCCTCGTGGATACCCAGGAGAAATCGGCTCTCAGGGAATCAGAAAAGGTATTTTGTCAGGATAATGTGCCACCAGATAAGTAGCTGCCTATCTACTTGACGCACCCAAGCATTTTCATGGAGTACCCGCCACTACTTATGCCGAGTTTTATCATCCATGTTTCAATTTCAAAGAGTTGTGTTAGACTCCAATTGTCTCAGAGAAGGAAACGAACTTGAATAAAGCACGTACAAAACATGGCTCTTTACAAGAATTTGTTGAGTATAATGATGTTGTAGGAAATTTGGGCTCTCATCAATTCGAGGTCAGTTAGGTTCATAAGATTGCTATCCTGGATCTAAGAATCTTGAATTGCGATCGAAATGAAGCCAACATACTGGTAGTCAAGAAGCTAACCTCAGGGCCGAAAGGAATTCAGAAGTCAACTAGTCTCATTCCAATTGATCATGGCTTGTCTTTTCCAGACAACTTCTAAATCTATGATTACCAAATTGTCTGGATGGGATACAAGCAAGCCAAAGTACCTCTCTCTTAAGTTGAACTTTCCTATATAAATGCTATAGACCCTGTCAAGGATTGCCAAACTCTCAGATAAAAACTTGGCTTCAGAGAAATATGTCTGAGAAATTTCAGGGTGGCTTAAATTTTCTTAAAGAAATTGGCAAGAGCTGGCTTTACGCTCTATGAGATAGGCTAATTTGCATATCGAATGGAATAATCTGATTATGATTCAGACGAAGAAGAGGAAGAATAAAAAACAGAAAATGAAAAAAAACCGACAATTTCTGAACTTGAAAGATTGGTGATGGAGGCTGAGTTCATTTATACAACTGTAAAGAACAATGGCATCAAATCGACAGCTGAGTTTCAGATAAACGCAATCAAAAATAAGAAAAATGAATAAAATGGTTTCGAAAGGAAGGAATTTCAGGAACTTGGAAGACTCGGATTGACCAGCAAAAAATCTATCAAATTTAAGTAGAATTCGATTGAAAGACAAAGAGTTAACTCTGAAAACAAACGACCAAGGAACATTAGTCTTCCTAATTTAAAAAAAAAGCCCAACAACCGCAACAGAAGAATGAAAATTCCTCACAAAAAGAGCAAAGAGAACGGCATTTGCCTCAAAGACAAAGGCTAAAAATGGGACGAGCTGTTTTTCCATTATTTTCAAGAGCTTCTTGATCGATTCGTCCAAAAAAAATTGTAGCAAAAGAACACATCGCCAGCCTATATGGGAAGAAATCGTCTTATGAGCTAAGATATCTATTGATAATCACTTATCATCACTAATTCTTCAAATATTGCAGTATCATATCAAAACTGACTTCGTCAGCATCTCCATACACTTTTAGGCATATCGATGTTACACTGAGATAGCTCTGTGAGGGAAGCAATATCAATTCTGGGAGTTATCATCTTTTTGGCAGCTTTAACAATGCTCCTATCAATGCCACCATCTCCAAGATCTATTGTTAGCTTTTTCATGAGAACTTTCTAAATAACTGACTCTTTTCGATTCTTTGAAGTTACCCTTGTTGGCATTTCAGTGTCCTTGCTTTTCTTGAAACTGATTTACTTTCTAAGCTATTCCTGTTTTTCCTGACCTTTCGCATTGAAGCTTCCTTTGGGACGATTGAATACATTGTAATTTTCTTTATCTTGCTCCATAGCATCCTCAACAATATGGCACTACTTCCTAAATGGGTTGGCTGAGGTATACTTCTAACTTTTCATTTTTTATAATATTTAACGATCAAAAGACTGCGTTTATTTGTAATCAAATATACTTTTTTGAGAAGTAGCATAAAAGATGGGAATAAAATATGTTAGGAGGTGATCTCTGTTTATATTTAGATAATTAGGGAAGATGGAATTTTTATACTATGCGGTCACAAACAATGAGACTATGCCTGTTAAGGGAAAAATATCAAAATGGAGACATCTAGAGTCCATGATCACTAAACTCATCTTGCTAGGACTCGTCTTTTTTATCATTCTTCAAAATGGTAACATCAAAAGATCAATGAATGAAAAATTATCACACGAACTCATTGAAGACATCATCAGTGATAAAATAGCTCAGCTTAACAAATAATTCGAATAAGTCAAACAAACTATTATAATGGCAGACGCGAAGAGGTCCCTATAAGCTCAATAAGTGAAGGTACGTCAGAATTTATACAGTTGTTGATTAGAGTATTAGCTAAAGAGTTGGGGTTGCCGATTCCTGGTTCAGTTGAGTAGAACAAGATTGAAGAAAAGAAAATTCCGACTATCAGCATGTCTTTCAAGGAAGAAGATGAATAAAATTCAGAAGACATTTCATATAACGAAGAATCAGACTTCAGTGCAGAAGAAGAGCATAATGATGCTTTCAATGAGGAAAGAGCAGAGGAGCAGACTGAATAATAAAGTGAATAGAATTAAGAGGAGGAAGTTATTTTTGAAGTTAAAAGAAAGGAAGTTGTTTCAATTGAAATTCGTTCTGATAACAAAAAATAGGAATTTGATCTTTAAAATTCAACAAAAGACCATAAAAAGAATAATGATGGTCGAAAAGAGGACAAAGAGGTGAGGAATTTTATCTTTGGGGAATATGAAGATTAAATCAAAAATTTGCTGGTCTTAAGCAGTCATATTCTAATTATTTTCTTAGCATTGGTCTGCATATTTGTTCTTTTTTCATTTGTCAATAATCCGAAAGCCAACAAAGTGTCAGATTAGGCCTTAGAATAAGTGCTGAAAATTGGCTCCAAGGAAAACAAAGATAGCTTGAAAATGTCAAAACGTGAGTACCTGAAGTTACAGTGATATTTCCGAATACATTATTTTTGAAAGCACTTTATTCACCTCTGTTGATTCATTTCCCTATTGTTTTTTTTATTCTAGAATACTCAAGAAAATTCAAGGAACTATAAATAGTGAGCTCTTTATATTATACCTTATAACAACAAAATGATTGACTGGCAAGGACTTCTTAAATTCACAATGAAGTACCAAGATGGTACCACCAACTCTCAATTCAAATAAATGTCAGAATAGGATAAAAAATGGCTTGAATAAGCTATGCAGCACTATTCAAATTCATAGGTCAAGCGCATCCAAAAAATATTGGAGCAGATTCAAACCTACAAAGAAATGAAAGAAGATTAGCTGCAGGATTTATTGGAAGAGCTTCAAGAACTATTGGATTCTTTAGATAAGGGATCAACATTGTACAACTTGCAAGGTCATATTCCTTTGCTCAAGATTATTTTCTACTCTGCTTATGAATGCTGCAGAATTGTGGCTTTGCAAATCTATAGTTCTGCCAATCAAAATGATGCTCGAGTTCAGAATGAATCTATAAATGTTGGAGCTTTGGAAATGATGGTTCTGTTGAAAAAATAGGAAAGCATGAAAATCAAATAAAGCTTGTTGAGTGGAGTATCTGCAACCCTCAGAGGTGAAAATTTATAAGCCAAAAGAATATTCATCAGACTCAATGGTCTTCAACTTCTCGAGGATCTTCTGCAAAATGCTTCCGAAAGGTTAAAATACAAAATATTTGTCCTTTTGAGAGATTTGCTCCTCTACGATGACAAACTACATTACACTTACAGCGATCTTTCGAGCTTCAGCAACACATCAGCACTCAAAGTCGATAACAATAAATAGTATGACTTGAAATACGACCCGAATCAATAACTTAAAGAAAAGAATTAACTGCCTGAAAATAAATAATTCAAAGGAGCAGTCAAACGCTTCTTGGAGGAACGAAAGCCAATGCTTACATATTACTTGGCTTGGCTCAAAGATAGAGTCAAAGAATAAAGTGAATTAAATTGATTTTTTGTTCCTTATACTAACTATTCACTTATCATAAATGCATCTAAATCAATCTGATGACTCATCCTCCATCTCGCTGTTGCTTTCCTCTTCCTCCATGTCATTGCGAAGGTTCATTCTCATGTTGGCCACAGCGGCACTTTCCTTCTTTTAACCTGTCTAGTCTCCCATTCTGCCAGATAAGGAAAACAAAAGGGCTGAAGTAATGGGCGACAAGCTCTCGTCATTGAAGGAAACCAATGTAAGCACTTTTTCATACTTTTTGAATAATGATAAAGCAGGCTATCCTAATTGAGCTATATTGTTGATGATGAAGCAAGCAAGTTGGGCCTGTTTTTCGGAATTTCCAAATCCATGGGTGATAGTAGCAAAGAGTCTGTCAACAAATCTGAAAGAGCTTAAGCAAATCTCTTTCACTTTGTCTGATTTATCACTGAGATAGGCAAAAATCTCCATTATCGACTCTCGAATCTCAGGGGAAGAGTATACCAGAAGTCTGGCAAAATATTAAATTTTGTTGACAACCACTTACTCACATGCTTCTTCCTTTTGTTCAACAAGAGCTCTCAAGAGGTCAATTCCAGTTTCAATATCTTAGTAGGTCTCTCTCTATAAAAACTGCTAGATAGCCATGAAAAGCTCTTTACAGTCCAAGCCTACTCTTGTCAAACTGCTGAAGATATCTGTCATATTTCTTGCCAGCTCTCGATCTGTATTTTCTTCAAATACCTTAAACAGCACCTCAACAAGATCAGATTCCAAGACAGCTTGCATATTTTTATGATTCACAAGTAAATTTCTCAAAGCCATTGTCAGAGTTCTCAAACACTCCATGGTCATAATATCTTTGGGAGGATAGTTTTTGCTGATGTATGAATGAATGGCTTCAAGAACGTAAGGATACTGATTGAATAGGAATGGAGCTTCAGTGTTTACGCTGAAGAGAAGGAGTGTATTGATAGAGAAGATGACTTCTTCTTTGATATTGCTATGGAATCCCATTATGAGATGTTTGACCTCAGCCATGACAGGATAGAGCTTTGTTCGTTTGAGATAGTGAATATTTGCACTGTGGTCTGCTTTTTCATAGTATTTCTTGAGTTCGGCTGATAGGGATGAATGCATAGGTTCTCCTTAAGCTCTCACTCCAAATCTTGAAGCAAAACCTGAAAGATTTCCATAGGTTTCACCTTTCATCATTGGTTTACGCTGTCTTCCTGCTACTAATTCAGGCAAGTCTGCTGAGTCGTCCTTCCCGAAGAAGAATCTTTGCTCATAGCCCAACAAATATTTTTGATAATGATTTTTGAGCGTGAAGCTAGCTGAGGTGCAAGTCGAAGGCAATCCAAATTCATCGACAATTTCTTTCCAGAGTTTGTTATGAGAGACGGATTGGCCTCCTCCTTTTTTGCAGACAGTGTTGTAGAGTTTATAGAGATTGAGCTCCTGTCCTCCGATTTGTGGTATTTTGATGTTTGTGATGCCCTTTGAAGCCCAGTACTCTTGCAGATGCTTCTTAAATTTGTTTTATGATTCTAATTCAGATAAACTCATCCCAATTATGTTGAAAATGATAATACCGCTCATAAAGGCCAAGTTATATACTTCAAATCGATTCAAGAAAGTGCGCTCTTTCAGCTCAGATATCAATCATCAACAGACTGGCACATTTTCAATATTTTCATACAATTTCATATCTTACCCACAGGGGTTGGGGTTGGGGTTGGGGTTGGGGTTGGGGTTGGGGTTGGGGTTGGGGTTGGGGTTGGGG
>Ga0100385_1003295_pt1 | contig 14513 bp, 26 predicted proteins | sample CryGeymeta201509_FD_81543 | JGI IMG/M metagenome (GOLD analysis project Ga0100385, IMG submission 81543) | Groundwater microbial communities from Crystal Geyser aquifers in Utah, USA - Crystal Geyser metaG 2015-09 | ecosystem: Environmental > Aquatic > Deep subsurface > Groundwater | place: USA... | reverse complement strand
AATAGCTTTGATTAACTCAGACGATGTTAACAAGATGAACACTGGCTTTTTGGTGCTAGGTGCTACTTGTGAGGGTTGTGCCTAGAAGATCAAGAAAAACCTGTCGAATCCTATCATGAATGTTCTTATTCCCAAGGGTCTCAATCATGAGGCTCCTGAAGTCAGAGGAGCAGCCATCAACGCTCTTTGCTATTTCTCAGAACATCTCATTCCTGACATTTTTGAGCACCATGCTGTGGTGATTCCTTCCCTCATGAAGTACATCGGAGATCTGTCACCAAAGGTCGTCACTAAGGCCCTTATTGCTATTGACGTCTTTTTCGATGGGATGGATCAGGAGGACATTCTCCTTTACCTTGATGTCGTCATTCCCAGGCTCAATGAGGTTATCGGCTCCGAGAAGGCTTCTCCCTTGATGAAAGCAGCCTCCATATCAGCCATGGGAAGTGCAGTTCAAGTTGCTGAGCAAAAATTCTAGCCTTATCTTTCTCAGGTGCTTCCAGCTTGCCAATACCTGCTTCAGCTTCCTCCTTCTCCTGAAGCCAACACTCTCCGTTCATAAAATTTGAGCGTCATGGGTAAGCTAGCCAACGTTTTCTGTAAAAGTGATTACCAGAATAGCTAAGCTTTCTACCAGAATTACATCATGAACACCATGGAGACTGTCTATGGATTTTTGATGACTGAACAGGACCCTGAGGTCAGAGAGTCAGCATTTGCCTTCTTCTACCTCATCGCCAATGCTATTGGGGATAAATTTGAGGTGGTCTTCGATAAGTTAGTTCCCATCGTCATCAAAGCATGTCAGCCAAAGGAGGCTCCCCAGAAAGGAAAGGACTTCAGTCTAGACTCTGACTCTTAAAATTAGGACAATGGTGTCAGAATTGTCACCGAAAAAGCCACAGAACATGACGAAAAAGCAGCAGCCATTCATGCAATGGGCGAGTTCGCAAAAGCTTGCTCAGTGAAGTTCACTCCCTACTTCGAATAGGCCTACAGACTGCTTGACGAGCACTATCAGCACTTCTATGACAACATCCGTATTCAGGTTTGTCACTGCTACACCAATTTGACTGTCGGCCTGGTTCGATCCCAGAATAACGGACAGCTACCTCAGATCAAGAAGGGTCTTCCTTGCGTCAACAGGTACCCAGGAAATCTTGAAGAAATATTCCGGACAAAAGTTATCCAGAGATTGGTGTTCATCATCAACGAAGATTAAGAGAAAAAGGTGAGAGGTTCAGCTGTGGAAAGCATCGACGATCTCATCAAAGAGCTCGGACCTGCTTTTATTGACAGGAACCTGCCTGCTTTGACTTAAGCCATCATGAAATTGTTGGAAGCTGACGTTGAGGAAATAGACAGCGAAGACGAAGCCGAAAACGAGGACCCTGAGGACGAATAAACAGAAGTCTATACATTCGAGGCCGTCTGTGACTTGATTCCAACCTTAGCATAAAACTTACTCTCAGGCTTTTAGCCTAACCTCAACGAATTACGTATCTATTCATTAATCCAGACCCATACATGCTTCGATATCTGGAGGAAAGAGAAGAGCTAAACGACAATGTCCAAATGACAGGAACTCTTTCACAATGCTTCAAGTTCTGCCCAGGGTATGCTGCCAACCATGCCAAAGAGCTCTTCCAGGCTTTGTCAGCTCTTGTTAAGCTATGGGATTCATAGATAAACAGAAACGTGGCCTACTGCTACGCAGAAATGTTTGAAAAGGCTACCCATGCGATGGGTCCCTACCTTCAGGATGCCCTGGTCAACATCAAACAAATATTCGAACACTCCAGCTCAGACAAAGCTTGCAAGGAAAACGCAGTGGGTGCCATATGCAGGATAATATACACAATCAATCCTCCCATGCCTCACCAGGTCTTTGTCGACAACCTTGTGAAGATGATGCCTTTCAGTGGTGATGAGGAAGAGGAATCGACGGCCTGGAAGTGCTTGATCTTTTTGTTCAGGACAAACTCAGCTCTGGTGACCCCCTATAGAGATCAACTGATGAAGCTGATGGAGAACGATTTCAAGAATATAAAGAAGTACGGTTTGACTGAAGAATTGCAGACAGCTCTCAGAGAACTGTCGGCCCAGTTGTATGCATGATCACTATTCTTATTATAATTTATTTATAAAAAGACTGTTATGATTCAGGAGGCCGATCTGCTCAAGCAGGAAAACACATCACTCAAAGATTAGTTGAGAGCCTTGCGGCAGAAACATGAGTTGACCGTGATGGAGTTAGCCGATGTCAAGGAAAGCTAAGAAAAACTCAAGAAGATTAACGATGCACTTGTCAAGGCCATTGAGGATAACAAGGTTGATCTTGAGCCTCTAAAGAATATTAACTTGGTGCTAGATGGAGAGTTCACTACACAGAAGGTGGCCGAGCTGGAGAGATAACTTGACAAGTATCGTCAGGGTGTCAACGCATCTGTCGACCGGAGAGTGCGATAAATTATTCAAGGGTATAACGAACTTGAGGCTCAGGACAGATAGAAAAGCAGGAGCATAGGGGACAGCAACAATGTCAGCATCAACTACCATGTAGTAAACCAAAAGGCCGCCAAATAATCATGTCCCACCTGCTCGTACCTAAAGTAATTGCTGGCTGAGAAGGAAAGGATATTGGAGGAGGTGAATGTTGAGCTAGATGAGCAAAGAGCAGACACTGGTATTCTGGCAACCAAACTAGCAAAGGTGGAAGCATTAGTGGATACTCTCAAACAGGAGAATAAATTGTTGGAGGACTAACTGGCAAGAATGGAGTATGAGCTAAGCCAATGGGAGGAGCAAGAGAAGACCTATGTTGATGACAGGAGCCAAAAGGGACAGTCTAGATGGAGTTCAAAAACAGACAACCGGGAAAAGGAAAATATGATGCGAGAGATTCATAGCATAGCCAACGGCTTCAGCAGTCGGAAAATCCATGAAGATAGCAGAAAAGTATCTAGAGTGGTGGCTAAAGATGCAAACGCTTTGTTTTCAATTAAAAACGGGATCAACAGACCCAGCCAGCTTTACTTCTGATGCCTAAGGTTATATCTACATTCATGACAGCAATAGCATTGAGTAATCAGTTGCCAAGCGTGTTGATCAGATGTCTGTGATTGATCTTGATGCCCCTCCTTTCCCTCACGATCAGCTCAGTGCCCATTGTGTAATAGTTGCCAGTCTAGTAGTCCTCGTTTGAATCGAAGTTGGGGTGGTTGCATCTCTTGATCCACATGTGGAAGCGAGTATAGTATCTCCAGCTGCGTCGCATCAGATCTTTTGCTGCCAGGTATTGTTCTGTTTCCCCTTTGTGCATGTAAAACATGAAGAAGAGCAGCTCCTTGGGCATCTTCGGGATAACAGAGAGATCGATCATCTTGTAAGTCGGACAGATAGAGGATCGATAAGAGTTTTCCTTAGTCTGTTTAGGAGGGAGGTAGTCGTTGATTTTGGGAATGTGAGCATAAGAGGCGAAGAAAAGTTCGTAGTTGATCTATTGAGGTTCCTCTGCGAAGTATATGATCTTTTCGTAGACCTCCTTTAAGTCGTCCTGAAAGACAGAGTCGTCTTGAGAGATGTGGATGTCGCTGAGGTACTTGACCAACGACTTCATGTGGTCTTGACTGAATTTTCGAGATGGGGAGACCAGCCAGTCAGCCAACGTGCTCAACTTGCTGATATGGAACTTGAAAAACTACATGTTTGTCTGTCTCTTCTTGTTGTTCTTGTTGTCCTTTTTCTCAGTGAGGGCCAAAAGCTTCTTCTCAATTGTCTTCAGACAGCTCAATATTCTGCATATAAACATTTTTACTTATCACGGTATTCAGTCTTTTCTTCTGATTTGAGCAGCACCTGCACAGGCTTGAGCTTGTCCACAGTCTGCCTGATCTTGTTCTCTTGTAACTGAATATCAACTGTCTTACCAAAAGTTGCTTGCGTTGGTCTTCGGTTATTCCATCGCGATTGTTCAAAATGCTGTTTCTGATCTTCTTTAACTCTTTGGAGAAGTGTTCGTAATCGTTGTTTCGATGACCTTTTCGTTGGTCCTGGGCCAGACTCTCCTCCATACGGTTGAGAGACTCCTCTATGCCATTGAACATTGCTTCAAATAATTAATATCATAATCCACTTCATATGTTTGACTTTCAATAAAGAGAATTCAATTGATGTATATCGAATGGTATCAGTCGACCTCCTTGAATGCCAGGTAAAAGGGGGTCATCGCAAAGGCCATGGCTCTCATAGCAGCCAGTGAACTTAGTTTTCGCTTTGTGATGACATGAGCCCATAGAGGAAGAGCCCAGTCGCTGTAGCTGGACAGACAGTTGTGTCTGGTGAACTCGGTAAATACGTTGACTTAGAAGTTATCGTCTCCCTCACCAACAAGCTCATAAATAATAGTTGCATTTTCCTCCTCTTCCTGATCCTTGTTGATTAGGAAGTAGTTGACTATTGGCTTGGGACTGGCTCGATCGATGGACATATACAGGACCACCTTGTCAGCAACCTCTCCTTCCTCTTCCAGCTCAATTGCAAAGGAAGCAAGCACTGTCATATGCTTGGATTTTATGAATTATTCCTTGATAGCCAGTGCAGAATGGGTCAGTTGCTGGCTGTACTCAGGGTCTGAAGAGTTGACAGTCACATTGTGTATCTTGATTTTGTCGTGATTTGAAAACTTTTAGAATAGATTATTATAGAATTAATCGATTTGCTATCCTTCCTTGATGGCGTCGTAGAGTGGAAGGATGATGTTGGAGCTGTAGAAGAAACGCTAAATGGTGTACTGATTGATGACTATCTCTTTAGGACTGCTGGTCTCATAGTGGTAGGCAAAGAGGAGCAGCAAGCAAGGAAGCTACCTGTCAAAAGTTTCAAGAACCATCCTGCTTTCCTCAGAAATCACCGATTATTCTAAAGTTGGTTCGCTTTCAAGCTAAAAAACGTGCAGAAGACCCTCAACCAAGCTCTGGAATTTTTAATTTATTTCTTCATCTTCGGGAAGAGGTTGGCTAAAGATGACTCTGAAGTAAGTGTGGGCGGGTATCATCTCTATTATTTTTATGTTGAATTCGTTGGTAAAGGAGAATGGGTAAATGTACCTAGTGGCAGGGAACATCTCCTCGCCAGGTAGCACCTAATCGTAGGCGCGCGTCATTTCCTCCTTGATAGTGTCGATGCTCATGTGTAAATCGTCCTCAGGAGTGTCGGGATTGGACAGTTAGCCTCCCAGCTCAAGCACAGCTTTTGATATTGAGCTGCTGAAAATAAACATCTTCCTGTTTTGGATGAACTCCTCAAATACTTCCAGGTACTTGTCAGCCTTGTTGCAACTCTAAGCATTTACTTTATTTTTGCGGGCATAGGAGGTACCCTTCATGTAGTCGTTGAGGCACTTGATGTCCTGAGGGCCAATGAGCCCCTTAGCAGCTATCTATTGTTCGCCTTATTTGCCTGGAGATTCAAAGTCGTCTCCATAGTCGTCAATCTCGGCTTATGAACCTTTTCCTGGTGATATTTTGCCAGCTTTTTCCATTTATTCCAAATCATCATCAAGAATGTCGTCGAAATCTCCATAATCTATGCCACTGGATTTTTTGGTCTCGGGTTTTCCTTGTTGTTTGGCCTTTGCCTTCTCCTCCTCTTACCTCTTTTTGCGTTGGAGCTATGCCTGTCTCTACTTTTATTATTTTTCTTTTCTTTCCTTATCCTTCCTCTCCTGCTCCAAACGAATCTTTTCCTCGGCTTACCTTTTCTCTCTTTCCTGTCTTTCCTTTTCAGCATTCTTCCTCTTCTCCTCTTCCTATTTCTGCTGTCTTTCTCTCTCTGCTCTTTCTCTTTATTCCCTATCTTTTCTATCTTTTTAAAGGCGCTATTTCTCAAGCCTTTCTTTTTATTTTCTGTCCCGTTATTATTTCTATCGTTGCTGTTTTTATCTTTCAGCTTTCTAGAGTTCCTGACGTTATCGTTCCTCTTTTTCTTTCCTTTACTTCTCAAGTCTAGCCTTTTACTCTCGTTCTCTTGCGATTCTGTCCTCTTCAGCTTTTCGCTCTCTTTACTTTTGCTCTTTTAGCTCTCTGTCCCTTTTTTCTTTTTCCATCCTTTGCCTTTCCTCCTCTCTTGTTTTCTGCTCGTCCAGCCTCTTTTGCTCAGCTTATCTGTCTCGCTTTTCCTTTTATCTTCTTTCTTTTTCTTATTGTTCTCTTTTCTCTCTGTCTTTTCTTTACTGGTCTCGTCTTTTCTACTCAAGCTCACGTTGTTCCCTGTCTTTCTTTTCCTTCTAAATTCTACGGGCCTCATCTTATTTTTTTCTTTCGTCAGCTTATCTTTGATCTCTTTCTTTCCTTTATTTTTCTTTCTGGAGTCGTTCCTCCTATCTCCTCCGCTGCTCTTGCTATTTTTGCTACTTTTAACGTCTGATCCTCTATTCTTCTGTTTTTCTTTCATTTTATCTTCTGATGCGATCTTGCTCCTACCTTTATTTTCTCTCTTTCAGCTCGGCCTCTTTTCGCTTTTTATCCTATTCTTCTCTCTGAAGAATATGCCTTCTTTATTCTTACTTTTGTTTGCTTTATTGCTACTTTTATCTTCGCCTTCTATCATCTTCCTCAGCCTTCTTCCGAGCCAACTACTCCCTCTTGCTTCTGTCCTCAGCTTCCTTTGTTTTTCTTTCTTACTCCCTTCTTCTGGCTTACTAATCTCTAATGCGCCTTTGTTCTTCATCTTTTCTTGATTTTTATTATCTCCGTTTCTCAAGCTCAGCCCTTCTGATTTGCTATTGTCTGTCTTGCTCCTACCTCCTTTGCCTGTCTTTCTATTAGCGCTAAATCCGGGCTATTCTGATTCTTTCCTCTTCCTTTTGCTTTTTTTCTTAAATTCTGGCTTTTTATTCCTCTCTTCTCTGACGGTCTTACTCAGCCTTGAGTTCCATCTGTCTCCTCCTGTCGGCATCTCTTCTTTCCCTATCTTCTCTCTTTCGATCGTCATGGACAACTCCAGTTTATTGTCGTGTCACTACTCCATAGAGAGCTGACTATAGGAGCTAGAACTGTTGAGAAATTGCCTCAGGGAGACTAACTGAGTTAGCTTTTGCCTCATAAACTGAGATTAGATCAGATATTTTGATGTCAACTCTTGCTCCGAAATCCCTCATGTATTATTTGCGGTTGGCAATGACTCTTTCCTCAAGAGCAAGGACTTTTTAGAGAAAGGTCGAAACATCTTGAAGGTATTTTTCGAGGTTTGTGAGGTAGAAGACATTTTCAAGCTTGTGGATTTCCATTTTATATTTTTCACTGAAGCTACCTCTCATGATATCCAGAAAGTAAGTTGTGTTCTTAATCTGAGCGAACTATCTCTTGAGCTGCTCGACCTCAGAGATCATGTCCTTGACATCGGCTTATCCATCTCCTTCTTCCAGGCTTCTCAGCTCACGAGTCAAGGAAGACGACAACTATCTGATAACCCTTCCTCTTTCTTTTGAAATCAAAGACTCAAGGAATAAGTTGAGGTTGGGTCCCACTCTACTTTCGCCTTCCCTCAAGGCCTATCTCAATTTGGACTCGAGCAGCTATCTGCGGTTGATGAAAGGTCTGCATCTCTTCATGACAGTTTACTAAATTTGCAGAGCGAAGTTAGGATCCAGATTGATCAGGGTTTACAGATCAGAGGGAGTCTAATTTCTGCTGACTGACCACAAGACATCATTTTAGCCGATTTTGTACTTTCCAGCTAAGGCTACGGGGTCTCCTTTGAGAAAATGGTAGATCTCAAAAAGTACATAGAGTCTCATCGTTACTTCCTATTCGCATTATCTGGTCAATGATCCTCCTGCAAAGTACTTGTCTTTCAACAGGTCGCCCATCGACTCCAGTCGACTTCTGAACTACTTCCTCAAGACTTGAGGATCGGTTGAAGGGAGTCTGCTTTTGATTTAAGCTGAGTCCATTTTATGAGCATTCAGGGAGAGAGTCTGAAAGTATTTTTAAATTTTATCATTAGCCTTGAGGATGAGTGCATGGATGAGGTGGGCATGCTGGGGCCTTTTGAGGATAATGTTGGTGAAGTGAGTGAGGAAGGCGTTGAATGATGCCTACATATTGCGGACAAGCTAAACTTTCCGAGGGAGCTACTCCCTGAGAAAGAGCTCAACTGATGGGTTTGGAGCCACAGCTTCTTCTGAGAGAAGCTGTTGGTACTGGGGAAAGATGACTCGGAAAGCGTCGTTGGAAACTTGAGAGGCCATGTTCTTAATTTAAATATAAGGTCATATATAATAGCTGTTATACTTGAGAATAGGATAGCAACGTCTAATTATCAAGAATGACACTCGAATTTGAACTCGCAGTGCTTCACCTATGTGCCTTCCTTGTTGGTGGCAGTTGCGTAGATATGAGTGTGTCCGAATAGGAGAGTGACCTTCACTGTTTTCTCTTCTGAAGACTGGCATATCTTCCCAATGTCAATAGCTAGCTCACCCAGAGCCCGGACGTGCCCTTCATCGATGAACTCGACATCTGACAGTTCAGTCTCATAGAAAATGATCCTCATGATTGTTTGTCTGGTCCTGACAGGGCAGTATATCTTTGTGTGAACCTCGTCAATGCTGACAGAGTCCCCCTTGCGAACAAAGGCATCAAAGACGTCCTAGCAAAACTACTCTCCTTCAATGACGACCTTCTTGCTAACAGGATGGATCTATTCATCAAATACGGTCAGAGTGTTTATGCCATAGGTCTTTTTGGCAATTCTGGAGGTGATTGAGCGTGGGTTAAGGCCGTAGAGACAGGCTCCTCGAACCACAGAAATTTGAGGTCTACGAGGGACTAGAACCTGAACCTTCGAGTTTGAAAATTTATTGAGAATTTATGACTTGAGGAAGGGAGATTATGAGAATCCTCCAACCATGAAGATAAAATCGACTTGCTCCTTTTTGGCCTCAACTTGATTGACCAACTGCTAAACTTTGCTCTTGATGTTCTCGAAAAGAGGCTGGAAAAAGGAGCTCATGAGAGGGCTTGGCAGTTAGATATTGGATGCCCCCTTTACCTTCACCTGAAGCTCAGGAAAATCTTTATGTTTAGTATTGTGAGCTTCAACTAAAGATTTGAGAATTTTGGAATTGAGATGTTCTCCTAGATAGCTGAGTTTGACGATGGACCTCTCATCTTTTTGCCCTTTGAATTTTCTGAATAATATTCTCAGTACCTCTTGAGAGTCTCAAAATCTCTCAAAATATCGAGTCTTGCCAGCGCATTTTCTTTGTATATCTCAGCCAGCTTCTCCCCAAGCAGTTCACACAAAAACTCTTGGAAATATATGTCAACATATTTGCTCCCCCATTAGCATCCTCCAGAACTAGGAAGAAGCTCATGGCAAAGGAATTTTTCTTCAACCTCACATTGAAGTTTATGAACAGTGATGTCAACAGTACCTCCTCCGCAGTCCAGGACCATCACCACCTTGGCCTTTCCTAGTTGATTCCTGACTGCCGATTCCGAATCTTATCGGCATTGGATTGAGGCTCCTTAAGGTTCAAGGCAAAGGAGAAGATTTGTGCTGTTGACAGAATCAGTAAGCTCAGCTTGGAAGGCAGCTTTTCTCATGAATAGTTTATGTTATTCACTCCATAGAGCTGGCACAGTTAGGACCCATCTGATCCTGGCAGTTGCCACTTTTCCCACCTGCTCTCTTAGTTTGGCCAAGGCCTGCTGACTGATGAAGCGAAGAGTGTGCTCGATTACTGACAAAAGAGGCATTTCGCGGCCGTCAAGGGATTTAGCAGCGGTATGCATATGAAGAAGATGCATTTTGTACTGAGTCAGATCAAGGGTACATTCTGGAAGAGGTAAGCAGATCCTCCATCTTCGACAATCTAGGCATATTTTTGAATTGCGTTGACTCCGAAGTCCAAAAAAATCTGATCCTCATCGAATAGTATGGCAGTAGGGGTCTTCTGATCGTCACTGCCGTCACAGGGATTGAAAACCTCGATTCTGATTTTTCCTTCCTGATCGGGAAGTTTGGGAGCGATGGCGAAGCTGAGTGAGCTACTGTGTACCCTGATGCGCCTGTACCGAAGTCGATGGCGATTACGTGAGTGAAGGAGTCGTCTTCTTTGAGTAAAGCCATTTGAATTATAACGATAACACCCTCCGTTAATTTTTCGAATCATGTACTCAGGTCAAATGGGCCCTAGCAATCGCACCTCTGAAAACCGCTCTCTCAGGAGCAACCTCACAAAAGACTATCATGATTAACAGGAGTCCTACCAGCTCAAGAGTGGGGACTCGGCTGAACTGAAGGACCTAAAGGGAAAAGTCAAGATGTTGGTAGGGAAATTGGCTGCCGGTAAGAAGGAAAGGGACCAGTTGCAAAAAGCAAACGATAATTTACAAAAGTAGGTCCTGGAGATGCAGAATAATCTGAGACATATGGTAGTCGGCTTCTCAAACACATCCTCCTCTTTCCCGATGGCCAACGAACTCACAGCCAAAATCGCAGAATTCTATAAATGCGACTGCTTGGATATGTTTTTCGACTTACTGGCACCTTAAGAGCTCACTATTAAGGGAGTCATCTTCTTCTACATGCAGCTATTTGCGAGTGCTTCTCAGATGGTCGACCAGCACTTTTAGCCGGGACTGTCTAAGGTAAAGGAGATTGGCTGTCTGGCTACTTTGGATGGACCGGTAATGAACGTTCTAAGAAAAGCTTTCCAAACAAAGCACACTTCTATTCTTGCTGAGATAGCCCAGCAAGCACAGATCGATAGGAAAGTTGAGGAGTTGATAGACAAGCTAGGACTGGCGGCTGATAACAAGGGATAGGTTATTTAAAGTGTTGGTGGTTTCTTCAGAAAGCTGTTGTAGATCGTGCTGGAATGCAGAATATGCGACCCTCCTTTGAACATTGAGGCCGAGAAGATGGGCAGAAGGGTATAGTTCAGCAATCTGACCCACGACCCCTTCGACGGCTTCATCAAAGGCAAAGACGAGTGTTATGTGATACTTCCAGAGGTGGCTCGGTAAGGAGAGGTGCTGGTGAAGGGACTGGTTCTCCCCAAAAACTACGACCCCACCTGCTGACAATGCCAATGATATGTTTGCCTATCAAAGTATATAAAGATAGCTATAATTCTGCCTATAATCAATGCTTCCCGCGAATTAAACAGCGTTCCTCATCCCGGACAACGTCAGAGTCAGCAGAATTATAGCCACCACCCTCAGGCAACAGATCTAGTACTACATGTCCAAAGTTAACCTCCTTACCGACCGCTTTCTTCGGAATGTCATCTTTGCAAGTGCTGGAGGATGGGTATAAATCACCATTTTCCTGCAATTCAACAAAGTCACCCACATTTTTGAACACATGCTGAGCTAGTACAGATTAACTGGTCCTCAGAAAGTGATGATCATCAAGTTGGCCTGTCTGTAGTCCCAGCAGTTGTATATAGGTGATGGGATACTGAGAAGGAGGGAAAAATGTAATGAGATGCTTCGATTCGATGATGTATTCTATATAGAAGGACCTTAGAGTCAGATCCACCTGCTGAAAGAGTTAGGCGAGGTCGGAATGAAGTAAGAACTAACAGTCAGGAGCTGCCCTTCAAACGATTGGCATATACTGCATCTATCCAACTTAGAAAGTAACGATATGGCTTCTCTTTGTCCCTTGCTGAAGGAGAGGGCTTTTCTGAACAAGTGGAGGATAGTTGACGGCATATAATTTATTGAACTAGAGAAGGAGTACAATACTTTGGCGGGAATAAGGCCTTTCGACAAGCCTATTGAATACAGTGAGGACAATTATAAATTTCCACAAGGACAGGTCATTCCATTCGAAGATATCAATAGCTTCAAGGTCAAGGGTCACAAGAAAAATATGAGAGTAAAGTCTAGATTGGAAAAGAGCCGTCTTCCCAAGAAGTACTTGCATGAAAGGGAAAAGGGAAAGCCATTGCAGGAGCACTTCAAATTCTAAGTGTAATTTAATCAATCAAACCGAAAGAGGGCAGTAAGGACAACTGAAGAAGAGAAGTAGTATCGCAAGAAGAAGATGATTCAGAGAATCTAGAGGAAACAGGGCCATAAAAGGAACGGAAAACCTGCGCCAGCAAATGAGGAGAAAGGGGATATGGAGGTGGAGGCAGACCTCAGGAAGATGAGCATGGAGGAGGGTTGATGTACATGATATATCATTAGTATTTCATTACTGTATCATAGTACTGTTATTACTGTATCATAGTGGTGGTCATTTGTGAGACCCATTATTAAAGGAGGGGTGGGATGGCAGGGGTAAGTAAGGATGAGGTGGTCAGAACAAGATGATGATAAATATTCAGCTCACTTTGATCGATGAAAACAAACTAAAACTGACATCTTTTTATCATATATCATCAACAAATGGGCTTCATCCTCTTGGTCGCAAGGGTCCTCATCATCACCGCACTCGCCTCCTCTGCCTACCACCACCTCAACTTCCCCAACAACAGCGTCAACGAGTTCCAAAACAACTACAGACTCCTCGACTCTCTCTCCAACCAATACCTCACCTTCGACATCCCCTTCGACAATGTACCTCCTCGCACATGCAGACCAACTGGGCAGTCGGTGTCATGATTTTAGGCCTCTTCGAGGCCCTTGTCACTCTCCTCATCATCTTCGGCGATAATCTCGGTGGCTTCCTCTACGTGGTCTCAATTGCCTTGGAGATTTTCTTCCTGGTGTGGCCCCGTTTTGTCAAGAAAACTTTGCTCGTTCGGGATTTCGAGTGGTTCTCTGAGGTACCTTATGTGTAATGTAGCTGTCACACTATGTGGCACTGCTGGGCATCGGTCTGATTTTGGTGGAGGGCGTCTCTTCAAGGAAGGCCTGCTGAATGATGTTAAATCATAAATGAAGTTCATAGCTTATAATAAATAGATGTTGAAATGATGACAAACACTGGACTAGAGTTTATGATCATGATTATTCACCCTTGGCTGTCTGACCCCACTACCTTCCTCCCTCACTGCCCCCTTTCCTTCCCCAGCCTTTTTGGCACATTTGAACTCTAATTATTTTGCACCCTTCTCGCTTAAGTTGAAGGCCCTTCATATTCCATTTGATCTATTATATTTCCAAAGATGGAAGAACCACAGCCCTCCAACAACCAGCGATTCCAGAAGGTAGAAGTCAAACTAGGCATGCTCGCACAGTCCAAGCTTCAGAACCTCTCATAAAGCAGTCTCAAACAAGTGCAGGATAGGCTCAATGTTGTCGAGAAAAAATTGGCAGATGAAATTTCAAGCCATGAGGCATCCAGTACATCCTTTGACATGCAGACCGCGATTATCGACTCAAGCTCAGGACCTACCAGGAGCAATGCTGGGAAAATGACCAAAAGTTCAAGACGGCCCTCAAGGATAGATATGCTCAGATTGAGGATCTAAAGCAGCAAATCACAAACTACATGCAGAGAGAGTCATAGGTAGGATGTGCTCTATTCAGGAAAGGTACCAAAAAGAACTTTGGGGGCAGACCAACAGTCATCAAAAAATAGAAAAAATAGAAAAAGAGGTCGCTCGCATGAAGATTGATAGAAAAGAAGACATCGAAAGTGTTCATCAAAGCATCAGCAGACAAGTTGCATGCCACGAAGCATCAGTCCAGCCAGCAGCCCACCGTCTTAACTCCATCGTCAATGATAAGTGTGAAGCAATCAAGGCTTAAAGCAGCAGGTTCAGGGGTGAGCTGGAGGCCTAAACTGAGAACAGGGAAAAGGGTGACCAGAAGGTGATGGATTTTTTGAAGGGAACCGTCAGCGAGATAAAGGGAGCTTTGGCTGGAGAGAGGGAGGACAGATAGTAAAAGAAGGAGAGATTGAGAGGCATGCTTCAGGATGCTGCTCGCAGCTTGGCTGGGAAGGACAGGCAGTGATGTACTATTCAATACTATCTTGCACATCTATTTATCCTGACTTTATCTATCCTGACAGATATGACTCTAAGTGACAGAAATCACATCTTTCTATCTTTCAGCCGAGAGGGGCCTCAGCTTCCTGTTGAAGCGTGTGATGAAAAGTCACCATTCTTTTGAGCTCTCCCACTAAGTTCAAGGTCGCTACCTTTTTGACAGTTTTTTCTTCCGCTAATTCCTGAGCCAGTTCAGTCATTTTTTCCAGTCTTTCCTTTCGATGCTCATCTTTCTGGCTGCGTTCAAACTCTTAGAACTGGCTGAAGCATCCGAAAGCGATGAGTTCTGATCGTTCATTGTGGACAATTTGTTGTTGCTCCTGGTGCTGAAGGTGGGTGTATTAGTAGTTTTTGAAGATCTAGAAGAACCGGATGTGGGAGAATTCATTGTAGATGGGGGCGATGCTTTTCCGACCTTCCTTTCGGATGGCCTCACATTTTGAAAAGAAGTCAGACATTCACTATAACTATTCTACAATACTGCTCTATTGATATCTTGCATGCAAAGGACGGGGTTGGGGTTGGGGTTGGGGTTGGGGTTGGGGTTGGGGTT
>Ga0100385_1003293_pt1 | contig 14516 bp, 17 predicted proteins | sample CryGeymeta201509_FD_81543 | JGI IMG/M metagenome (GOLD analysis project Ga0100385, IMG submission 81543) | Groundwater microbial communities from Crystal Geyser aquifers in Utah, USA - Crystal Geyser metaG 2015-09 | ecosystem: Environmental > Aquatic > Deep subsurface > Groundwater | place: USA... | reverse complement strand
GGCTAGAAATCTCTTTAGTGGAGCAATAGAAACCAAGGGGTATATTTCTGGGAATATGGTAGAAGATATTTTGCTTGATAAAAGACATCTACAGTATCTGTACAAGGATGACGAAAAAGCTTTTTTTATGGACCCGACCTCCTTTGATCAGTTTGAGATTCCCTTGAAGGTGCTAGGTGATGATGTCAGCTACTTGGTGGAGGGAGAAAAAGCTTGGGTTCTCTTTTGGGATGAAAAAATTTTGGGCGTGGAAGTTCCTTCTTCGGTGATTATGAAGATTATCGAAAGTGAGCCGGGAGCTAGAGGAAACACTGTAAGTAATGTGCTCAAGCCCGCCAAGACCGCATCCGGCTTGACTGTCATGGTACCCCTTTTTATTAATCCAGGAGACTCTATAAAGATAAATACCGAAACGGGGCAGTATACCGGAAGGGCAAATTGAGAAGCGGGAGTGATTAGTTATTGGTGCGAGGTTGTTAGTGCGGGGAAGGTAGTTATTTTAGGAAGAGGATGAGGAGAAGGACAAGTATTTGGGGGATAAGACCCCGTATCTTGTTTGGAGTTGAACGATGACACCAGGTATGGAAAGAGGCAAACTTTCCGATCAAAAAGCCGCGATGGTTTAGAAAAAGATAAGGGAACTCTATAAAGTCTGGTAGTAAACCAACAAACCAACCAAGCCAAGGCCGCCAGTCAAAGGGGTGTCCCATTTGAAAAAACAAGTAAACAACAAGAATTGAGACAGGAAAATCGAAGAATAGTTCTTGAAAAAAAGCGGCCTGTTTACGTTTCTTTTGACTGGAAAGTCCTTGACCGACATCCCAGTGAGGAACCCGATCTTCTAGGAAGTGTGAGACTAGTACTAGAGGTATGCTAATAATCGGATTGGGAATTTTGGAAGCTATTAGAGCACCAGTTGGTCCATGAGCGATCGAAAGCATGTGTTTTTTAGTATACTCTATTTATCATGAATGATGCCATCTACAGAATAGGGGATATTATTGTCTACCGGTTTGGTCTACTAGCCATACTCTCATTCCTGTGGGGGTCATTTGTCTTTTACAAAAAAGCGGTTGAGTCTCATCTTGAAGAATTTTATGTTTTGGACGGAGTGGTCTTGTCTGCTTTTTGGGCGTTTATTGTAGGTAGATTGGTTTACGTAATTTTGAACATCAACACCTTTTGGAACCATCTGCCAAGAATATTTCTCTTTTCCAATTTCCCCGGAATTGAGAGGTGGGGGGTAATAATTGGAATTTATCTAGGGTTTTTTTGGGTAGCAAGACGGTTCAAGGGAAAGATTTATGATTGGTTTGATTTTGTATCTCTAGGTATCATGTCTGGAACAGCAGTTTTTTATACTGGTTTATTATATTTTGTTCGTTCGTGGCAGTATGGGTTATTGGGGGTAATATATCTACTGATTTTTATTGTTGGTTGGGACGCCGAGTCGAAGTATAGAACATACAGTTGGTATAAAAGCAATAAGACTTCGGCGAGATCAGGACTAATAACCGGATTTTCAATTTCTATTGGAGGGTTGCTTTATCTAGGAGAAAGATGGATGCTGGGCCAGTTTAACCTCCCGAATGGTGTATGGGGGACAGTTTTGTTTGTCGGAGGTATTGTTTTAGTGTATATTAGGTCTGGCAGGACAGTGGCAGAAGATATAAAAATAGTTTTAAAACATGGAAGAAAATAAAAAAATTAAATTCCCGATCTCTGTATTGCGTCCGTTGATCTCTTATCTCAAAGGTGAGAAGAAAAGGTTGATCGAGACCAAAAAGGAGTTAAAGAGAGTAGACCCATTTATAGTTGGAAATAGAGATGATGATAACTCAGTAGATTCCGATGTAGCAGAAAATGTTGAGCATGATAGGACTTTTGCGATGAGATCACAAGTTAGTCGATCTATAATCGCAATCAGAAAGACTTTGACGAGAATCAAATTGGGCAAGTATGGTATTTGTGCCAATTGTGGCAAGATGATTGACACAGATAGGCTGGCGGTAAATCCGACAGCGGAGTATTGTGTGAGCTGTGAGACGAAGAAAGAGAAGAAGCTGGGGTGAAAGGGGAGAGGTGTGCACAGTTATCAGTTCTCGGTTCTCAGTTTCTGACAGGTGTGGTTATTGTGGATATATTGTTGCAGATACACTTTCGAGGTTCGGGGTGGGGAGTGATGAATAGGGGAGTGTCTTTGGGGATGTTTCCAAGACTAGGACAAGAGCTGGCAGTAATTGTATATTTTATATTTATCATTTTATATTTGAATCACGCTAAGTCAAGAAAATTTTCTTTTGGGTTGACATTGTTGGCTTTAGGCGGCCTGGGGAATCTGGTGTCAAGATTGTTTTGGGGAGGGGTGTGGGACTACATTTATTTGCCGATACTACCTTTTTGGTTTAATCTTTCCGATGTAATGATTGCTGGAGGGATACTTGCCTATGGGTGGGGTGAGATGCGCTATACTTGAGGGTATGGAAATCCCAATATTGTATGAGGACGAGGACAGTTTGGTGATTAATAAACCAGTGGGTTTGGTGGTAAACAGGGCAGATTCTATTACTGGCCAGACTGTTCAAGAATGGGTAGAGAATCGTGATTGGTTTAAGGCTATTAGTCCTAGGTTTGAAGATAAGCTTTTTCAAGATAGGAGTGGGGTGTGCCATCGACTGGATAAGGAAACTAGTGGTTGTTTGTTAATTGCCAAAAAACCTGAATCTTTGAAGTATTACCTGGATCTTTTTAAAGAGAGAAAGCTGATCAAGACTTACGTAGCCCTGGTTCATGGTAGGGTCGAACCAGAGAGGGGAGAGACGATTTTGCCACTTAAGCGGAGTTTGTACGATCGGGAGAAGTGGCAAGTCCACTATGAAGGTAAAAGAGCGGTAACAGCTTGGAAAGTAATCAAGCGGTTTACCTCTCCCGGTCACGAACACTGGAGAGACGCATTGACCTTGCTTGGCTTGGATTTGAAAACGGGAAGAACTCACCAAATAAGAGTTCATCTGTCTTTTCTCGGCTGGCCGGTCTTTGCTGATGATAAATACTTGAATAGAAAATTTGCAAGGGAAGATAGAAAATATTTATCGCATCATTTTCTTCATGCGTCAAGTATTGAATTTGTGACGTTTAATGGCGGGAAGGTTTTAGTGGAAGCGGAACTTCCCGCAGATTGCCAAAAGTTTCTTGATGTTTTGGAGATGGGGAAATTGGGGTGTTAGAATGATTTATGGATGTTTTTTTGGTTAACTTGATGTTAGTTTTTACCGCGGCAGTCTTTCTAGGCATTATTTTCCGATACATTGGAATGCCTTCTATTGTGGGTCAAGTTTTAGCCGGTATCGCGTTTGGAGTTTTCGGTCTGGTAAATAACCAGAGTCTTGAAAGTATCAAATTTCTGGGATCGCTAGGTGTGACCCTGCTTTTGTTTTTGGTGGGTTTGGAAATGAATTTAAAGGAATTAAAAAATATAGGTTGGACTGTGGTAAAAATATTTCTGATTCAAACTATTGTTTTATGGACGATATTTTTTGGAATCGCCAACCTGTTTTTGAGATTTAGCGTCATTTCCTCTCTTTGGTTATCGATGGCTTTAACTTTTAGTAGCACGATCGTAGTGGTAAAAATACTTTCAGAGAAAAAAGACCTTGGCAGTTTTGCAGGAAAAATCAGTTTAGGAATTTTGCTACTTCAGGACGTGACAGCGATTATTGTTTTGGTCTTAATGCCTAGTTTTGGTAGAGGATTTGAACCCTCGGCGCTTTTGGGTTTGGCCATAAAGATAGCGATTTTGTTTCTAACCATTAATGTGCTAGGGCATATTGTTATTTCTAAAATCGAAAAATATTTGATTAAATCATCCGAGGATTTAGTGTTACTTAGTCTGATTTGGTTTTTTCTAGCGGTTTACTTTTCAACGAATGTGATGGGTTTGACTCCTGAAATAGGCGGAATATTGGCGGGAATCTCTCTTTCTACGAGCTGGGGACATTTTCAGATAGTAAGTAAGATAAAAACATTGAGAGATATTTTTCTAACATTATTTTTTGTGTTATTAGGTTTGGAGATTGGAGTCGTTAAGATCGACTGGTTGTTGGTTTCTGGGCTAGTCACTCTGACCTTGATCATTAAATTTATCGCATCTGAGTTAAGTTGTTTTTTGAGTGGACTATCTGGGAAGGTGGCTTTTTCGGTGAGCACAAATATGACGCAACTATCTGAGTTCAGTTTGATTGTTTTGTCCTTTGGATTGATTTCTGGTTTTTGGAAAAGTGATTTGGTGACGGCTGTAACAGTAGCTGGGTTAACCTCGATGGTGGTTTCGACGATAATAATTAACCAATCATCACATCTCTACAAATTCATGTCTGAACAATTACCTATGATTTTTAAATTTGGTGGAGTTAATTCTGGAGTCGTGACCATGAAAGGTCATGTGGTTTTATTGGGTGGTGATCGAACTGGCCGGAGCATCATGTCTTCTCTGAAAAAAAATGGGGAAAAAGTATTGGTAGTTGATTTTAATCCTGATGTAATTTCCAGACTTAAGAATAGGGGAGAGGAGGCGATTTTCGCCGATGCCTCAGATCCCGATGTATTAGAGACTGCGAATATGGTCGATGCGAAAATGATTATTTCGACCGTTAAGGATCTTGATGATTCTTTGGCTCTCCTTACTTTATTAAAACAAAAGAGGATTAAGGTTCCGACAATTGTTGACGCCGAAACGGCCGCACAAGCGGCTTTGCTATATGAAGCCGGTGCGTCATATGTCATATTTCCTCATTTCGTGAGTGGTCTTCATCTAGGCCTTCTGGTGAAGAAGTTCGGGAATGATGCCAATACCTTATTAAAATATCGGAGCAGACAAGGTGAGATATTAAAGGAAATTTATGAAGGAGAGTTCTAATCTTAAACGATTTCGAATAATGGGGATAGTTTTTTTGGTTCTTTTGGGTGGATTGATTGTTTACAGAGTGATTAAGGAGGGGGTAGTTTCCAGCCAGTTGGGGATAAATCTGGCTGTTGTAGGAGAAAATGGTTGCTCCCTATTGGTTTTACGTCCTGATGAAGATATTGTCGGTTGGGTCAATTTACCGGAAAAATTGAAGTTGAAAATCTACAATTCCTCGGCACAATACCCAATCGGTTCACTATGGGTTTATGGTGTGTCCGAAAAACGTCCTTATGAGATCTTGGAAAAATCGCTGGGTCTATCTGTGGGCGTTGCGATTTCAAGGACTATTAAAATTAATGGTGATCCTTCAGTCGAAGGGGTTTTGGGTAGTCTTCACAAAATAAATCTGAAGACCGATTTAAGTCTAAGAGATAGGTTTTTGATAAGACGGTACCTGGTCGAGGCCGTGTCCTCAAAGAAGATACTGGAGATGGATATTCCTAAAAAGGCGATGGATAAAATCACCGAACCGGATGGTAAGGACTTTTTGATTTTCAACAATGTAATGGTTTTGTGGACGAAAAACAAGTTTCTTTTGGAATCGATTTTGATGGAAAATGTAGATGCTTCAATAAACAATCTGTCCGGCATAGTGGGTTTAGGTGTTGCGGTTTCAAGGCAGTTGGAGTCAGCCGGACTCCGTGTGGTTGAGGTAAAGACTGATCCCAATCAGGGAATAGCCGGAACGGGGTGTATTTTTGTATCTAGAGGCAATTACCCGGTAACTGAGAGCTTTCTAATTCAACAAATGAAATGTGAACGACGTGTGGAAGTCGATAAGGGAATGATTAATAAGGGTGGCGTAGGTATCTGGCTGAAGTAGTTTCTCAACTAAGCCTCGTCACCCAGGAGGGGGTCGTAGATCTCTAGTGGCGGTGTCTCGCTTGACTCCCCGGCAGATAGTGATGGAAGGTGTTCCATGTCGTCTAAGGGGAAGGAGGGAATTCCTCGTAATCTTTTAGAAGATTTTGCCTCCAAAATAAACACCTGAGGGTTTTTGGCATTGACGGACTTCATGATGGTCTTGTATTTGTAGCCGGCATTGATAAGCTTAACGAGACGATGAGAAAGATTGTCGGGCAAATAGCCAATAAAGTCTTTTCCACGCGTCACTTTGACTTTATGTTTCGAGAGTGAAAGTTCGACGGGTTCGCCAATGTTTAGAGCAGAAAATATTTTTGGTTCACCTTGGTTAACTAAAGGAACGACTTTCGATTTACCAGGTTCTTCAATAAAACTTACGATTTGGAAATATGGATTGGCCAAGCCTTGCTTTTTATTGGCTTTTAATCTAGCTAAATTATTTTTGGCGATTTGATTATGAGGATCTACCAAAAGAACCTTTTCAAAACTAGCCATGGATTTTTTGTTTTTACCCCCCATGGAATAGGCAATACCTAAGCGATTCAGGGTGGGTAGATCAGCGGGATTCAGCTCAAGTATCTTTTCATTAAGAGAGATGGCCTCGTGCCATTTTTTGGCTATGGCGGCTTTAATCGACTCTTGTTGTATATCGTTTATGTTGTCATTGTTCATGCTGAGAAATGATATAGATGATTTAACTGCATGTCAAGTTGTTGTTTTGGGCCTTGGCTCCTGATAGAATTCAAACTATGTCAGGTCACTCCAAGTGGTCAACCATAAAACATCAAAAGGCAATAGAGGATAACAAGCGAAGTTCCGTATTTACTAAAATAGCTAAAAAGATCCATATAGCGGTAAAAAAGGGAGGCTCTGGAGATATTGAAACTAACTCTTATCTTAGGGCCTGTGTGGATGAAGCGCGGTCGGTAAACATGCCAATGGAAAATATCAAGCGAGCAGTTGATAAAGCCTCTGCGGTAGGTGGAGGAGTCGCCGCCGAAGAAATTACGTATGAAGCCTATGGACTATTTAGCGTGGGGATCTTAATCACTGCCGTCACCGACAATAGGAACCGCACTTTTGGAGAAGTGAAAAATATATTGGACAAACATGGGGCCAAGTTAGGAGGGCCAGGATCGGTTTCTTATATGAAATCTATACAGCCTTTGCCGAGAATTAGTATCCAAGGGGAAGATCTGAAACAAATAACGGACCTAGTAGCTCTTCTCACCGATTTGGACGATGTGGTGGAAGTGTGGACAAATCTGGCTTAATATGTCAAAAAGAACACGATTTATCTTAGTAAGCGGAATGGTTGCTATTTGCTTGTGGCTCACCACTACAGCACCGGTGGATTATCGATTTGGTTTATATTTAGCAGTCTCTTCCTTATCATATATTCTTTCGGTATGGGTTTTATTTGATGATTTGAAGGGTATTGAATGGCTTACGCTAATGGTGTTACCGGTCATGTTTACCTTGGGTAGTGGTTTATTTGCCAATTTTTTGCCTACAGCTATTCCCAGTATGTTTGGGAGAGTTTTTCAGCTTGAAACATCAATGCTATTGGCGGGATTGTTTAGAATCTTATATTTTATTTTTTATGCTTTGGCAATGTATGGAATTTTGTTAATAGAGAACATCTTTTCGGTCGCATCGATTAGAACAATCCAGCTTTTTAGGGCCGCGAGGTCGGTGAATTTCATCATTACATTGGTGGCTTCGCTATTCTTTTATACAGTGGCTTTGAGTTTAAAACTACCTTTTTGGTGGATCGCAGTTATTGTTTTTGTGGTCTCGATCATTTTATGCTTTCCCAGTTTCTGGAGCGTTGATCTGAAAGGAGATATTTTACATGATGCCGGGAGATATTCACTGGTTGTTAGTTGGGTGACTGTTGCGGCAGGTATAGCGTTGTCCTTTTGGCCTGTCAAGCCATTCATGGGTGGTTTGATGCTGACTTCGATCTTATATTCCTTGTTGGGTATTCTGGAACAACGACTTTCCAGTAGAGTATACCTAGAAAGTCTCTTGGAATATGGATTGACGGTAATAGTAATATTTGTAATTGGATTTATGACGACCTCGTGGGTGGGCTGAGGAAAGTAACACAGTGTCATCGTGACACAAGAAAATTATGACCGCTTCAAGGAAGGGGAGAGAGTATAACTATAGGACCTATAATAAACCTATAATGTTGTAGGATCTATAGAAGTTTTCACGATAACCCATAGTTTTCACGAAATTTAGCATAAGATGTGGATAACTGCTGGGTGATAGGGATTGATATAGTCAATAGACGAGTGGTCGGTAATGGGAGAAAGGGGTTCGAAACGATGGGTGTGACGAGAATTATTTTTTCATATTTCTGACCCGATTTTTCTTGAAGGGTTAGTGTAGAGGGGTAATCAAATTGATATGCAGTTCTAGACAGTTCCCTATTTATATGAATGATGAAGTTGGAGAAGAATGATTCCTAATACGTCGCACAATAATACTTTTGCGACGTATCTCAACAAAGCAGGCACAAGAGATGTATCTATTATGTTCTGCGGTTATTTGTAGATAATCCCGAAACCTGTGTCACGTCTGTTCTCTGGCTCCTCTATGTGGCTAATTCTTTTGTTTTTGAGCCTGATAGCCTCAAATCGTGCCTAATCGTAGATAAACCCGAATCTTTCTGCACATTTCTAATGTTTTAGCTTTGGGAGGATATATCAAGATATTTATCCAATGATTAATTAGCCATAAAAAGTTCCAGAAGCCGTTATAGAGGCATTCTACGGGCCTGATTTTGGAGGCTAGTTTCTCGTCATTGCGATCAGATAACCCGATATCTTTCCTATCAATTATTTTGAGAAATTTCCGTAATTTTCTTATTTGCTATGAAATGTTTATTAATTAATTGATATATAAACCTTGACAGAATTTTTGGGTATTTAGATTATGGGATATATATCCGTTTAGACATTTTTTTCTTTCCCTCTCCCCTATCTGCACACACACTCTTTTTTTCACGATGTGAAATGATGTTTATTATTTTGGATCGATGACAGTGATATTGGTGACTTGATATCTAAGGTGGATATACGAATTGTCTAGAACTCGACATTCTTTAAGAACGAGGGGTTTGATTCTTTTTAAATCTTCTTCGGTGTGTATAGACTCGCCGCCAATTAATGATTGTGTCTCTTTACCACCAATGAGGCAAGGAGCGATGACAATGGAAACCTCGTCGATAAGGCCATTTCTGAGTAACTCGGCATTTAGTTGTCCACCGGACTGGATCGTAACTCTTTCGGCAAGATAATTATGTTTCATCTGTCGAAATAGATCGGTAAAATCAATTTGCTTTTCATAGTCAAGGATTTGCATGTTTGGTAACGAATCCTTTAAGCTGTATGCGGGATGGGTCTTGTTGGTAGTCACCAGATAGAGAGTTCTAACCCATTGGGATAGATAGCGAACGCCGGACTCGGTCAAGTGTGGCCTGTTGTCAATAACGATAAAACTACATCCCATTTTTATCGGTTTAATTGTGCGGAGATTAACTCCAATTTTGGCCATGACTTTGCCACTGTTTAAAGAGAAAGGATCGGTGTTTTTTTCGATATCATAGTACTGCGACAACCCCTCTTTGACGCCATGTATTCTTTTAAAGTCCAAGTCAACATCAAGGTAGTCAGAATCCCCAGTAGAGATTTTGCCGTCAAGTGATTGAATTAGAAAAAGGGTATTGTAAGTTCGATCCATGTTTTTAAGTATAAGGCTTGACCAAGAAGTTATGAGGTGTCTGTTTTTGGTTGAATGCTGTTTCGGTATATGTTAGGGTTATTGTATGGTATTAAAGAAAGTTGAAGAAGTACTGGTTACTCCTCTTGCACCGTTTGACTTTGATGCGACTTTCCATAAACCGGACCACTTTACCACCGGTGATAATCTGTGGGAACTAGGGACCAGATGGCAAACATGGAACCATGAAGGAAGAGGTCTGGGGTTGAAGATCGCGAACATGGGAGAGGTGGATAATCCCCGACTGCAAATATCATCTACGCCGATTTTGTACCAAGTGATGAATATATGTCGACCTTGATGAAAGAGGTTGAGTTTAGATATAACTTACAACTCGACTTGTCGGAGTTCTATGCTGCATTTGAAAATGACACAACGCTCTCCCCTATCATGCAAAAATGGCGGGGAATGAGGCCCGGACACCCAAGTTCTTTATATGAATATTTAATTATCGGGATAGTTCTGCAGAACGCGACAGTGAGAAGATCGATGCAAATGTTTAAAGCGTTAATCGAAAAATACGGGAAGTATAAACAACTGGCCGTCCACTACATTTGGGAAGATTTGTGGTGGAAAAGGAAGAATGAAAATATACCCTGGTTGGAGAAGTTAATTAGGGTATAAGCAAAGATGATGCCTGTATAAAATATTTGAGAGATACTGAGAGATCTGCCAAAGAAGAATAGTGTCGAAACAACCCAATTCCTAGATAGACTCTCTGATTTTGATGATTTCGTTCTTACGAAAGCCAAAGTCTGACCAAACCTGAACACCTACCGGCGCCTGTAAATCAGCTTCTGCCAGCTTGAGCCACTCTTGTATTTTGTCGCGATAGTCTTCTGTCTTGTTGAGTTCGATGAGGGTGCGACAGAGGTTGATGAGGACCCCAGATCTCCAAATGGCCCAGGTGGTGTAATCGCGGATTTTGAGATTTCGTCCTTCTTCGGTATCGAGGTAATCCCTATATAGTTTCTCAGCTTCTGATACGGCATCTGAATTACCCAGATGAAGCTTGTCGATAATGAGGAAGCCTTCATATTCTAGCCCTATGGCCATGTTCTCCAAGTATTTGGGATCAAGAGAGACTTTGGCGATTGCTTCTTGGTAATACTGTGCGGCTTCTGAGTACTTCTTCTCGTAGTCGAATACCCGTCCATTGAACCTTGCTAGTCGAGATTCCCAATGGGTTAGGCTATTTTCTTTGATGTACTTATCGGCTTGATTTGTCGTGATCTTCATTGCCTGGAGATGTTTTTGATCTTGAGTTTCCATGAAAAAGTGCTGAAGTATCAGAACTTCCTCAAAAAATAGCTCTATTGTTGCATCTTTCAAATTGTTTTCTATGGCAAACATTCTAAGCAAACGAGTATCCGCGAGGGATTCGTCTTGACAGTTGATATCTTCGCGTCTTTTGGCAGTCTGCTCTCTATGCGATGCGAAAGTTTCCCGACTAATGGACTCTTTGTTGATCATATTTGTTATTATACAGATACTGATAAAAAACCCGGCGTGATGGCGGGTTTGTTTTGGAGATATTTAGCGTGGCATTTCCATCGAGGCTAAAATTTGGTTTGGTAAGATTAAGAGTGAGGAGAAATATTTCGATTGCCTACTTTCTGTCTTTTGCCTTTCATGGGTGGTTCTGGTTGGGGAACTGGATTTTTTATTACCTGAGTTTTGGAAACTATACGACGGTGGCATTGCTGGACTCCGGTGCCGTAATGACCGGACTTCTTTTTGAAATACCTACCGGCGCTTTGACTGACTTGATTGGCAAGAAGAAGACCTTGATGCTGGCTTTTTTACTTCAAGGGGTGGGCTGTCTTCTGATGGGTATCTCTAGTAGCTTCTGGATGTTGGCGGGGTCTCTCTGGATTTTTGTTTGTATCGGTGGTGCATTTTATTCCGGCACTATGGAAGCGTTGGTATATGATAGTCTGAAAAGTATGAGTGAGGAGGGTTTATACGAGAAAAAGATTGGAGCTGTGGGAGCGACCAAACTTTGGTCTATGGCGATATGTGGAATTATCGGTGGACTACTGTATTACATATCACCCGGTTTGCCATACATCTTGAATGGGATATTTTGTTTGATTGGATTCGTAGTTTGCGCGTGGATAGTTGAGCCGGTAGTAGACACTGAAAAGTACTCTTTGAGTAGTTTCTTTGTTCAGAATTCTCTGGGGATTAAGACGTTATTTAAGAGTTCGTATATGAAGAAAATATCGTCGTTCTTAATGGCAACCGGAGGCCTATCTATTGTCGTTTACAACTTGTTAGATGATTTATTGGCTGTGGAATATGGGTTCTCCCCTTTTGGGATTAGCGTTCTGTTTTCTGTTGCTTGTCTGGTCGCCGGATTTGCGTCAATGTTTGTTCCTCGATTGAAAATACAGTTTGATGAAAGAAAAGCTCTAATTATATCCATGGTAGTTATGGCGTTTGTGTTAATGCTTTCCCCCCTAATCGGAATGATTTTATCCGGTGTGTTGCTTATGGTTAGGGTGATAATGGAGGTGATCTATGACAATGCGAGTTCGACGGTTATCAATAGAAATACAGATTCAAGTGTTCGGGCCACTACACTCTCATCTCTGAGTTTGCTTAGGAGTCTTCCTTATGCCATCGGGGGTTCATTTATCGGTAGTGCAGTTCAAATGGTAGGAGGGGCAAAAAACTTTTCAATGTGGTTTGGACTGACACTGATGGCTGTCACGGTAGTATTGAGTAATAGAATTGAAAGGGAAAAGCGATAACCCCTTAACTTGGTTTGCCGGTGAACATGTCGGCGATAATTTCTTCCAGGGGGACGTGAATAATGTCGATATCGTCTACGGGCAAATTTTCCATGATATCTGCAATTTTTTGATTGTCCGGACTTGGAGATTTCGATAGTATATGAGAGTGGTTTCTTATCGACGATTTTGCCGAATTTTTCGATTACTTTTGAGGTTACGGTTTCGGTCAAGACCAGGGTGAGATATTTTTTGTCTTGATAATTCCGAAGAAGTTTGGGCATGGAGTCGTCAAAAACAATCTGACCGTGATTGATGACTATGACCCGATCACTGACTTTTTTCACGTCGTCCATGTCATGACTGGTAAGTAGAAGAGTGATTCTCGATTCCCTCTGGATGTCTCTTAAAAATGATCTGATTCTTTGTTTGGAAATAATATCGAGGCCAATAGTGGGTTCGTCAAGAAAGAGAATTTCCGGATTGTGCAAGAGGGACGCAACCAACTCTAGCTTCATCCGTTCCCCGAGAGAAAGTTTGCGAACTTGTTTGTCTAAGAACTTTTCGACGTCGAGCATTTCGGTCAAACGGCCGACTCTTTCCAGAAAATCGTGGTCTGAAATACCATAGATTTTCTTGGCTAACTCAAAGTTCTGATTGGGGGTAAGGTCCCAAGCCAAACCGGAACGGTTCCCCATGACTAGACCGATTCTTTTCAGGTATTCATTCTTTCTATCGAAGGGAAAGAAACCGAGTACGTCTACCTTCCCAGATGTGGGATAAAGGAGGCCGGAGAGCATTTTCATGGTAGTTGTTTTGCCGGCTCCATTTGGTCCGAGTAAGGCGACCGACTCTCCCCTATCGATATAAAACGAAATATCATTTACCGCCGAAATGGCTTTGTATTTTGGAAAAAAAGCGTTCTTCCAAAAACTTTGTTTAATTTTTACCGAGTAATCTTTTTGTAGTCTGTCGATCTTTATTATTGGATGGTTCATGATGAAGCCGAAGTATAGTTTTTAATGGCGAAGTTCCACGCTAGTTTCCTAATGATTACCGCAATTAGAGCAATTATAAAGGCCCAGAGAAAAAGAAAACGAGAACTTGTTTTTCCTAGTACAGCAGAAGTAGTAAAGGCGGTGGATATTAGAACCGGGATAATGGTACCTAGTGCAAATTGAAGTGGTCGACTAAATCCTTCGAGGGGAATCATGATTCCGGAACCTGCTCCAATAAAACCTGCTAAATCAACAATATTTTCGCTTTCCCCTAGCCAAAAAACAGGCAAGGCAGCCAAAAATTCGAAGACGTGCAATGAAATTGCACCAAAAATAAAGATGAATATTCCGTAAACGAGGTTGGTCGGGCTGATCGAGAGGGCAGGCCAATTTATCGAGAAAACTATGGCGAGAGTTGGAGGGAAAGCTTCTACAAAAAAACGAAAGCCTCCGATGTTTCTGGATGTGAGATAAAAAAGCGCCGGGACGGGCTTGGTGAGAACCATGTCCAGATGACCTTGATTGACGTCAACGGTGAGTTCATGGATATTGATCATGGATAAATACCAGTTGGTGAAATAGGTGAGCTGAGCAACGTAGAAATAGAGGAGCATGTCGTTGTGCGAATACCCTGCGATTTGTTTGGTGTTACCGAAAATAATATTGACAAAAAGAAGCATTGAAAGAGTGTAGGCGGTGGCGGAGATGACTCCGGCCCAGTTGTTTCCCGCATAGGCTACCTCTTTTCGAAAGGCAAACAGGCAACTGGCTTGCACAATTTCGAATCGTTGTTTGAGAATGCTTCTATATTCCGATAGCTTCATATTTTTTCATTGAATGATTCCATAAGGAAAAGGCCAATAAATTCAAAGTGATGCCCCAGAAAATACCGATACCTAAATCCAGCCCTACTCCGTTTAGAGCAAAAGTACTGCTGAGAGAGTTGGCCGGTAGGTAAACCATGCCGGGAAAAGGAGAAAAACGCAGGATTTCTTTGAGAGGTGACGGAAACATGTAAAGAGGAACCATAGCGCCCGTAAAGATGCGGATGAAGTTCTGAATTGAATTTCTAATTCCGAAAGCATCGGTAAAGTGCAAAAAAAGAGTACCTTCAAGAATGTTGTAGGCAAAAGAAATGGCCCAAGAGTTGATCAGAAATAGCAG